>OGCQ01004164.1_pt1 | contig 12054 bp, 12 predicted proteins | sample 1570161 | NCBI WGS metagenome assembly OGCQ01 (sample SAMEA4384402, study PRJEB24528) | human gut metagenome
TTGGCCTCCGCGCCGACCTCCTCCGAGCGGCCGAGGATCACGCACGGCACGCTTAAGTCTTCAATCCTGCGCAGCAGCTCGTCCGTCACGAGCGAGATCGGCAGCACCACGCCGTCGACCTTCTTCCCGGCAATCAGCCGCTCGACGGAGGAAATGCCGCCGAACGCCGCCGCGCCGTTCGTGATGATGAGGTTATAGTCGTTCTGGTGCGCGGCAGTCTCGATGCCGAAGACGGTGTTGTTGAAGAAATTGTTGGCGTAGGCCGTGCCGTCCGAGATATCGATGACCAGCGAAATCGCATGCGCCGAGCCGTTGGCAAAGCTGCGCGCGATGTCGTTGGGAACGTATTTGAGCTGCTCCATCGCGGACGCGATCTTCTGCTTCGTCTCGTCCGAAATGACGCCCTTCTGATTGAGCACGCGCGAAACCGTCGACGGCGAAACACCCGCCAGCCGCGCCACATCCTTGATCGTTGCTGCCATCCTGCACCTCCATGCAAACGGTTTACCGATATTTCTTGAATTTCCGCGAAAAAGCAGCGATAAAAGCAATGAAATATTGAGCACATTTGCTTTCGACGATAAAATGAAACTGAATACAACAGATTTATTCGTGCAACCGTTTGCCTAATGCCAGAGTAGCACGTTTTTCAGATGAAGTCAATTTGTCAGTTTATACAAGAAAAACCTGTTTTTCTGTGCAGGTAGACAATGCAGACCATTCTGCGCTCAGAGACAATTCATCCCCGAAATATCAGACACAAAAGCCGGTCAAATGCAACAAACCCCGGGCCATTCCATCAGGAACGACTCGGGGTTTGCTCTTTCGTAAGAAGCTGATATGCACATTGTCTTGCCCGCGTCAGCGCCATTCGGACACTGGCGGGTTTTATGGACAGTTCCTCGGCCAAGGCCTCATCGCTTTTGCCGAGTATGTATTTTCCTTCTAACAGATACTTGCTTTTGGCATCAAGCTGCGGCCAGCGCCGCACCAATTCATCGATCTCCTCTTTTGAGATCAGGAGTTCTTCCATTTGCCGATGCTCGACGATTGGCTCGGATTGCTGCATACGAGTCAGCTTCTGCACCTTGAAAAGTTCATATTTTACTTCGTATGAGGAGGATTCCACTATGGAAAAGAGAGAAAATGAAACCTTGACTGTACGAGATATCAAGCAGATCCTGAACATCAGCATCAACGCTGCGTACAATCTGATCCACAGCAAGTCATTTCCGGTCATTCGTATCGGCAATTCTTTCCGCGTTCCAAGAGAACCGTTTTATGAGTGGATGAAGTCCTCACATACGATTATGAATTAACGTCAAATCTCCAAATATTATAAAGAAATTGGAGGTTGATAGCATGGCACGTCGTTCAAACGGAGAAGGCAGCTTCTATCAGCAAAAGGATAAATCATGGGTCTATCCGGTCACATACGGCCGAAAAGAGGATGGAAGTCCATATAGCTCCAGTGCTGCTCCAAGAACTGATTAAAGAGCCACTCGTTGATCTCGGAAGGGTTTCCGTTCCAACTCACGTCGTTTCGCTTGCGAAGCGGCGTAAATTCCAATTCCTCATACCCGCCGTATTATTATATTTCACAAGATACGGAGGGTTTCCCAATATGCGCATCAGCTACAATAAACTCTGGAAGATGCTTATTGACAAGAACATGAAAAAGAGTGATTTGAGAGAAAAAGCCGGCATCAGTTCTGCCTCCCTTGCAAAGCTCGGCAAAGGAGACAACATAACCACGGATGTTCTTCTTCGTATCTGCGAGGTAATGGATTGCCGGATTGAAGATATTCTTGAAACGGTTCGTGACTAACCAACACCAAAGAACTTGATTAGGAGGTTTTGACATGACCATATTGGGCAAGAAACAGATGTCGGAAGAAGACATCAAATTGAATTATATTACTCCGGTCATTCTTGATGGATGGAAGGGTCACGTTACGATGGAGACCAAGATCACGGATGGTAGGATCAACATTAGTGGCAATATCGTTGCTCGTAGTAAGCCTAAGTTTGCCGACTATATGCTTTACCTCAATGACGGGAAGCCCATCGCTGTAGTCGAAGCAAAGGATAATAATCATTCGGTATCTCACGGCTTGCAGCAGGCAATGACTTATGCTCAGATGATGGATCTCCCATTTGCATATTCCTCAAACGGAGATGCTTTCTATGAGCATGACTTCTTGACCGGACAAGAGCAGCAAATTGCATTGGAGCAATTTCCAACTCAAGAGATGCTTGTGGCGAGATATTACGCTGAGCTGCACAGCGGCAAGGGCATTTCCGATATGGAAAAGAAAATTGTCTCGCAGCCGTACTATTCGTCTCAAAGCACGTACCCTCCACGATACTATCAGCGAAACGCAGTAAACAGGACCGTTGAAGCAATCGCCAGAGGACAGCAAAGATTGTTGCTCGTTATGGCTACCGGCACAGGCAAAACATACACCGCTTTTCAAATTGTCTATCGCCTGCTCCGTTCTGACCTTAAAAAGAGAATCCTGTATTTGGCTGATAGAAATATTCTTGTTGACCAGAGTATTTTGCAGGACTTTGCACCACTTGAAAAAACCATTTACAAAGTGGATTTCTCCGACAAGGAATGTTTGAGCAAGATCGCATCCCATGAAGTAAACTTTGCTCTTTATCATCAGATGGTCGGGCAGAATGATGAAGAACACTTCAAGCAGATTCCTGCAGAATACTTTGACCTCATTATTGTGGACGAGTGTCATCGTGGAAGTGCCAAGGAGGACAGCAACTGGAGAAAGGTTCTGGAGTATTTTTCTTCTGCAACCCAAATCGGTATGACCGCTACTCCAAAGGAGAGCGAAAAGGTATCGAATATAGATTACTTTGGAGAGCCTGTCTATACTTACAGCTTAAAGCAAGGCATCGAAGACGGCTTCCTTGCTCCGTTCAAGGTTATCAACATCACGACCAACATCGGTGACGGATGGAGACCGTACAAAGGTCAAACCGACATCTATGGCAACGAGATTGAAGACCGCATCTACAACAACAGGGACTACGACTACAGCATCATTCTCCAAGACCGTATTGACGAGGTTGCAAGGGAGATTACCGAGTATCTGAAAAGCACCGACAGGATGCAGAAAACTATTGTGTTCTGCGCTTCCGAAGACCATGCCGAGCGTATGAGAATCGCCCTTATCAACCATAACGCTGATATGGTCAAGGAAAATCCGGACTACTGTGTTAGAATCACCGGTTCCGATGTTTACGGCAAATCCAAACTTGACTATTTCATCTCCGTGTCCAGCCCTTATCCGGTTATCGCTACGACATCCGAACTGCTTTCCACCGGAGCAGACTGCAAGATGACAAAGCTGATTGTTTTGGATAAGACAGTTGAGAGTATGACCACCTTTAAGCAGATCATCGGTCGTGGAACCCGTATCAGAGAAAAGGACGGCAAGACGCATTTTGTCGTTATGGACTTTAGAAACGTGACAAGGCTCTTTACCGACCCCGATTGGGACGGCCCGATTGAACAGGACGAAGGTTTCCAACATGGTGGCGGAGGAAAAGAACCTCCCGTTGCCCCTGTTGAAACTCCAATTGTCGATAAAGATGGATGCAGAGTGAAGATTATCAACAAGACCGTTTCTGTCTATGATGCCAACGGCAAGCTGCTCCGACAGGAAGATATTATTGATTACACGAGAACCAACATCAAGGGCGAGTATGCCTCTCTGTCTGACTTTATCCACAAGTGGAAGGCATCGGACAAGAAGAAAACGATTGAACAATCCTTTATTGCGATGGGGATTGATTTGAAGGCTCTGAAAGCGGAACAAGGAATGTCTGATGTCGATGATTTTGATTTTATCTGCTATGTGGCATACGGCAAGAAACCGATGACGAGAAAAGAGCGAGCAAACAATGTGAAAAAGAAGGACTTTTTCAGCAAGTATTCTTCTGAAGCGCAAGCAGTTCTCTCCATCCTCTTGGACAAGTATATGAATCAGGGCATTACAGAGGTTGAGGATATTAAGGTGCTTTCTCTTGCGGACTTTGCCGACTTTGGAAAGCCTGCAAAAATCGTTAAGCTGTTCGGCGGTAAGGCGCAGTATGAAGCCGCTATCAAGGAGCTTGAAGCGAACATTTATGAATTAGAGGTAAGCTGAATATGGCGATGCAGTCAGGTTTTATAAAAAGAATCCGCGATATTATGCGCATGGACGCAGGTATCAACGGCGATGCGCAGCGGATTGAGCAGATGGTATGGATGCTCTTCCTGAAAGTCTATGATGCCAAAGAAGACGATTGGGAACTGAATGAAGATAATTACGAATCCATAATTCCCGAAGACCTCAGATGGAGAAATTGGGCGAAAGCAGACAGCAACGGTCATGCTATGACTGGAGACAAGCTGCTGAATTTCGTCAACAATTCTTTGTTCCCGGTACTGAAAGGCAATGATGTAAAAGAAGGCGACACGATTATCTATGAGGGTATCAAGGTTACACCCGGTACTCCGATTAAGAAAGCAATCGTGAAATCGACCTTTGAGGATGCTAATAACTACATGAAGGACGGCGTTTATCTCCGTCAGGTCATTGATGTCATTGATGAAATCGAATTTGATGACGTAAAGGAAAGCCATGCTTTCGGCTTTGTTTATGAAGAAATCCTGAGAGAGTTGCAGTCTGCCGGTTCTTCCGGTGAGTTTTACACGCCGAGAGCAGTCACCGAGTTCATGGCGCTGATGATCAAGCCGAAACTGGGAGAAAAGATGGCTGACTTCGCATGCGGTACGGGTGGCTTTATTACTTCCTGGCTTGGGCAGTTATCCAAGCAGGTAACCGATACTTCTGCTCAAAAGCAGCTTGATGACAGCATTTACGGAATCGAGAAAAAGCCGTTCCCGTATCTGCTCTGCGTGACCAATATGCTGCTGCATGACATTGAAGTTCCCAATATCTATCATATGAACTCGTTGAAGCATAATCTGCTGGACTATACAGATGCGGATAAGTTCGATGTTATCTTGATGAACCCTCCCTATGGCGGACATGAGGACAAGTCCATTCAGGGCTTCTTCCCCGATGATCTGGCAAGCTCAGAGACCGCCGATCTGTTTATGTCGGTGATCCTTTACCGTTTGAGGAAAAACGGCAGAGCTGCCGTTGTCGTGCCGGACGGTTTCCTGTTCGGTCTGGACAATGCGAAAGTGAATATCAAGAAAAAGCTCATTGGCGAGTTTAACCTGCACACCGTTGTCAGACTGCCCAGCTCTGTGTTCAGCCCCTATACTTCCATTACCACCAATCTGTTGTTCTTCGATAACACAAAGCCGACAACAGAAACATGGTTCTATAGAGTGGATATTCCGTCTGACAGAAAGCATTTTTCCAAGACCAAGCCGATGGAGCTGAAGCACTTCGATGACTGTATCGCTTGGTGGAACAACAGAGAGGTCATTCCCGACGGCGAATACTTCAAGGCGCAGAAATTTACTGCTGATTATCTACTGAATGAACAGGGATGCAACATTGACCTTTGTGGCTATCCTCACGAGGAAGAAGAAGTTCTCGATCCACTTGATACGATCAGAGAGTATCAGGAGAGACGAACCGCCCTCAATGCCGAAATCGACAAGGTGCTTGCAGAGCTGGAAGCATTGCTGCCGGGAGGTGTGAGCGAATGACACCGGAACAGTTAAAAGCGAGTATTTTGCAGTATGCCATACAAGGCAAGCTGGTGGAGCAGCGAGCCGAGGAAGGCACCGGCGAGGAACTCTTTCAGGAAATCGAACGAAAGAGAGAAGTGTTGATAAAAGAAAAAATCATTAAAAAAGACAAGAGAACCAACTCAATAATCAATTTTCAAGAAGTACCTTTTGATATTCCCGAGAATTGGATGTGGGTTACTCTTGGAAGCATATTGAATAAACTTACTGATGGTACTCACAAGACCCCTAAATATACCTCTACAGGAGTTAAATTTGTATCTGTTAAAGATATGAGCAACGGTTTCCTATCGTTAGAAAACACTAAATATATTTCAGAAGAAGAACATAAAGAATTGTATGCACGATGCAATCCAGAAAAGGGGGACTTAATACTTTCAAAGGTAGGTACAACAGGCGTTCCCGCAATCGTAGATACTACCGAACCATTTAGCCTGTTTGTAAGTGTGGCATTGCTCAAATTCGATTGCAAATGTATAGATGTAGAATTTTTGTATTATATGCTTATGAGCCCCCTGGTACAAGCACAAGCCACCGAGAATACAAGAGGAGTGGGAAATAAAAATTGGGTATTAGATGCTATAGCAAGCACTATGGTTGTTCTTCCCCCTCTCGTCGAACAAAAGCGCATCGTTGCCAAGTTTGAAGAACTCCTCCCTCTGGTTGACCGCTATGCTACTGCCTATGAAAAGTTGGAGCAGTTTAACGCCAAGTTCCCGGAGGATATGAAGAAGTCCATTCTTCAATATGCCATCCAAGGTGAGCTCGTGGAGCAAAGACCGGAAGAAGGAACCGGCGAGGAACTGTATCAGCAGATCCAGACAGAAAAACAGCGGCTGACCAAAGAAGGCAAGATAAAAAAAGAAAAACCTCTGCCTGAAATTGCAGAGGATGAGATTCCGTTTGACATTCCTGAAAGTTGGAAGTGGGTACGGTTGAGCACAATCGGTATCACTCAAACAGGAAATACGCCATCCAAGTCGCATCCGGAATATATCGGAATTGATATTCCGTTTATTACCCCCGGCGATATACTCAACGGACAGATTTGCTATAGTAATCAGGCGCTTTCTTTACTCGGTAAGGAAGTGGCAAGAGTATGCTGTGCAGGTTCCATTATGCAGGTTTGTATTGGAGGATCTATTGGCAAGGCGGCTATTACATATCGAGAAGTTGCCTTCAACCAACAAATTAATGTTGTTTCGCCGATTGCCTGTCTAAGTGAATACCTTTTTGCGGTTATGCAATCTGCATACTTCACAACAAGTATGAAAGAGCGAGCCGGTGGCACCGCTACTCCAATTATTAATAGAGGTTTATGGGATTCCTTGCTTATCCCACTCCCACCCCTTGCTGAGCAAAGACGAATCGTTGCCAAGCTGGAAGAAATCTTGCCGTTGTGTGAACGGCTAAAATGAGGTGTTTTAATGAAAAATTTAGATCGTAAAGTCACGCTATTGTGTCCTCTTTGCGGTAATGATCAATTTGAGTCGTTAGATGAAGAATTTGAAGATCTTCTTCATGCAAGTGACGATGTACGAGTACGTTGCTCTGATTGCGGTTCGGAATACACGAAACGAGAGTTGCTCGATAACAATGCCGCAATAATTGATAATGCTGTAGATGAGCTTGCGCAAGACGCAATCAAAGAACTGGAAAAAGAATTAAAGAAAGCGATGAAAAAATGGAAGTTTTGATTGGCATATTGAAGGAAGTGGTGCCCTTCATAAAAGATTGGGGTGCGCTAATCATCGCAGGGATATCTCTGTTAATTGCCATCATTTCGCTGTTTAAATCCTCAAAGGCGCAACGTCTCCAGAACAAGGTTAATGAACTGGAACTCAAGATTAAGCAGAATGAACTGGACAAGATAGCCAAGGAGAAGGAAGATTCGGCACTTGCATGCGTTGAGGCAAGATTTATTACTGTGGGCAAAGGTAAGCATAGACTAAAAGTTTGGAATTCCGGAAATGCGACCGCTTATAATGTAAGCGCTCGATTTGATGGTGATGTTGGAATTATGATTATGGATCGTGAAAAGCAGCCTTTTGAAGAATTGGAGGCAAGAAAAAGCTATGAATTGATTTTAATCACGCATAATGGTTCTGCATCAAAGTTTAGAATAATCACTGAGTGGACAGATTCAAGCGGCAAACAGCATACCAAAACACAAATGGGCGATTTTTCGTAAATTTAATTGTGGTTGTTTTGTTTCGGACTACAAATCACATTTGATAATTGAGAGGAGGGGCATCAATGAATCACAGTGAACGAGAACAATTCTGGCAAATATTATGTTCTTTGCCTGGAAATGATATTGTGGCAGAACGCGAACAACTATTCAAATCAATTAAGTATCCGAAGCTGCTTTTCCGGTATCGACCTGTCAGCACAAAAAGCTTGGAAGCACTCAGAACTAACAGGCTCTATTTTTCTTCTGCGAATTATTATGACGATCCTTTTGATACCTTTCTTCACATCGATATTGAAGCGATCCGGAAAGAGTATCTAAGTGCATTCCAGACTCCGGAAAGTACAGAAGCTGTTGCGGATGGTGTTAAGTCATTGCTTGGGAATATTCTCTCTGAGGAGCAAGCAGCGCAGTTTACGGTTGAGAATGTGACAAACGCGCTTTCTCACGGGCTTACCGAAAGCTTTCTGAATGCAGCGCTTTCACTCCGTGATGAAGTTAAAAAGGATACGTGGTCAGTTTGTTTCTCCGAAAATGGGTTTAATGAGGTTCTGTGGCTGAAATATGCAGATCAGCACAGAGGTTTTGCGCAAATCTACGACCTTGAAAACAATGACAACTTCTTATGCGGTAAGCAGGAAAAATGCGCTAATTGCGGAATCAAGAACTACGGAACGCCGCTATATCCGATTTATTATTCGGACACGCCTTATGATGCAACCAAATTTGCGAAATTCGTTATGCTCCGTAAAATAGCAGAGACAACCGCAACTCAGATTCCTCCAGAGCTATATGCAGGTATGGGAAGTGCTTTATGGGAACAAGAAAGAACGACCCTAATCAAAAAAGAGTGCCATAAATACGATGAAGAATGGCGAATGATAACTGGCTGCATTATGAAGCCGCCGGTGATGATGGAATGGATCCCAAGCGGTATAATTCTTGGCCTGCGAATGGGCGTAGCAGAGGAAAATCTTGTTGTAAGCATGGCAAAAGAAGCCGGAATCAAAAATATTTATAAATCCTACATAAATGCGCAAAACAAGCTGGATGCTTATCCTTTGAAATTGTAATCTTTCCAGCGGGTAAGTGAGTAGTTGAAATGAGGTGCAAGCAATGAGGAGAAAAGAATACGCTTGTCCTAATGGGTGTTCTCTTCCGCCCAGAAGAAAGCAACTTAGGGAATATAACGACGGTACATATGGGTTTGACTTTTATGATTTCACATTTTGTCCTTGTTGCGGCAGCTTAACGCCATATTCCCTAAAGAAGCTCAAAGGATTTTTTGAGGTATACAATATCCACGCAGCGTTATCGGATGCGGTGCAACTCATATATAAATCCGAGTTTGAGTCGGCAGCACGTGAAGCCTTCGTGGCTGTGGAGAATTATCTCAAAAAGAAGTCGGGCTTGGATTCGCACGGATTCGATCTGGCGACGAGAGCACTTTCTTTTGAAACAGACAAGCAAACCGGCGAAATAAAGAGGGCTCCCCTTATTGCAATCAATGATCTGAAAAACGAATCCCAGCGCAATGAACAGGACGGCATCAGGTATATGCTTATGGGTTTCTTTCAGGGGCCTCGTAATCTGTACCAACACAATCATATTGGCTCCGGTGTAAGCAATTCTATTTCCGTAATCATCGAAGCATCCTTCTTCCTTCATCTGCTTGATGGGCACAGCATTACTCAAAACGGACGGTGGATTCCAGAAACAGTAGATTATCGGGAAATTTATCAAAAGATGCCTAAGCGTATTGATCGCTGGAGACTGGTACGCCTATTGAAGAAGCGTGCTCGTATGTTGAAGAAGAATCCATGATGTACTAAAAAGATACAATCTGCCGTTGTGTGAACGGCTGAAATGATTTTCCGTCAATATACCGAAGAAAGGTGGTTTCGATAAAATGTACATAAAACGGTTATCCGCTATTAATATGGGACCGATTAATGTTGTGTCTATCACATTTCCGTTTGATGAATCTGAAAATCCTAAGCCAGTAATAATTGTTGGTGAAAATGGAACAGGTAAAACTACGCTTTTATCCAATGTAGTTGACTCATTATATGAATTGGCAGAAAAGGCTTTCAATGATGTCACCAAATCTGATAGCGGCTCAGGACATCAATACTTTAAAGCTATTTCTCCGTCTGAAATTCAAATCGGAAAAGAGTATATGTGTTCAATCATTGAATATACCTGTCCTCGAAACCCTACATACTCAATCGGATATGTCATGAAATGTGGATCAGTTTCTGCTGATTTGATAAAAAGCGGTAACAGCTTTTGTGCTAACAAAAAAGTTTCATGGAAAGATACGGAAGGTTACAAGAAAGCTTTTATTGAGAAGTCCGAAGCGGAAACAATTTTTGGGCGAAGCGTCTTTTGTTACTTCGGGCCGGATCGATATGAAAAACCCGCATGGATGGGGAAAAGATATTATCAGCAGGACGAGGATATACATCCGTCTATTAGAGAACGGTGGCAAGGACAATTACGTAAGCCGATCACTGTTCATGACGTAAATGAGCAAACATTGCAGTGGCTGTTGGATATCATTGCCGACTCACGATGCGATATCGTGCAAAAAGGGGATCAATTACTCGTTGAACATATTGATATGGGTAGCCTTTTGCTGCAAGGAACCGCACGAAGAAATGTAGAAAATATTATGACTGAAATTTTAGATAAGAATGTCTACTTCGGTCTAAATTATCGCAATAGGGGAAAATCTCGATTTAATATCTGCGACACAAAAAACAATTCTGTGTTAATTCCCTCGCTGGATTCCTTATCAACCGGACAAAGCGCTTTGTTCAATATATTTGCAACAATCGTGCGATACTCTGAAGATAACAACATCAATAACAGCATTACGCTTTCACAAATTGAAGGAGTTGTGATAATTGATGAGGTTGAACTTCATCTTCATTCAAACCTTCAACGCAATACACTTCCAAAGTTGATGAAACTTTTTCCGAAAGTACAGTTTGTCATTACTACGCACTCACCTTTATTTCTTCTCGGATTGGAAGAAGTATACGGGGCCAATGGATTTGAAATACATGAAATGCCCAATGGTGATTGTATTTCCGCCGAGGCGTTTTCGGAGTTTCAGAAAGCATATGCCTTTTATTCTGCAACGAAGAAGCATCAAGCAGAAATCAAAGATGCAATCAATACGCATACAGCAAAACCACTTGTCATAACTGAAGGCGCAACTGACTGGAAACATATGAAAGCGGCATTTTCCAAACTTTCACAGTGTCCAGAAAATGTTGAGGCATATAGGAGTTTGGACTTTGACTTCTTAGAATATGAGCCAGAGCAGTCAACGAAAGAAGGGGCACTCAAAATACAAATGAGCAATACCCAGCTAACAAGTATGTGTAAGCATTTTGCATCTATTCCGCAACCAAGAAAGCTGATCTTTATTGCCGACGCTGATGATACATCCACGAACAAAGAATTGGGATCGGAATCAGGATTCAAAGTATGGGGCAACAATGTTTACTCTTTCACTATCCCAGTTCCAGCTCACAGAACAGATACTCCTAAAATATGTATCGAACACTATTACTCCGACAACGATATTAAAACTCAAGTTGAGATAAACGGGGTTCAGAGAAGAATCTATATGGGCAATGAGTTCGATTCTGTAGGAATTTCTGTTGATGGACAACTTTGTTGTGTTGACCGCAATAGTTGTGGTCCTGATAAGATTCGTATCATTGACGGAACATCTGATAAACGAGTTTTCTGCATTCAAGGAGATAGGAAAACCAATCTTGCACTGCCCAAAATGGAATTTGCCGATAGAGTATTGGGAAATTCTCCCGAGTATTCAAATATCGACTTTTCCTCTTTTTCACTCATTTTTGACATCATTAATAAAATTTGCGACCAATAACTGAATCTTGACGGGCAAGCACAATTTATGCTTGCCCGCCCTGGTTGCCGATTAAGCTATATTCATTTTGTCAGCTGCCGAGAGGGTTGTATTCCGTTACAACTTTCAGGTATGCTTCGGGATCGCCGTTCAGAACCAAGTCTGCATAAGCAAGCGGGTCGTTGTAGATCAGATAATCCAGCTCTGACCGCTGGAAGCGGTTATCGGCAACTTCGT
>OGCQ01004182.1_pt1 | contig 12008 bp, 7 predicted proteins | sample 1570161 | NCBI WGS metagenome assembly OGCQ01 (sample SAMEA4384402, study PRJEB24528) | human gut metagenome
CACCATCTGCTGAAACACATACGGGACACCGACCAGGCAGACACAGGCTCTTGCCCTTGTAACCGCCGTGTAAATCAGATTCCGCGTCATCAGCATCTGCGGTCCGCTCCAGACCGGAATCACGACCGCCGGATACTCGCTTCCCTGCGACTTGTGGATCGTGATCGCATATGCCAGTTCCAGCTCCTCCAGCTGCTTGAAGCTGTACTCGACACGTTTTCCCTCATCATACTCCACGGTTACCAGCTCCGCAAAGGTATTGATCTCGCGGATGCGCCCAAGATCCCCGTTGAACACGCCGGCTCCCTTGTCCACCGGGATGCCGCTGCGGTTGTAGGAAGTCCACTCAATCTGGTAATTGTTCTTGATCTGCATGACCTTGTCGCCCACACGAAACGTCGTCTCGCCATACTCTTTTTCCGCCTTTTCTGCCGATGGCGGATTTAAAAATTCCTGCAAAATGGAATTTAGCCGTATCGATCCCAGCACTCCCTTCCGCATCGGCGTCATGACCTGTACCTCAAACAAATCGGCATGGACGTAATTCGGCAGTTTTTCACGTACCAGCGTGATCATTGCATTGATGATCGCATTCGGATCATCACGCTTTATAAAGAGGAAATCCCTGCTTGACTTTCCGATCGGAATGCGCTCTCCGGCATTGATGCGGTGGGCGTTGACGATAATATCGCTCTGCGCCGCCTGCCGGAAAATCCGGGTTAGCTTTACCACATGGAAACACTCTGACTCGATGATATCACGCAGGACATTGCCCGGTCCGACGCTCGGAAGCTGATCCACATCACCTACCAGAATCAGACGTGTGCCGACATTGACCGCCCGGAGCAGCGAATGCATCAGATTGATATCCACCATCGACATTTCATCGATAATGATGACATCAGCTTCCAGCGGATTGTCCTCGTTCCGCTCAAAATGCATCGAAGTCGTCCGGCTCTTCTCATCCTCCTCTGGCATTCCCGTCAGCTCTAACAGGCGGTGAATCGTCTTCGCCTCATAGCCTGTCGCCTCGGTCATCCTTTTTGCTGCGCGTCCGGTCGGGGCTGCCAGCAGGATATCCATGTCGCCCTTTTCAAAATACCGGATGATCGTGTTGATCGTCGTCGTTTTTCCGGTACCCGGACCGCCCGTGATTACCAAAAGTCCGCAGTTGACCGCCTCAATCACCGCGCGGATCTGCAGTTCATCCAGCTCGATCTGTTCCTCTTTCTGGATGACTGCCAGACTTTTCCGAATCTGTTCTTCCGATTCGGAACCAGTGATGTTTAAGTCGTGCAGCATGCGGGCGGTGTTTAGCTCGGTATAATAGTAGTGTGATGCATAAACGGCGCGTTCCGGGGCGTTTGCTATATTTGCTACATTTGATACATTTGATGCATTCGGTTCACCAAAAACATCTGGCTGCGGCTGCATCTGCCCCGACACTGCCGATTCCGCCTGAACGAAAACATCCATTTCTGCTGTTTTCTGCTGTTTCCTCTCCCGGATCACCAGCCGTTTATCCATCTGCATATCCATCAGATGCTTGTCAATCTCGGAAATCTCAACCTGTAGAAGCTTTGCCGCCCGATCCGCCAGCTCGTCCTCCGGCAGGTATGTATGCCCGTTCGCCGTCGCCTGATAGAGTGTATACAGGATGCCGCTCTTGATGCGGAAATCCGAATCTGCCACGATTCCTATCTTCGCCGCGATCTCGTCTGCCATCTTAAAACCGACGCCCGGAATATCGTCCGCCAGCTTATACGGATTGTTCTGGAGAATCGTGTACATTGCCGGACCGTATTCCTGGTAGATTTTAACCGCCAGATTGATGGAAATGCCATAATTTTGCAGAAACATCATCGCCTGACGCATATCGCGCTTTTCCTCGACCTGTTCACCGATGGACATCGCCATTTTTTCACTGATTCCCTTGACCTCCGCGAGGCGTTCCGGCTCTTCTTCCATGATGCGGAATGTGTCCGCCTTAAATTTTTTAACAATCCTGGAAGCTAAAGCAGCCCCGACGCCTTTGATGGCGCCGGAGCCTAAATATCGTTCCATGGAAACAGTATCCTCAGGCGCTTTCAGCTCATAGCTTTCCACCGCCATCTGTTCCCCGTAAATCGGATGCTCGGTCATACGCCCGCTCGCCTCGATCATCTCGCCCTCTGCGATGTAGGAAAAAGTGCCAACCAGCACATATTCCTCCCCGTCGTCCAAGCCGCTGATAGAGAGAACTGTATAGCCATTGTCCTCATTGCGGTATTTTATTTTTTCAATATATCCTTTAACTGCTGCCATATTTTTATGCTATCCGTCTTCCGGCGGTTCTCTTTAATCGTAGTTTTTCTTCTCACCGTGTGCGAACTCGATAAACTTACCAGTTCCGATCGCAACTGCGGTCAGCGGATCCTCTGCGATCATCGTGGAAATGCCAGTTTTCTCCTCGATCAGGGCATCCAGACCGCTTAACAGTGCGCCGCCGCCTGTCAGTACGATACCACGGTCAAAAATGTCGGCTGCCAATTCCGGCGGCGTCCGCTCGAGTACGTTGTGAACGGCATCTACGATCTGGAGTGCCGGCTCGCGCAGCGCTTCCAGCGTCTCGTCGGATGTGACAACGATAGTCTTCGGAAGTCCGGTAACCAGATTTCGTCCGCGCACTTCCATCGTGATTACCTCCGGACGGCGGTATGCCGCACCGATATTTATCTTGATCTCCTCAGCGGTTCTCTCACCGATCAAAAGATTGTGTTTCTTTCTCATGTAACGGACCAGTGCCTCGTCGAAGTCATCACCAGCCACTTTGATAGAAGTGCTGACTACGGTACCGCCCAGGGAAATAACGGCGATATCTGCCGTACCACCACCAATATCTACGATCATGTTGCCGCACGCCTTGGAAATATCGATACCAGCGCCGATCGCAGCTGCTACCGGCTCCTCGATGATCGAAACCTCGCGTGCGCCAGCCTGATAAGTCGCATCCTCAACCGCCTTGCGCTCTACCTCGGTCGCACCGCTCGGGATGCAGACGCTGATACGCGGCTTGCGGAGTGTCTTCTTGCCGACTGCCTTGTTGATGAAATATTTCATCATCTTCTCTGTCACTGTATAATCTGAAATAACCCCCTGGCGCAACGGACGGACCGCTACGATATTGCCAGGGGTTCTGCCGATCATCAGGCGGGCTTCCTCGCCGATCGCCATGATCTTATTCGTATCCCGATCGATCGCCACTACGGACGGCTCTTTCAGTACGACGCCTTTTCCCTTGATATATACAAGGATGCTGGCTGTACCCAGATCGATACCAATATCATTGGACATCAACATAGTTGTTTTCCTCCTGCTCTGAATATGCACTCTTGAGTACATAAATCTATGAGTTTCATTGTATTTTATCTTCTTTATTTCAGCTTTTTTCGCTGCCATCCAGCCCGCGGATTGTTTTAGAGCGGACTATACCACTTACTATTATATACAACTTTCGATTCTTTTGAAAGAGGTTTTTATTTTTTTATGGACTTTATATTTTTTTTATGAAAGGGACATATTTTAGTCACAAGTTTCTCCTATAATACAGGTATGTTATCCGAAAGGGTAACAGGCCTTTGTTTCAAGTGTTATTTGAAATAAAAAAGCTTTTTCATACTCATACCGGACGATACAAATCGTCCGGCCCCCCTAAGCCAATTTCTTTTTTATATATACCTACCATTCCCAATTTAAGAAAAACAGGAACGCCGTCGGACTCTCAGCCGATGGCGTTCCTGTTTTTTGTCAGTGCCAGGCACCTTAGAAAAAGGGCTCTATACTGAATGTTGGGGTACGCTCAAAAACATTTTTTCTTATATTTTCAGACTCCACTCACTGCAGTCCCAGACCTTCGTTGCGAATCCCTCATAGAAATCCGGTTCATGGCAGATCAGAAGGATATTTCCTTTGTACGCCGCCAGCGCACGCTTTAACTCCTCCTTCGCCTCAACGTCCAGATGGTTCGTCGGCTCGTCGAGAAGCAGAAGGTTCGTCTCGCGGTTGATCAGCTTACACAGGCGCACTTTTGCCTGCTCGCCACCGCTAAGCACGCGCACCTGGCTCTCGATGTGCTGGGTCGTCAGACCGCATTTTGCCAGTGCGGAACGCACCTGGTACTGGGTGTAGGACGGAAATTCTTTCCAGATCTCATCGATGCAGGTCGTCGTATTGCCCGGCGCCATCTCCTGTTCGAAATAGCCGATGGAGAGATAATCGCCCAGCGTCACCTTGCCGGACACTGCTGGAATCAAACCTAAAATACTCTTTAAAAGCGTCGTCTTTCCAATTCCGTTGGCACCGACCATCGCAATCTTCTCGCCGCGCTCCATATAGAGGTTCAGCGGACGGGAGAGTGGCTCGTCGTAACCGATCACCAGATCCTCCGTCTCAAAAATACATTTTCCGGAGGCTCTCGCCTCCAGGAAGTTGAACTCTGGCTTCGGTTTTTCCTTCGCCAGTTCGATCACATCCATTTTATCCAGCTTTTTCTGGCGGGACATCGCCATATTTCGCGTGGAAACACGCGCTTTATTACGTGCCACAAAATCCTGCAGCTGCGCGATCTCCTGCTGCTGACGCTTATACGCTGCCTCGAGCTGCGCTTTCTTCGCCTCGTGCACCTCGAGAAACTTGTCGTAATCGCCCACATAGCGGTCAAGCCGCTGATTTTCCATATGATAAATGATATTTACTACGCTATTTAAGAACGGAACATCGTGTGAAATCAGGATGAACGCATTTTCATATTCCTGCAAATACCGTTTCAGCCACTCGATGTGCTGCACATCCAGATAGTTCGTCGGCTCGTCCAGCAACAAGATATCTGGTTTTTCCAGAAGCAATTTCCCGAGCAGTACCTTCGTTCTCTGTCCGCCGCTCAAATCCGTCACATCGCGGTCCAGACCGATATCGGTCAGCCCCAGCGCACGTCCGACTTCCTCCACCTTCGCATCGATGGAATAAAAATCGTGGTTCATCAGAAGATCCTGGATCGTTCCCAGCTCTTCCATCATCACGTTCATCTCATCCTCCGATGCCTCGCCCAGATGGTCGCAGATTTCATTCATCTGCACTTCCAGCTCAAACAGGAAGGAAAATGCGCTCTTCAAAACCTCGCGGATCGTCATGCCTTTTTCCAGCACCGTGTGCTGATCCAGATAGCCGACGCGCACCCGCTTCGACCACTCTACTTTTCCCTCGTCCGGCTGCATATGCCCGGTAATAATATTCATAAACGTCGATTTACCCTCGCCGTTCGCACCGATCAGACCGATGTGCTCACCCTTTAACAGGCGGAACGAAACATCCTGAAAAATCGCCCGGTCACCAAAACCGTGGCTTAAATGTTCTACATTCAGTATACTCACGTGTGTACCTCTCCTATTTTTCTTTTTATTGTAAATTGTTTGTATTTGTTGATTTGCTTTCTGTACGTCTGCCTGCTGTCTGTGGCAAAGCCGACTTCGATTTATTGTACACGAAGCGTGCTTTTGTGGCAAGCGGAGATTTTGGAATTATCTTTTTTCACCCAGATGCCTTGAACTTTTCTAGATTTATATAGTAAGATAAGAAACAACTTCATTTAGATACGTTTTTCAACCAATGAGAAAATGACTTGATTTTCTAAAGGAGGTTTTATGTATACCTATACCTGGTACCAATGGCTAGCTTTTTTCTATGTATACTGCTTTTTAGGGTGGATTTTCGAATCAACTTATGTTTCCCTGAAACAGAAACGGCTCGTCAACCGCGGATTTCTGCGGCTTCCGATGCTGCCGCTCTACGGTTCCGGCGCGGTGATGATGCTCTGGGTGTCCCTGCCGGTGCGGGACAGCCTGCCGCTCGTCTATATTTCCGGTTTTATCGCCGCCACGGCGCTTGAATATGTCACCGGCGCCGTCATGGAACGCCTATTCAAGGTCCGCTACTGGGATTACAGCAGCCAGCCGTTCCAGCTGCACGGCTATATCTGCCTGAGTTCCTCGATCGCATGGGGATTTCTGACGATCCTTATGACCGATGTCATCCATGAGCCGATCGCCCGCACTGTACTTGCGGTTCCTCCGGTTATCCTGCTCATCTGCGATTTCGTCATCAGCGTTCTTTTCACCGCCGATGCTTACGAATCCATCAAGGCAGCCCTGGCTCTGGGTCATACGCTGGAAGCTATGACGAAGCTCAAAGCCGATATCGAAGAGCTCCAGTCCAAGATCGAGCTGCTGCGTGAGGAAGCCATTGAGCGCGGCGCCCTGACCCGTGAAGAAACAGCCGAAAAACTGGCAGCCGCCCAGGCAGAAGCCGCACGCAGACTTGCCTCCGTCCGCAGTGACGCCGAAGAACGCCTGGCAACCGCACGTGCCGAGACTGCCAGACAGCTGCAGGCGGCTGCCACCGAACACAAAGAGCGCCTGGCTGAGACCAAGGCACTCGCCGAAAAACGCCTGTCCGATGTTCGAGAAGAAACCACCTCCCGCATCGAAGCTGCCAAAGCAGGAAACGCAGAACGCATCGAAGCTGCCAAACAGCGCGTCAACGAGCGCATTGCCGAAGTCCGCACCGAAGTCGATGCCCGCATCGCCTTCGACAACCGCCTCACCCGCCTGAGCACCCGGTTAGAAGAACTCAAACACCGTCGCCAGTCCCTGCGCCCGGCTAAAAAGCTCCATGCCTTCTACCGCCGCGGGCTGCTGAGAGGAAATCCTACTGCGGTTTCGTCGAAATTTGCAGCGGCGTTGAAAGAATTAAAAGAACAAAATAGCACAAAAATAGGACCTTTCGCATGAACGAATGGTCCTATTTCTTTTAGGGACTTATTTCACATCTTCTTTTTATTTTTCTACAGCAGTCCATTGACAATCGCCATCACAGACTCGCCTACCTTCTCTGATTTCGCTGCCGCGTCTTCCAGGGAGGTACCTTTCACGCCGTAGTAGAACTTGATCTTCGGCTCGGTTCCAGACGGGCGGACACAGAGCCATGCGTTGTCTTCCAGTTCGTAGTAGAGAACATTGGAGGATGGAAGTCCGGTTGGTTTTACCTCGCCAGTTGCCAGATCCTTGACGGTATCTGCCTTGTAATCTCGGACAGCCAACACTTTATGTCCGGCGAAATCGGACGGTGTGTGGGCGCGGAAATATTCCATGATCTCCTGAATCTTTGCCAGTCCCTCAATGCCCTTTAAGCCGATGGACTTCACTTCATCTTTATAATAGCCGTATTTCTCGTACATCTCGACCATCGCATCCCACAGCGTCATGCCTTTTTCCTTGTAATAGGCAGCCGCCTCGCAGAGTGCTGCGGTCGCGGAAATGGCATCTTTATCGCGTGCGTATGTACCGATCAGACAGCCATAGCTCTCTTCCATGCCAAACAGATAGGTTCCTTTGCCTTCCTGCTCATTTTTGAGAACCTGTTTGCCGATCCACTTAAATCCGGTCAGAACCTCGATGAGCTCTGCGCCGTAATTCTTCGCAACTGCATCTACCAGATTCGTCGTAACGATGGATTTAACAACCTGTCCATCTGCCGGAATCTTGCCGTTTGCCTGTTTCTGGCTGAGCACATACTCGCAAAGCAGGGAGCCGGACATATTGCCGGTCAGCGGAATGTATTCGCCGGACTTGGTATCTTTGACATACACGCCCAGACGATCGGCATCCGGATCGGTTGCCAGAACGAGGTCTGCATTTTTCTCTTTTGCCAGAGCCAGTCCCAATTCAAATGCTTCCTTTGCCTCCGGGTTCGGATAGCTGACGGTCGGGAAATCGCCGTCTGGAAGCTCCTGCTGCGGAACCACATATACATGGGTAAATCCAAGCTCTTTCATCACACGGCGTGCCGGGATGTTGCCCGTGCCGTGAAGCGGTGTATACACGATCGTGATCTGATCCTGCATGCGATCAATCGCGCCCTGATTGACTACCTGTGCCTTGACCTGTGCAATATATTTGTCGTCGATCGCTGCACCGATGATCTCGTAGAGTCCTTTTGCCTTTGCCTCTTGTGCTCCCATCGTCTTAACGGTGGAAAGATCGGTGATCGCCATAACTTCCTCAGTCACGCCCTTGTCATGCGGCGGTGTAATCTGTGCGCCGTCCTCCCAGTAAACCTTGTAGCCGTTGTACTCCGGCGGGTTGTGGCTGGCGGTGATGTTGATGCCGGCGATGCAGCCAAGCTCGCGGACGGCAAAGGAAAGCTCCGGCGTCGGGCGCAGCGTCTCGAACCGGTACGCCTTGATGCCATTTGCCGCCAGTGTCAGCGCTGCTTCCTCGGCAAATTCCGGGGACATATGACGGGAGTCAAATGCGATCGCCACGCCTTTTGCCGCGCCGCCCTGCTTGATGATGTAATTTGCCAGTCCCTGGGTCGCACGGCGGACGGTGTAGATATTCATCCGGTTAATACCTGCACCGATGATGCCGCGCAGTCCTGCCGTACCAAACTCCAAATCCATATAGAAACGCTCTTTAATCTCATTTTCATCGCCCTCAATGGCGCGTAATTCCTCTTTCGTTGCCTCGTCAAAGTATGGATTTTCCAGCCATTCTTTGTAAATCGTCATGTAATCCTTCATGATTCACTTACCCCCTGCTTTCTTCTAGGATGACTTTCTTTTTCTCCATTATAGTATAATTATTCTGAAAAATAAAGAGAATTTCGGTTACTATTCTTTGTCTTTATTTTTTCTCTTTTCAAAGTTTCTCCATGATGTATCGAATACGCTTAACCAAAGAATTTATATGCATATGTAAATCAACATTTCTTATCGGATTGCCTCAAGAAAGAGGTTCCGCGCCGTCTGCTGTTCTTCCAGCTTCTGCAGTTTTTCAATGCTGCGGACTGGAATCCACGCCTTGCCTGCATTATAATAAAAATTTAACTGTTTCCAGTATTTTTCCGGATATAAAAACAGGTAATAGAGGTATGTCCGCTCCTGTGCATTCAACGGCAGAATACGATCATACGTCTCCAGCAGCCGCATCCCCAGACGCAAATCCCAGCCATGCTTTTCCAATATTTTGCGCGTAAAATGATACAGGTCTTCGACCTGGACGCCCCGGTGCATCCGGTTAAATTCAATCACCGCCATCTCATTTTCTTCTGCCAATAAAATATGATGCTGGTTCAGATCCCCGTGACACAAATAGTTTTCCGGCTCGCCGTCCTGCTCGATCTGCGCTTTCAGCCCGCCTGCTGCTTCCTGCGCCTGCTCATAAAAGATGGCAAAGCTTCCGCTGACTGCCCTCTCAAAATCCGATTTACGCCGTTTTTTCCGGATATAATTCCGCGTACGGACAAGTTCCCGGTTGTGGCGCTCCATCTCCGCCACCGCCGGACGCGTGAGAATTGACCCCAGATTCCACGACTCATCAATCGCAATGCCGCGCAATGTCCGGTGCAGCTTCGCGATCTGCCCGACCGCCCGGACTACCTCCGCCTCGCTCTGCACACTGCACTCGCGCCCGGAAAACCATTCCTTCACAACACACCGCGTTCCATCCTCCGCCACCGACAAAAGCTCGCCCTCCCGGTTCCGCATATACTGATCGGTCCGGCATGTTTTCTGATTTTGCAGAACATTCATGATTTGTTCTTCAAATTCAAGACGTTTGACGGTCCCCTTATATTCCCGGAGGAGTTTTAACCCCTGACTCGTCTCGCAGATCCACGCGCCTCTTCCACGGCGCTTCGACTGCACTTCCAGTTCATACTGTTCCAGCACCTCGGTTGTTCTCTCGTTCACAACTTCCCCCTCCTGCCTCTATCCGGCTGCCCGCCTTTCCATTTCCCAAAAGAATGTGGACAGCACATTTTCACGCCGGGCCACAGCTGCTGACAGCTATGTTAATTGCAACATTCACACGATTATGCAAATATGCACATCAGACACCCAGCCTGCTACTCCTAACCTATGAGAGGGGGCTTACAAATATGCTTATGCATAAATATCGCAGATTTGAAACACAGTGCGCAAACTATAACACACAATTGCCAATGTGGAGCGATTACGAAATTCTGTTCATTGCCATCATTTTGACGGTATGTTACAATGATTCACGTTGGGATAAAAAACGGTCTGGCTCTTTGTCCCAACAATCAGGCAAAAAATCAAATAATATATTTTACTGTAAATGAAAAGGAGGTCTCTCGTTGTCCATACAATCCGCTCATCGTTCCAACGATGAAAATACGCGCCCGCATTCAGGAGCAGCATCATCCCGTGAAGCTGATCTCGGCAGTGCGCCGATCGGGTCGCTTCTTTTTAAACTGGCGCTCCCGGCAATTGCCGCACAGATCATCAACGTTCTCTATAACATGGTTGACCGCATGTACATCGGCCATATCCCGGACATCGGTCCCAGCGCCCTGACCGGCGTCGGCGTCACAATGCCGATTATCATGTGCATTTCCGCTTTTGCCGCACTCGCCGCCATGGGCGGTGCCCCGCAGGCGTCGATCCTGATGGGAAAAGGCGACAAGGATTCCGCTGAAAAGGTACTCGGCAACTGTACCTTCATGCTGACCGTCATTTCGCTCGTCCTGACCGCCCTGTTTCTTGGCTTTGGGCGCCCGATCCTCCTGATGTTCGGCGCCAGTGAGAAGACGATTCTTGCAAATGGCGGTGTCTTTGACAAGATCGTTGATGGAAACGGAGAAGAAATCAAGAGATTCTGGATTACGATTGACCCGGAGAAATGATATTTTGAAGGAAAAGAAGTAAGGATTGGAAAAGAATCCTGACAGTAATAAGAGAGCCACCGGCCTTAAAGCTCCGGTGGCTCTACTCTATTTTTTCTTATACCCGCAATCGCAATAGGGTCCCCCGGAAGCCAGGGTGTATTCCCGCACAAAGACGGAGGCTCCGGTGGCTTCGCTCATATCATAGTCCAGGTGGCAGAGGGCGGGAGTCAGGTCGTAGAGGCCGAGTTTTTTCATGAGGGCGCAGATGCCGCACTTGTAAAAACGGGCCTCGTAGCCGCTGCCGTCAGGATATTCGAAGTAGTCCATATTCCAGGAAAAAGGATTGCGGTCGGCGGCTTTGAGCCGGGCCGTTTTCTGCATCTGCTGTCTGTCTTTTTCGGAAAATTTCAACTTTCCGCTCTGGCGGAAGAACCAGCTCACGAGGGGAGTCATGCTGGAATCCCGATAGTAGTTTGTCAGGGTTTTCACATCCGGCCGTTTTGGCATGGAGAGGACGAAAGCGCCGATCATGGCACAGCTGACGATATTCATCTTAAAGCGATCCTCTTTTTCAAACTCCGGCAGTTCGCGGATGATCTTCTTGTACCGTACTTTCGCTTTTCGCGTGACTTCCTTTGCCTCAGTGGCATTCAAACCGAAGCAGGTTTCAAGGTTTTTGCGGAAAGATCTTGTAAAAACTGCCCACAGGGCCACGGGCATTCCCATATACTTCATTTTCGGACTCCTTTCCACTCCGCGATGGCTCTTGTCATGATGACTTCGATATCCATGCGGGTTTTTCTGCATTCTTCCGGGTATTTTTTCGCTGCTTTAAAAGCGAGTTTTACGAAAAGGCCGGAGCCGATGGGCAGCATGGTTTTCAGCATTCCTTCCGGGAAAACGAAATGGGTGCCGTGTTTGTAGACGACAGCTTCCACCTCGCAGGCGTGGGGCCGTTCAGAGAGACGTTTTTCCATGCGGCGGATATATTTGGCGGTGTCCCAGAGAACGTCGTCCTCAGCGCCGATGAGAAGCAGTTTTCCGTGGATGTTCTCAACCTTGATTGTCTCGGCTTCCGTGATGGGATGAGCAGCCTCGGAATCGTCGAAAAGCTTTCTGGAGTTGAGCATATCTCCGGTGCGCCTGGACTCTACGGCGATGATTTGCCAATATTTGGGATGCTGATAGAAGAAGGGCATGTAGGGGAGCGGCTTGCCGTGGTAGGAAAAGAGGGATTCTCCTTCGATGGGCCATTCCTTGCAGCCGTCTTTTTTGCCCTGCATGAA
>OGCQ01004185.1_pt1 | contig 12005 bp, 9 predicted proteins | sample 1570161 | NCBI WGS metagenome assembly OGCQ01 (sample SAMEA4384402, study PRJEB24528) | human gut metagenome
TTCCTGGCGGCCCACTCCTTTGGCATCGGCTCCGTGTGGATTAACCAGCTTCAGGGCATCTGCGACGCGCCGGCTATCCGGGATGTTTTGGATGAGTTTGAGATTCCGGCTGACCATGTGGTTTATGGGATGGCGGCCCTGGGCTACCCGGCGGAGGCTCCCAATCAACAGGTGGTGAAGACTGGGAAGGTTCGGTTTATCGACTAATCAGCCGGCCAACGCGCCGGGCGGATGAGTGCCGTGCAGGCGGCCATGTCCGCCCGGCCCTTTTCCATGTCAAACAGCCCCTTAAATGACACTCTCCCCCTATATATTGGTATAAAGATATTCAGGGGATTTCTATGTTAAAACATTTCTCAATGCTCGGTAACAGGAAGGTCATCAAGCAGATTGCGAAGACCATTCCCATCTTTGTCCTGTCCTTTGTTTTTGGATATGGACTTGCAAAAGCAGTGGATGTCGTCCGGCCGGAGGCTGTGACGGCATCGGCTGACGGCAACTGGGGCTTAAGCTTTCAGGAGGAAGGCAAAGTTCCTGTCGGTAATGCATCTTTCGATGAGCTTCAGCAATATCACGCCTACTATGCACAAAAGACGGATAAAAAAGTCATCTATCTCACTTTTGACTGCGGCTATGAAAACGGAAATACACCGGCTATCTTGAATGCTTTAAAACGGCACAACGTTCAAGCCACATTTTTTGTTGTCGGAAACTTTCTGCGTGATAATCCGGAACTGATAAAGCAGATGTTAAAAGGAGGCCATACCATCGGCAATCATACCTTCCATCACCCCGATATGTCCCAAATTGCAACAAAGGAGACATTTTCCAGAGAACTTAAGAGTGTAGAAGCTCTGTATAAAGATATCACAGGCAAATCCATGACCCGCTTCTACCGGCCGCCACAGGGAAAATACAGTACTGAAAATCTGCAGATGGCAAAAGACATGGGATATCATACCTTCTTCTGGAGTCTTGCCTACGTTGACTGGCTGGCCGACGCGCAGCCATCCAAAGAAGAAGCCTTTGACAAGCTTCTCGGACGGATCCATCCGGGTGCCATCGTGCTGCTGCATAACACCTCCAGTACCAATGGCGAGATTCTGGATGAGCTGCTTGCAAAATGGGAGGAGATGGGGTATACATTTTCTACACTCAAAAAGCTTGTCAAGAACACTTGAAAATAAAAAATAAACCGGTTTGTTTCCATCAATTTCTTTCTGATTTCTGCAAACCGGTTCATTCTATTCATCCTATTTTAATCGAGGTCAATCACATCCATTTTGAATGTATCATCCATCTCCGCATGACTTCTTCTCTTTTCCGGATGATTACTCAAAAGATCTGCTGTCGCATCGAACAGATCGTCATCATCATAACCTGCTCCGAACAGATCATAATCATCATCTTCTGAATAATAACCTTCAAAGTTGTCAAATGCTTCTTCATCCAGAGGTGTAAATGCTTCAAAATCATTGGTATCCTCCAGATTGATCTTCTTAACAGGTTTACGGATTGCCGGACCTGTCTCGTCTAAGGTACGGACGCCTTGGGATGGTTTCTTTTCTCTTTCAGGTTCTGTGCGTCTTGCTGGCTTTTTCTGCCTTGCTGATTGTTTCTTAGCAGGCTTGTGCTCCATTGCTTTTGCAATATTTTCTGTCACCCATGGATCCTCATCATCGAAATCATCCTCATAATCTTCAAATTCGTCTTCTCCATAGTCAAATCTAGACGTTTTCTTTACAGCTGCTGGTTTTTTAGCTGTCTTTTTATTTTTCTTCTTCTCTTTATTTACTTTTTTCGCAGCTTTTTTCTGAATCTTCTTCTCTGCTTCTTCCTCATCCATATCAATTCCATATTCGTCATACAGATCATCTAATTCAAGATCTCTATAATGAAGTTTTACAGAAGTAATAATTACTACGATCAGCAGTACTACAAAAAGAACAAGTGCAATAATTACTACGATATCCAAAAAACTATCTACAAAATTTAAAATTTTTCCCCAGATTCCTTTTCCGTTATTGACAGTAGAATCTGACGCTGAAGATGTTCCTGATGATGGCGAATATTTCTGGTACGTACCATCTGTTGTATCATAACGGTATGTTGTCTTTTCTCCATCCGAATTCATCGCATAGACAATATAATATTCCGCATTCTTTGTATCCTGCCATGTATCAAACTCTTTTCCGTTTAATGTAAGTGATGTCTTCTGATACTGGCTTGGCAATGAGATATTTCCGTCATCAGCCAAAGGAATAATATATCTGCCCTTTGCAACCTCTATTACTTCAAGAGGAGCGAATTTTCCGGTATCACTGTCATACAGATAAAAATCCGCATCTCCTCCGTTTTCAGGTGTAAGATACATTGCAAGTGCACCACTTGATTTCTGCTTAATAATCTGATGATCTGTTCCTTCAAATTTCAACGCATCTCTTACAAAACCATCAGGAATAATCGTATCCGAAAAATCATCTGTTACGATATATTTTGATTTTCCAATCTTAACCTCTGTTCCACCAGCAGCCGAACTGGTATCTTCTTTCTGAATCAGCGATTTATCGCCTTCTGCTATGCTGACAGATGAAGAACCTGACGTAATCTCCAATGCAACTCCATTGCTATCAATTCCATCAACCTTAGCAACTTCTACCGATGTTGTTCCCTCATCCAATGCCTGGAATTTTAAATTGAATTCCATCGTTGTTCCGGCATTTTCATCATTTCTTGATATTGTAATTGTTCCGTCTCCACCTGTAGCATCATCACCGCTGATGAAGCGCAGCTTTGTTTTATCATAGCTTAATGTTGCCTGAATTGTATTTAACGCTTTCGCAGATGAAACCTTTGCCGTTACATCTACCTCTGCTCCGACACTGGTCTGCGGATCAGAAAATCTGAATTCTGCTGCGGTTGCACTTGCCACACATGTCATTCCAACACACAACATACACATCAAAAGAAATGATACAATTATTTTTTTGACTTTTTTCATGAATAATACCCCTTTTTTTATCTTTATGGTGTTCTACTCTGTGGTACCTTCGCCGCCGGTTGATTCTCCGCCTGTCCCGGTTGAAGTATCTCCCGTTGATGTACCATTTCCTGTCGTTCCTGTACTTCCTGTCGTTCCTGTACTTCCTGTTGTTCCGCTTCCTGTTCCGGTTGATGTACCACTTCCCGTACTTGTTCCAGTTGTACTTCCCGTTGTCCCTGTACTTCCCGAAGTACCACTGTTACCACTCGTTCCCGATCTGTACGAAGTGCTTCCGGTTGTTCCTGTACTTCCCGAACTATTCTTTGTTGTTCCACTGTTTCCGGAATATGTCTCTTCCGGCTGTTGCATAAACTCCTGCGTTGATTCGTCTGTATCCGCATCTCTGTTTCCGGCTTTTTTCTCTATCTTTGCACTGATATCCGATACTGTGGAAGACACATCATAATTATCACTTTCTCCATAGAAGAAACTATGCAGCTGCTTTACATTACTTTCCATTGTAACCGGAATAACAACGCTTCCTACATTTCCCAATGTATCGGTTGTCTTATCAAATGGGAACCCTGTTGTTTCTCCCAGTTCATAATCAAACGCATCTTTCGCATATTCAAGGATTTCTGTCATTGTGAAGTTTGTCGAAACCTCAGGAAAGACCTTATCAATAATCTTATTCAACTGTGCCGGTGATGCCTTTTGCAGCTTCTCTACAACTTTCTGCAGAACCGCCCGCTGCCTTTCTGCACGTCTGAAATCATCTCCGGCCGTGTATCTGATTCTGGCATATGCAGTTGCCTGCACACCATTCAGAGTCTGTGTTCCCGGTTCTGTAACTCCCGGAGACAGCTTTCCGGTCACCTTCATAATTTCCTGAACATAACCACAGATGTACGGCATTTCATCTTCCTGTACATCGATATCAATTCCGCCCACAGAATCTACAATGTCTATCATCGAGTTGAAATTCACCGTTACATAATGTTCTATATTCATATCCAAATTCTTATTTAACACTGAAAGAGCACCTTCCGGACCGCCATATGAATATGCTGCATTGATTTTATTCAATGTTCCATCTTCCTGCTCTGACAATGTGTCTCTATATATCGATGCAATTTTCACCTTCATTGTCTTCTTATTCAGGCTTGCAATCATTATTGTATCACTTCTGGTTCCTTTATCCAGATCATTGTCTCTTGAATCCACACCAAACAATGCAACGTTCAGATATCCGCTTCCTCTTTTTTTGGCTTCCTTTGAAACGCTTAATTTATCTGTATCTAACTTTACTGTATTGATCTTCGAAAGTTTACTGGCTACAATGACAGCTCCAATCGCTGCTACCGTTACCAATGTTCCTCCAAGAATGGCTCCAATCTTCTTACCCAAAGACCAGGATGCAAATCCCCTTGTTTTCGACCTTCGTCCCCGTCTTTTATATCTTTTTTTATCTTTTGCCATTACTTTTTATATCCTTTCTTCAGCCGTAGCTTATCATATCATATCTATATTACCTTAAAATATGACAAACTTCAATCAAAAATAAAGCTTTTCGTCTACTTTTCCCAGTAACCCGGACTCATCGAACACCATTTAACGACTTTATCCGGCAATTTTTTATACATTTTCCCCATCCGGTAACCAATATACTTACAACCACTTTGATAAACCAGTTTTGGAACCATATATATTTTCCGCTGTTTTACCAAATGAGCGGCTGTCTGTTTCACCAATTTTATTCCTTCGCTTTCAGACTTTATACCCTCAAATACTTCCGGATGTTCTGCCTGTGACACAGCCATATCAAAATTGCGGTGAAACTGCTGCATCCCTGTATAATTATGCGAGTGAATCACTCTCGCTTCAGCCACATAAGCGACCTTATATCCGGCATTTATCATATGACCGGCCAATATCATATCCTCATTAAATATTGTTTTCTTGCAGAATCCACCTGCTTTTTCATAAATATTCCGTTTATATGCCGCACAAACGTTAGAACAGAAGAATGTTTTAATGCCCATTTCCTGTAAATCTTCCTTGCTTTTTATCCGGCTGTTTTCCGGGTAATTGAATTTTCTGGTATATTTTTCTATATAATTACAATTAGATGCTGCAAGCTGACGTGCATACGCCGCCCCGGTCATTTCATCTTCTTCCAGTACTTTCACCAGATTTCCAATCACATATTCATCTGCTGGCACTGCATCCTGTGTCATAAATACAACAATTTCCGCCTTTGACATCTGCATTCCCATATCCCGTGTTGCGCCATGATCAAATTCCCGGCGTTCTATATGGGATACTTTTACCTTTTCCATCTGCTCTACTTCTTTCGGAAACCTTCCGGCCTTTGTATTGATCACAAAAATAGTGCCGATCGGATATTTCTGTTCCTGAAGTTTTTTTACAAGTCTGCTAAATTTTTCATCTGGTCTGTATGATGGTATCACCACATCTACAGAAGTCTGATCGTTATTCATCTTTTCTTTTTCATCCTCTATTTCTTATCATATCCTACATAGCAATAAATCATCCCTGTAATGATCAGCCAGAACCATGTCGCAGGACTGCTGAACCATGTTGTAAAAAATGCAAGAGCCAGATACACTGCAATCTGTCCATAAAAAAGATATACAACCGGGTTATCACTTTTTTTAATAATATCAATAATGACCTTTGCCACAACACCAATAAGCAAAGCTATCACAAATACTCCAATGACTCCAAAATCATAATAAGCATCATAAAACATTGTAAACGTTGTCAATTCGGTACTGGTCAGATAGACCGTTGCCGGAACCAGATTTGGCATTACAAATTTCAATCCCGTTAATGACACAAACGGGAATAACATCCGCAGGCCATAAGAAAATTTCGGCAGATTTTTCACCAGACAGTCAAAATTATCGTAGTTATTGGCAATATAGATATACGGCTGGGTCAGAAACACCGGCATATGTGTATATTTCATTTTAAATACATTGTTCAAATATATCGCATCCCGCTTCTGTGACAATGTAATCACCACATACGCTGCACAAACCACAAGGCCAAGAAGAACCAAGGTACTTTTCCGCATATTTTTATTTACCAGTATATAAATGACTGCTGCCACACCTATTTCAAACAGAAACTGAAATCTCGATACATAGAGAAACGGAACTGCAAATGCCACTATATTTGCAATAATGATTGCTCCATTACGCCACTTACTTTCCTCAGAATCGATTTTTTTCCAAAGCACCGTAAGTCCCGGTATCAGGATACAACTGATTGCACAATAATGAAGATAATGTAAAGCCGACATTCTGAAATAAGAATACGAATAAGGTTCGTCTGAAAAAACCGGAATATAACCGATCCGGATAATTTCGATTACAAAACATCCGGCCGACACAACCAGCAGCAACATAATACATCGAAAAAGCCTGTTTGCCTTTTTTTTATTTTTTTCAGGTTCTTTTCCCTCTACCCTGCTATACTTTCTTCCCCATTCATATCCTATTCCAAAAGCTATATATATCACAAAAAAGCTCAACCAGGTTATATAGCTCCATGTATCCTGTAATGTACTGAGTTTCAGACAGCTGATTCCCTGGCCCCCTACCCAGGCAAGTGTAAACAGAGCCCTCAGTTCCACAAAGCTTCCACTTTCCCTTACCCAGTGAACATACAAATAAACAGCTTCCACAATCAGAATAATTCCCGAAGCATAATACCATTTTGCCAGTGACGCTATGTAACTGACAAAAAAGCTCAGCATATAAGTTCCATATTCTAAAATAATTTTATTCCGTTCCCTCATTCAGACTGTCTCCTTTAAACGTAGACTCCATTGCATCTGTATTATCTGCTGTTATATCCGTCAGATAAACAATGTCACTGTCAATCTCTTTTACTTTGTCTGATGCCTCATAAGAATCATCATTAAACAGTTCCTGATGTAATTGCTTTACATTCTGTTCCAAACCGATTGGAATGACAAAAGATACACCGCTATGATTCTTCACTGTTTCACTGGTTGTTACCTGATATGGGAATCCATTTGTTGACACCAGATTATAATTCAGTGCATTCGCTGCAAATCCCAGAATCTGTTTTGAAGAAAAACTTGTCGAAATCATCGGAAATACTTCATTTACTATTTTATTTAAAGTAATGAAATTCGCTTTCTGTGCTTTCTTTGCAACCTTTTCTAATACAATTCTCTGTCTCTGTGCACGTTTGAAGTCATTACCACTTGTATAACGGATTCTTGCATATGCCACACCATGAATACCGTCCAGATGCTGTGTACCGGCTTTTTCTTCTATATCCGACCAATGTTCGCCAATCACTCTTGCCGTCTCGGCACCATACAGATTGCACCAGTGTGCTTCTTCTTTCGTCATTTTAATATCAATCCCACCCAGAGCATCAATCACTTTTACAAGCGCATTAAAATTCACACTGACATAATTCTTAATATCAAGATCAAAGTTACGGTTCAGAAGACTGATTGCCTCTTCCGGACCGCCTGTATTATATGCTGAGTTCGCTTTATCATAGCGTCCATTCTGTTGCTGCAGCAACGTATCCCTGTATACAGACACAAGCTTCACGTCACTTGTCTTATTATTGATACTTGCGATCATAATACAGTCACTTTGTACACCGCCGTCCAATTCATTATTTCTCGAATCTAATCCAAACAATGCAATGTTCGTATACTCACCTGTATCCTTATAGACTTCCAGCTTTTTTTTATTCAACACATTATAATCCAGCTTTCCAAGTTTGAATATTCCGTAAGCAGCTACTAATAAAGCAGCCAGAATTATAATTTCAATTGTTAGTAAAATAATTCTTTTTCTTTTTCTTTTGCGCAATTTTTTTTGTCGTTCTTCTCTTAATTGTCTTTTTGTCTTGCGTCTTTTCTTTGCCATTGCCGTCTCCTTTAGAAGCTAATATGCATTCTTATTAATAAAACCTTTGAAAAATGTCAGAAATAATATTTTTATATCAAATCCCAATGTCCAATTTTCAATATAATATAAATCATACTCGATTCTCTTTTGAATCGATGTGTCACCACGTAGTCCATTCACCTGTGCCCATCCGGTAAGTCCCGGCCGCACCTGATGTTTGATCATATATCTTGGGATCTCTTCTTTGAATTTTTCTACAAACTGAGGCCTTTCCGGTCTCGGGCCGATCAGACTCATATCCCCTTTCAGGATATTGATCAGCTGCGGTAATTCGTCAATGCTTGTTTTTCTTATAAACTTTCCTACCGGCGTAACACGCGGATCGTTCTTTACCGTCCATCCATTCTTTTCTTTTGATGCATCCTGTACAACCATAGACCGGAATTTATACATATAGAATGGTTTATTCTGCAGACCGATCCTTTCCTGTTTGAAGATCAGTGGTCCCGGAGATGTCACTTTTATAATAATTGTTATTACCAGCATGACCGGTGAAAATAATGTAAGCGCAACCAACGCTCCAAAAATATCCATTGCCCTTTTTACAAATGCATTCAGCATATTGCTAAGCGGCACTCTTCTTATATTAATTACCGGAAGTCCTACCAAATCTTCCGTATATGGTTTTGTCGGAATGATATTATTATAATCCGGTATAAACTTTGTATGCACACCGGATTTTTCACACATACCTACAATCTTTTCTAATTTCTGATATTCTGCCAGTCCGAGAGTGATTGCTATCTCATCCAGTTTATTTTCCGGAAGAACAATCATAAGATTATCGATTCTTCCAAGTACCTTAATTCCTTTATACTCTGTTCCTCTTGGTACATTATCCGCAAGAATTCCTCTCACGATATATCCCCATTCCGGATTTGCTTTAATTCTGTCAATATACTGTTCCGCCGCACGGCTATATCCGATCAGCAGAATGTGCTTCTGGTTATATCCCTGCTTCCGCATATCCCGCAGCACTTCACGGATAATATTTCTTACAACAACCTCTAAAAATACATTCACCAGGAAAAATACAAAAATCATTCCCCTTGAAAAATCAGGCTGCTTCCACACATATAACAGTAAAATAAATGCCATCAGACCAATTACATTCGCCTGAATGATATGCCATGCTTCCAGTCTGCGTCCCTGCACACGTTTTGGTGTATATAACTGGAATCCATAATATAAGACCAGATATCCCGGCACAATTACAATCAACACTTTTGCATATTCCTGCAACGATAAAAACCATGGATCCAATTCAAAAATCCCGCTTTTAAATCTCAGGTACCACGATGCAATATATGAAAATACAATTACGACTGCATCTATTACTACATGTAATCTGTTTAATAACTTTTGATTATCCTTTATCAATGTTCCTCACCCATATTTATCTAATTTTACATTACATTATTTATCTAATTTTACATTACATTTTATCTTACAATAATTTTTTCCTTACAGCAACCCATTATACCACAGTTTTTCTTAATACTTTATTAATAATTTTGAAATATATTTAAAAAATTATTTTACCCAATCTTCATATAGCACCCTCTTCATTTTTTTGCTATAATAGACACAAATCAGAAAATAGAGATCGGAGTATTTCTCAAACTATGAAAGTAACAATTATCATCCCAAACTATAACGGGAAACATTTTATGGAGCCCTGCCTCCAGTCATTATCAGAACAGACCTGCAGGGATTTCAAAGTATTAGTGGTTGACAACGCATCTTCTGATGGAAGTCTGGAATATATGAGTGAGCACTACCCAGATATAGAAGTTATCTCCTTAAAGAAAAATTACGGTTTCAGTAAAGCGGTCAATGTCGGAATCGAACATTCCACTACACCTTATGTGATATTGCTCAATAATGATACGACCGTTGATACACACTATGTAGAAGAAATGATCAAAGCGATTGAAAAATCTCCGCGCATCTTTTCTGTCAGCAGTAAGATGATCCAGATGTATCATCCAGAACTGATCGACAGCGCCGGTGATCTTTATACCTTAATGGGTTGGGGCGTGTGCCGCGGAACCGGACGTCCTGTCTCCAATTACACAAAAGCAGATCAGATATTTACCGCATGCGCCGGGGCAGCCATCTACCGCCGGAATGCTTTTTCAAAAATCGGCTTATTTGATGAAAATCATTTTGCATACCTTGAAGATATCGATGTCGGATACCGTGCAAAAATTTACGGCTACAAAAATACATACTGTCCCACAGCACTTGTCTACCATGTAGGAAGCGGTACAAGCGGTTCAAAATATAACTCTTTCAAGGTTAAATTATCTGCCCGCAACAATATTTACCTAAATTACAAAAACATGCCTTTCTTGCAGCTGATTTTGAACTTTATTCCTCTTTTTCTCGGCTGTGTTGTCAAATATCTGTTTTTCATGCGTAAGGGATTCGGTAAGGACTATGCCTGTGGAATAAAAGAAGGGCTTTCACATGCCCGGGAGCAGAAAAAAGTTGCTTTTAAACTGCGGCATCTGCCTAACTATATTTTGATCGAGTTTGAACTGATTCTTCATACTCTTTCTTATGCCAGAGACTGGTTTACACGAAAACTATTCAAAAAATAAAAAGCAGGAACCGTATCATTTTATTTTTGATACGGTTCCTGCTTTTTATTAAAATACATGTTGACCATCAATAGTCCGATCATCTGAAATCCATTCTGTAGTCCGAGAAATGAAGGATTAAATGCAGGTCTTATCACAAACCAGCCCAGTCCAATCAAAGTAAATACTTTAATGACCCAGATATTTTTTCTGGCATACTTTACGATTTTTCTTATGTATATCAGGAGAACTCCTCCGACAAAAACTACAAATCCTAAAATTCCCATCTGGTAACAAAATGACAGATATTCTATTTCATATGAAAACGGTATCGATCCGCTTCTTGTATAATCACTTATGTAACTTCCAAATCCATGCCCGAATACCGGTGACTCCTTCACTCCGTTTATCAGTTCTCTCATTTGTATCTGCCTGACATCATCTGATTCCGCAGCAAATGAAGAAAAGAACCGGAATTCTATCATTTGTATCACAGGCTTCAACCATAATACCGACGAAGCAAGCACCAGAATCAACCCGATGCATCTTACCTTCTTCGGGATTTTTTTCCAATAATATAACACTGCAACAAACGCAAAGCAGCAGAATTCAACCATCAAAACTCTCGAAAATACAATCAATGTATAAATCCCGCTCAATATAAACAGCAGACTTCTGATGCTTTTTTTATATTTCTCCATCATCCAGTAAAACGGCATCAATGTCACCACTATAATATCAGATGAAGTCTGCACACGGATCAGCAATAATCTGCCCAAATGCATTGTCATCGTCGATGCTTCCGTTCCAAACATATTTAGATAAAATTCTATTACAGCCTCATATTCTATCAACTTACATACAAAGACGATTTCTATGATTATTTTTCCCAGAATCTTCAAAAGCATCATATAAAGGATACATTCTACAATCTTTTCCGGTTCAGCCAATTCATATCTGACCAGAAAATACAATTCTACAAACACAATTACCGAGATATAAAATAATCCCGTAAATTTTATGCTCCATTCATTTCCAAGAATGTAACTGACTATACATGCCAACAATCCCAAAACACCTAAAGTAATCTCCAGCTTCGCACTTTTTATAATCTCAAGGCTTTTTCTTTGTAAAACCAGGCATATTCCTCCCAGAATAATCAACAGGCATACCAATATTTTCTGAATTGGTATGCCCTTCATTACTCCCGTTGGAAGTGCATAACTTATGATGCACAGATAAATCACAACATTCAGTAATTTTGATAACTTATTCATAGTTTATCCTAAAAATGGAACGTATCTTTCAGTCCAACCCACAGCTGATCCTTATCACTTAAGTTCAGTGTAGTACCGTCTTCCAGCGCATAACCTTCTCCGGATGCTGTTCCTTTATACTCTCCTGTCAGTGTCGGCCACTCGATACCGATCTCAGGATCGTTCCATGCAA
>OGCQ01004189.1_pt1 | contig 11995 bp, 12 predicted proteins | sample 1570161 | NCBI WGS metagenome assembly OGCQ01 (sample SAMEA4384402, study PRJEB24528) | human gut metagenome
CAGAAAAAATAGTAAAACATAACAAGTTCATTTTACTATTAGCAGTAATTCTTTTAGTTCCATCTGTATTTGGTTATCTAAATACAGGTATAAACTATGATATATTGAGTTACTTGCCAGAAGATCTATCTTCAATGAAAGCAGAAAAGATATTAACAGACGATTTTGATTGTGGAGCTTTATCTATGCTTATACTCGAAAACATGGATAATAAAGACATTACTTCAATCAAAGAAAAAGTTAAAGATTTGGATGGAGTTAAAGAAGTTTTGTGGATTGATGATTTAATTGATTTATCAATTCCAAAAGAGATTTTACCAAAAGATCTTACTGATTTTTTCTATAGTGGTGATAATTCCACTATGCTTTTAATCAAATTTGCAGAAGGTACTGGTGCTGAAAAAAGTTTAAATGCTGTTGAATCTATCAGAAAAATAGCATCAAAACAAGCCTTTCTTAGTGGTATGAGTGGTATGCTTGAAGACACAAAAAATCTATTAGATACTGAAATGCCAATATATATATTAATCGCAGCCATCTCAATATTAATTATTCTAGAATGTACAGTTGAATCTACTGTTATACCTTTCATTTTCTTATTAAGCTTAGGCATTGCAATCATATATAACTTTGGTTCAAATATATTCTTAGGCCAAATATCTTATTTAACAAAAGCTTTAGCAGCTGTATTGCAGCTTGCAGTTACAATAGACTATTCTATATTCTTATTACACAGATATGAAGAAGAAAAAGAATTATCACCAGATGATAATAATACAGCCATGGCAAAAGCTATTAAAAATACTGTCACATCTGTATTTGGTAGTTCAACAACTACGTTTGCAGGATTTTTAGCTTTATGTGTTATGGAGTTAGGATTAGGTCGTGATATGGGGATAGTAATGGCAAAAGGTGTTGTCATTGGTGTATTATGTACCGTTACTATATTACCTTCTTTAATGCTAATATTCGATAAACAAATTTCAAAATATAAACATAAAACAATTTTACCTAAGTTTAACAAAGTATCTTCTTTAATTGTCAAACATTACAAAAAATTTGTTGTTGCATTTGTAGTTATTCTTATACCTGGTTACTTTGGATATACTCATGCAAAACAATACTATAACTTAACAGATACTTTGCCAGATTCTTTTGATTCTATAATTTCAACAAACAAAATGAGAGATGACTACAATATGGAAAGTACAAATTTCATATTAATAAAAGATAGCTTAAAATCAGAAAATGTAAATAAAATGATTAAAGAAATCGAAAATTTAGATGGTATAACATCTGTTGTAGGCCTTGAAAAATATCTTGGTCCACGAATTGATCAGGACTTCCTACCATCAAATTTAACTAGTGCAGTAAAATCTGGAGGCTATGAACAAATAATAGTTAATTCAGAATATAAATCTGCCAGTGATGAATGTAATAGACAATTAGAAAAAATAAATGCAATTGTCCAAAAATACGATAAAGATGGCTTAGTAAGTGGTGAAGCACCTTTAACTTATGATTTAATAAAAATCGCAAATAGTGACTTTGCCAAGGTAAATGTAGTTTCCATAATTGCCATATTTATTATAATTATGATTGTATTTAAATCAATATCTCTACCAGTTATATTAGTAGCAGTTATAGAATGTGCAATATTTGTAAATTTAGGTATCCCTTACTATACAGGAACTGTTGAACCATTTATAGCTTCCATAACTTTAGGTACTATACAACTTGGTGCAACTGTTGACTATGCAATATTGCTTACTTCTAGATTCAAAGAAGAACGAAATAAAGGATTTAATAAAACAAAAGCTATGACTATTGCTATAAAAAATAGTGCACCTTCAATATTGACAAGTGCCTTTAGTTTCTTTGCATCAACTGTTGGTGTTGGACTTTACTCTCAACTTGAAATTATAAGTGCTCTTTGTACATTAATGGCACGTGGTGCTTTGATAAGTATGATTATGATTATATTTATATTACCAGCAATTTTATTATTATTTGAAAAAGTAATAATTAAAACTTCAAAAGGTTTTATTGAACCTAAAAAAGATAATGAACAAGGAAATCCTGTATTTGCAGGAAATAATTAATTTATTTCATAATAGGGGGCTAAAAAATGAATAATAAAGAAATAAAAAATAAATCTGTTGCTCTTGCAACTATAGTATTAATGCTTGGTAACTCTTCTTGTGTATTTGCTGATAATAATATAAGTAAAGATGAAACTGTATATTCAATTTTAGATGAAAACGGTAATGTAAATAGAAATATTGTTTCTGCTTGGATAAATAGCTCATCTTCTCTTGGTACTATACATGACGTTAGTACATTAAGTAATATAAAAAATGTAAAAGGTGATGAAAAACCAGAAATTGATGGGGATAAATTAACTTGGGATATATCTGAAGATGATTTATATTATCAAGGTGAAACTAATAAAAGCTTGCCAATTTCTGTGAATATAAAATATGAATTAAACGGTCAAGAAGTAAGTCCAAAAGATATCCAGGGTAAAACAGGTAAATTTAAAATCACTTTATCTTTAAAAAATAATGAAAGTCGTGAAGTAAAAATAGGTAACAAAAATAGAACTATTTATGTTCCTTTTATAACTGCTTCTGAAATTATTTTAAATAGAGATAATTTTAAAGATATAAAAACAAGTACAGGAGCTTTATTAGATGAAGGAAATAACTCTGCCATTACTTTTGTATCCATACCAGGATTTAAAGAATCTCTTGATTTAGATAGCCAATATTCTAACTATCTAAATTTAAAAGATGAAGTTGTTATTGAAGGTAATACTACAGGATTTAAAACTCCTACTATCATGGTGGCTGCTACAAGTGATGTTTCTAAATATTTAGAAGATATTGATGAAGACACTAGTTTTAATGATTTAAAAAGTTCTTTAGACAAATTACAAGAAAGCGGTAAAACTTTAGTAGATGGTGCTAAACAAGTTAGCAATGGTGCTTCTACATTAAATACTAATTATAAAAAATTTAATGATGGTGTTAAAACTTTGGATTCAGGTATTGATACTTTAAATAAAGGTGCTTCTCAATTACTTACTAAGTTACCTCAATTAGATAATGGGGCTGCATCTTTAAGTAGTGGACTTGGTACTTTAAGTTCTTCTTCTAAGCAACTTAGTGACGGCGCTAAACAAGTTAATGATGGCGCTTCTTCTTTATACAATGGTCTTGGTACTTTAAGTTCTTCTTCTAAACAACTTAGCGACGGGGCTAAACAAGTTAGTGATGGAGCTAGTAAATTAAATGATAATTACTCTACTTTAGATAGTGGAATAAATTCAGCTTATGAAGGTTCTAAAAAATTAGAATCTGGAGCAAAAGAATTAGAAAATGGCACAAAAGAATTAGAATCTAAACTATCAAGTGGTAATGAAGGCTTAAATAATTTAATAGACTCTACAAAAAATATAAAATCTCTTGCATCTAATCTTCGTAGTATTGCAGATAGCTTAGAAAATACAAATAGTAGTACAAATTCCAATGTAGATGTTTCTGCTCTTGCAAAAAAAGCTAGAGAAGATGGAGATGAAGACTTAGCTAAACAAATTGAAAATTTAAATACAAAATCAAATTCATCCAATGATTATTCAGGTGTTGCAAATAAATTAAGAACTATTGCTGGTACTCTTGATAAAATAGCAGATGGACAATCAAGTGGATTGAATAATTTAGCTACTGGAATAAATGCAGCTATGGGAGGTTTACAAAAGCTTTCTAAAGGTGCATCTGACTTAAAAAATGGCTTAAGTAATTTAACAAATGGATTGTCTAAAGTAAAAGATGGATCTAATTCAGTTGCAAGTGGATTAAATACTTTGGCTAATGGCTCTTCTTCTTTAGCTGATGGTTCTGCTCAACTTTCTAAAGGTGCTGCTTCTGCCTTTGATGGTAGCAAAACTTTAAAAAGTGGTACTTCTGCTTTAGTATCTGGTGGAAATCAACTAGCTTCAGGTGTATCATCATTAAAATCTGGTTCTAGTGAACTTAGCAGTAACTCTGATAAAATATTAAATGGTATAAGTACTTTAGCTAATGGATCTAATAAGTTATATGAAGGAACTCAAAAACTTCAAAGTGAAGGCTTAGATAAATTAACAAACGAAGGAAATACATTAATAAGCTCTCTTGATAATGCTATGGAAGTAAAAGATAAATTAATAGATGCTGCTGATAGTTATAATAACTTTACTGGATTAGATAAGAGCATGGATGGTAGCGTTAAATTTGTTATGAAAGTTAGCTCAGATGATTCTGACAATAATTCTACTAAAGAGAAAACTACAAATACTCAAAATGATAAATCTGATAACGATAAAAAGTCAAGCTCAAAATTTATAACATGGTTAAAGGGCTTGTTTAATAAATAATATCATATTTACCTCATTTTAAAGGGAGAAGAATACTGATTATGTTTCTTCTCCCTTTATTTCAAAGTATTTAATTAATAAAATGATTTTACTTTTTCTAAACCTTTTTCATTCATTATTTCAACTGTTTCAGCTTCAATAATCAAATTATTATTTTTATTTTTTAACTTTCCTATAACCTTTATCCAATCATCTTTTTTAGGTAATTTTTTATCATAAGAAAATTCTAAACCACATTTTCCCTCTACAATTTCATTTTCTTCATGGCTATGATTATCTTCATGTTCTTCATAATCATTACTATCTACTTCCATATCTGACCATCTATAAACATAAAAATGTTCTTTATCATTTTTGTCTTTTTCAACAGTAAATAATCCTTCTATTTCTATGGTTTTTCCTATGTATTTTGATGAATCCAAATAAATATCATTTATATAATCTACATAAACATCTTCCATTACTTTAATTGTCTCATCTGAGTTTTCAACTTTTTGACTATTATCTACTTCTTTTTGAGTGCATCCGACTATTGCCACTAATGAACATATACTAATTAGCATAACTTTAAAAAATTTCTTCAATCTCTTTTCCTCCGAAATTATTCATATTGTTTTTTATATTATCACGAGAAAAAAAGTGTGTCAAATAGTGAATTTTAGTCTTCATCTGTTATTTCTACTTGTGATAAACTCTCCTTTTGAATTGTTTTTTGACTATATATCTCACTAATAAAAGTAGATCCTAAAATTAATATTCCTCCCATAATTTGAAGAAAACTCATTCTTTCGTTTAATAATATTGATGACATTATAATAGCAGAAATGGGATCCACATAAGAATAAATAGCCACTGTCTGACTTGATAGTCTTTGAATTACTGTAAAATATATTAAATAAGCAATTCCAGTATGGACTATACCTAATATAAGCAATAAACTTATAGATATTATATTAGCAGAAAATTTTATACCATCAGTTAATAAAACATACGGAATTAAAAAAATCCCTGCTATTAACAATTGAACAATAGAACTATCACTGCCTGATATATCTTTTAAAAACTTATTTAAAATTATTACACTAGCATATAAGCATGCTGCTCCTAATCCGCATAAAATTCCTATTATATTTCCACCTGATATATTTCCGTTTTCTATGCCAACTATACATAACATACCTATCATAGCTGCAATAATACATATAACCTTGATTAAATTTAATTTTTCCTTCAATAAAATTGGTGATAAAAACATAACTATAATAGGTGATAAATAGTAACAAATCGTTGCTATAGAAATTGTAGTGTAATTATATGCTTGAAATAAAAAAATCCAATTAAAACCTAAGCAAACTCCACAACATATAAGTATTATTATATTATCTTTTATTTTTTCCTTGGATAAGTTTTTATGAGAAATTAAACTAAAAATAATTAAAACGATACTCCCCACTACAGCTCTTGATAAAGCAATTTGACTAGAAGTAAAATCAATATATCTTACAAATATACCCATGCTTCCCCAAATTAACATGGCAAATATAAGTCCTAATTTATCTTTTTTCATATACTCACCCCTACTAATTTATTCATTATAAATAGATTCTATATACTGAGCTACAATTTTTGATAAAAGTATTTTTTTATTATTATAAGAATGGTCTGCATGTATAAGTATTTCTTTTACATTTTCTTTGCTATATTTATAAATTTCTTTCATTAAAGGCTCATGATGAAGCTTATTTGGTCCAACTGTATCTCCAATGGCAGCTATAATCAATATTTTTTCTTTTGATAATTCTTCTGCTTTATTTTTTAGTTTCCATTCTTCACCATAGTTCATAGTTTCTTCAATTAAAGCCTTTGCATCTGTTCCTGATAACGGATGTAATGCATTAGAAAACATCTCCATGCCATCTTTTAATTCATTTTTATCTACTTTCATAATACATCCTTTTAGGCCAAAATCATAAGGACTTATGGCTACTGATGCTTTTATTCTTTTATCCATACAGTGGGTTAAAGTTAAAAATCCTCCCATGCTATGACCTACTAAGTATATATTATCTTTATCAATGTTATAAGTTTTAACTATTTTTTTATCATTTACAAAATCTATAATATTTTTAGCATCTTCTATACAATTTTTAAAAGAAAAACTTCCTCCAACTCCCCAAGAACCTCTATAGTGAAAAATCAAAACATTTAAGCCACATCTTCTAAGGCTTTGAGCTAAATCATGATTATCTTCATATCCAGGAAATCCATGAAATAATATTACTGTGGGATTTGGTCCTTTATTTCCTGGAGTTAACATAGCTCCTATTAATTCTTCCTCTCCACTTTTTATTTTTAATTCATATAAACTTGGAAACTCTTCACATCCCAATTCTATTTCTGGATCAATAAAAATTTTACTGCTATCCATTTTCTCAACCCCTTTAATATAAAATCTATTATTTAAATTATAGCTAAGGAAAATAAAAATTTGTGAAATATTATTTTTTAATAAATTTTTTATTTTTAGGACATCTCCCCACCTTTTCACTATATAATATTATATAGAACAATCTAAATTTTTTATTAAAGAGGACGATTTTTATGAGAAGATTTAAAAAGAACAATAATTTAGCTAAGGTATTTTATAGTGTATTTGGCTCACTACCTTTATTAGTAACGCTTTATCTTTATCCATTGATTCCTGAAAATATACCTGTTCATTATTGGTTTGATGGTTCTATAGATAAATGGGGAAATAAAAATGAATTATTCCTAGTTCCTATTATTATTTTATTATTTGTCTGTGCTCAGCCAAGATTGTTTAAATTGCATTTTAACTATAAATCAGAAGACAATATAACTAAATGGAGTAATTATTATTTTTTATTAATATTAAAATACAAAGGAGAGAAAAAGTATGGCGCTTGTAAAGCCTAATGAAATGGATTTTTCGGAGAAAAACATAATAATGATAATTAGCGGGCTGCCTGGTACAGGCAAGACCACTCTGGCCTTATCGGCTCCTGATGTGGTGCTGGTAGACGCTGATGAGGGTATAGTGCGGGTTTCTCCTGAGCATCGCAGGGACACTATTATGGCCAGGACCTATGAGGAGCTGCTCGCTGATTTGCGTTCGCTTACGGGATATAAAAGCCTGGTAATAGATACGGGCGGCGCATTGATAGATATGCTCAAGGACTGGGCCGTGCGCAACGAGCCGTCAGCCAGCAAGAGGTCGGGCGGTTTTTCTCAGCAGGGCTACGGCTTTGTCAAAGCTGAGTTTTTGCGGCTTTCAGCGGAACTTCGGCGCAGGTTCAACGTTATATACCTTTTCCATGTGAATAAGGATAAAAACGGAGACGATGTGTTTTATGACCTGGTGTGCGAGGGCTCGGCTAAAACGCTGGTGTACCAGCCTGCGGATTTATGCGGATATTTGCAGATAGTCAACGGCGACAGGTATCTGGGCTTTACACCTACCATGAATTATAACGCTAAATCTGCCTATGGAATAAAGGGGCTGGTTAAGGTCCCCGAACTAACGCCGGGCATGCCCAATAATTTTTTAACATTGCTATTTGAAAAAATACGGGCTAATCTGCGCAGCGAGAGCCGGCACAATAAGGAGGACGCGCAGAATTATGATAAAGTCATGGAGGCCGGCGGCAAAATCATAATGAACGTAAAGACGCCGGAGGATGTTGAAGGAGCTCTTGAGGAAATAAAGGTGTTAAAGCATGCGCTTACCAGCGAGGCGGAACTTAAAGCGGCGCTGAAGGGCAGGCTTAATGAGCTGCATATAGTTTATGATAAGGCGGAGAAAAAATATGTTGCTCAGGGAGGATAAACCTCGGTATCTTTTAACGCAAAGCCTGCTTGCAGCCTGGCAGTATTATATTTCGGGCGGGCCGCAGGAGGAATTTCTGAGGGTGCTTCGCAGGGAAAAAACTGAGCAGACGCAGGCTATGAAGGACGGCATTGAGTTTGAACGCCTGGTATGGGAGTGCTCTTGCGGGAAAGAGCCGGAGGAAAAGCATAAATGGGCAAAGGGCGTCAGGGAGATAGCGGAGATTGTGCGCGGCGGCGCTTATCAGCTTACCCTGAACGAGGAAGCGGAAATAGACGGCGAAGAATATTTGCTTTACGGCATAGCGGATTTTGTGAAAGAAGGTATTATTTATGACATTAAATTTTCCAAGCGGTACGAGGGCCGGGGCAATATTAACTACTACCTTACCAGCCCGCAGGCACCCATGTATTTAAGGCTTTTGCCTGGTGCGAAGCAGTTTGTTTTCCTTATATCTGACGGCGCACAGATATTCAGAGAGGTTTATGCGCGAGACGAAATAACGCCTATAGAAAAGATTGCCGCCGCTTTTATAAAGAATCTTAAGCAGCGGGGACTATGGGAAACATATGCCGCCTTATGGCAGGCAGATAAAGAGAGGAGATAAAATTATGGCATTTTGGAGCAGCACATATCAGCCTGAAGAAAGGGCGCGTTTGGCGCCGGGCGATTATCGTTTGGAGCTGGTTGAGGCGCGGACGGCTGTGTCCTCAACGGGAAAAAACATGCTGGTTTTAACGCTTAAGCCTAACGGAGGGGAGTTTAAAATCCGTCATTACATTGTAGAGGGCGAATATTTCAACCGTAACCTGACCGAATTTAAGGATTCCTTTGAAATTCTCTACGAGGATGACAACCTTCTTGGGTGGATAGGCGCAATGGGAGCCGGACGTTTAACCGAGGACGAAGGGGGTTATATGAAGGTGCGATACTTTCTGACGGATGAAAGAAAGGACGAGCTTCCGCCCTGGCAGGGAGTGATGCCGCAAAGGGCCGCGGTCATGGATATGGCAGACCTGGAGCCGGCAGATGAGGAAGAACTGCCCTTTTAGGAGGAAAAATGAGGCGCTATTATACTGAAAACGAGCTGAATGCCCTGCTGAAGAAAATGACGGCAGTAGTGGATACGAGGGAGCAGCGCAACGAACATATTCTCTTATGGATGGAGGAGCACCGCCTGCCTTACATTAAGCGCAAGTTGGCGGTAGGAGATTACAGCGTTATGCTGGAGGGCCAGACGCTGGAAAGCGATGTAACTATAGAGCGCAAGGGCGGCATAGATGAAATAGCGGGCAATTTTACGGTGGAACGTGAGCGGTTTGAAAGGGAAATGCTGAGGGGCAAGGCTAACCGAACGCAGATGTTCCTGCTCATAGAAAATTGCTCCTGGCGGGATATAACGGCGCATAACTATCGCTCGAAAATGCAGCCCAAAGCTTTGCTTGCCTCTCTTTTATCCTGGCAGGCGCGCTTTAATCTTAACATTATTTTCTGCGGCAAGGAGGAAGCGGGAACTATTATCTCATCTATTCTTTACTACTCCTTAAGGGAACAGCTTTTAAGAGGAGGCAGAGCACAATGGATTACATGAGCATAATTGCATGTATACCGATAGGACGGGCCAACAGGATAACGCTTTACGTACTGGAGGAGCTGTCAAAGCTCAAAACGGAGGTATTTAATAATGCCTAACAGGATAATTAAGGATTCAATAAACGAAAGTGCTGGTTTGTCCAACTGTTCAATATTTGCTCAGGATTTATACAAAAGATTGATTACTTACGCTGATGATTACGGACGCTTCAATGCCGATACCGTAATTATGAAGGCACGCCTTTATCCTAGGGATTACGATATTGTGACTGAACAGGATATTATAGATGGCCTTATTGAGCTTGTGGGAGAACATAAGATAGGGTTTTATTCCCCGAGCACATTTAATCAATTCGGGAAAAGAGGGATATACGGAGCTTTTCCTAATTGGGAAAGTCATCAGAGAATGCGAGATTCTAAAAAGAAGTGTCCTGACCCGGACAATACGGAAATAAACGACTGGTATTTAAGAAGATTTATATCAATGGACTTGAAGCGGGCTGTTTTGGAGCGAGATGGACTGAAATGTACCATCTGTGGAAAATACCTGACTTCTTGCCGGGACGTAAATCGATTTTTAAAGCTGGGTCAAGGATTATATCACATAGACCATGTGGTGCCCGTATTGCAGGGAGGACGTGCAACTCTTGAGAATCTGCGACTGACTTGCCCTCAATGTAATTTAAAAAGAAAAAGGCGCTTTACTTTTGAGGAAATATTGCAAGAAACATTGGTAAATTTAGACAAAAGCGCAGTTTGCGGCAACTCGCCGCAACTCGCCGCAATTTGCGGCGGCTCGCGGCCTGAATCCAATCCAATCCAATACGAATCCGAATCCAATTCAAATACCCCCCTTACCCCCCAAGAGGGGGAGGGCGCGTCTGTTAATAACCAGCGATTTGAGATTTGGTGGAAGGCTTACCCCAAGAAAGTGGCCAAGCAGTACGCGCTTAAGGCCTGGATGCGGATTAAGCCGGACGAAAAGCTGTTTGAAAAGATGCTCAAGGCTCTGGCGGAACAGAAGCAGAGCGAGCAATGGCGCAGGGATAACGGCAAATATATCCCTAACCCGGCCACATGGTTAAACGGCGGGTATTGGGACAATGAGCCCGAACAGCCGGCGGCGCGGCCAGTACAGAAACAGACCAGCGCGCATGCCTTTGACGAGAGAACAGAAACGGATTACAGCGGCATAGTGATAGACCTGGGGGGTGGCGCGTAATGAATGAAATTGAATTAATAATTCCAGGGAAGCCGCGGGGCAAGGGGCGTCCTCGATTTGGGAACGGAACAGCGTATACGGATAAAGAAACCGCTGAATATGAGCACTTAGTCCGTCTTACGGCGCTGCAAACGGGGATTAAGCCTCTGTCGGGCGCAGTACATATGGACATAACGGCGTATTATCCCATACCGCGCAGCGGGAGCAAGGCAAGCCGTTTGAAGCGGGAACGGGGAGAAGAATATCCGCTTGTCAAACCGGACATAGATAACATAACCAAAATTATCATGGACGCGCTTAATGGCTATGCCTATGCGGACGATAAGCAGGTAATAAGCGTTACTGCAATCAAAAAGTACGGCAGGGAGCCCAAAGTGGTTGTAAGAGTGATTTGCAAGGAGGAGAAAGATGAAAAGCGTAATGCTGAGCATTAAGCCAAAGTACTGCGAGCTGATAGCCAATGACAAAAAGACGGTTGAAGTGCGGAAAACAAGGCCGAAGGCTAAACCGCCGTTTAAGTGCTATATTTACTGTACCAAAGCTAAGAACATATATGATTTGCTCTGGACGGAAACGGAGGGCGTTGGAGTTATCAACCGCCATGCCAACGAAAAAGTAATAGGGGAGTTTATTTGTGACGATATAATCCCGTTGCATGATACAGGTGAAGCTTTTGTAGCAATCACAGATTACGATATTACGGCTTGCTGTCTTAATTATGATGAATTGACCGCATACGCTAACGGGCAACATCTTTACGGCTGGCGCATCTCCGACCTAGTTATTTACGATAAAGCTAAAAAGCTAGAGGATTTTGGCATGAAACGTCCGCCGCAGAGCTGGTGTTATGTTGAAGAATTAGGAGGGAAAGAATAATGCCGCTTTTAAACTACACAACAAAAGTAGATGTTTATAC
>OGCQ01004191.1_pt1 | contig 11994 bp, 10 predicted proteins | sample 1570161 | NCBI WGS metagenome assembly OGCQ01 (sample SAMEA4384402, study PRJEB24528) | human gut metagenome
TGAATGCTTTTACAGCGGCACGAACAATAAAACGCAAAATGCCCGCCCACCGTGGTTTTCCACAGCTGGGCGGGCTTTGTTATAGGTGGTCTCCTGCGCGATCAGCAGTATGTACTGCCGTCCGGGGCAAAGAACTGAACGTGTTTTTGCCACTGGGTAGGGCTGATGGTGCGGCGGTAGCAGTCGGTCAGTGCCTCTACCGCAGTCTCCGGGGCAAGGGGTGCGCAGCCCGGGCAGTCCAGCACCAGAATGCGGAACCATGCGTCAAAAAGATGCTCGGTGTAGTGGGTGTCCCACGCGCCGCAGCGGGCGTAAAAGCCCAGTCGCCGCACCGCCATGGCGGCATCCTCGGCCTTTTCCGGCATTTCGGCTTCAATCAGGATGGCTTCGGCGTCGCCCTCCTGGGCGGGCAGCTGTGCCAGCAGCTGCGCCCCGATGCCGTGGGCGCGGTAGACGGGCACCACGGCAAAATAATCCAGCTGGCTCACCCGGCAGCCCTCCGGCCGCACCATCAAAAGATAAGCCGCCAGCGTGTCGCCGTCAAACACGCCCCAAGTGTGGGCGGTGCCCTCCGCTTCGCTGTTCAGGATCATGCTCAGGGGCTTCAGCTCCCCGGCGGGGAAGTCCCGGCGCATCTCGTTCAGATACACCTCGGTCAGCTCGGGGCCGGTGAGCAGCCGCCATGTGAAGGTTTTGGTACACATACGATAAAGATCCCTTTCCGATGCTCCTTTGCGCAGCATCACATTTTTTGTCCTGTCCCGTATAGCATAACGGATGTTCTGCCGAAAGTCAATCTGTGCACCCTTTCGGGCGGCAGCGCCGCCGGTTTTGCCAAGGGGCTTGCATCCGGGCGCAGAATCGGGTACTATACAGGTAACAGAATTTTTCCCCTCCGGCACTGCCGGAAGGGCAAGCATATAAAAAGGAGACTTGTACTATGGAATGGACCGATATCCGCCTGACCGTGGCCAAGGCTGATGCCGAAAACGCCGAAGCCGTTGCCACCCTGATCGCCGAGGGCGGCATCTACATCGAGGATTACAGCGACATCGAGCAGCAGGTGGCCGAGATCGCCCATGTGGATCTGATCGAGCAGGAGCTGCTGGACAAGCCCCGCGATACCGTTATCATCCATATGTATCTGGAGCCGGGCGCTTCCCCCGTGGAGACGCTGGCCCTCATTCAGGCCCGGATGGAAGCGGCAGGCATCGCCTACACCGTGGAGACCGAGGGCGTGGAGCAGGAGGACTGGCAGAACGGCTGGCGCAAATATTATCACCCCATGGAGATCGGCAGCCGTCTGGCTGTGGTGCCCTCGTGGCAGCAGTACGACACCGACCGGGTCAAGCTGATCCTTGACCCCGGCCTTGCCTTCGGCACCGGCGGTCACGAGACCACCAGCCTTTGCCTTGAAGCGCTGGACGAGCAGGTGCGCGGCGGCGAGCGGATGCTGGATATCGGCACCGGCAGCGGCATCCTTGCCATTGCCGCCCTCAAGCTGGGCGCTGCCAGCGCCGAAGGTGTGGACATCGACCCCGTGGCGGTGCGCACCGCCGGGGAGAACGCTGCGCTGAACGGCGTGCAGGATAAGCTGACCGTGCTGGTGGGCGATTTGTCCGACAAGGCCAGCGGCACCTATGATATCATCACTGCCAACATCGTGGCCAATGCTATCCTCAGCCTTGCGCCCGCCGTGCCCGGCCTGATGGCCGAGGGCGCTACCTTTATTGCCAGCGGCATCATCGACAGCCGCAAGGATGAGGTGATCGCCGGGCTGGAAAAAGCCGGTCTGTCCGTCGTGGAAGTCAAGGAAAAGCGCGGCTGGGAGTGCATCGTCTGCAAAAAGGCCTGAGATTCAAATATTATAAGAAGGAGCGCACAGTATGCCGCACCGCTACTTTACCACCGAGATCTCCGACGGCACCGCCACCCTGCGGGGTGCGGACGCCCATCACCTTGCCCGGGTGATGCGGGCAAAGCCGGGGGATACCGTCATCCTCTGCGACGGCAACGCCGTAGAGTACACCGCCACCATCACCGGCTTTGGGGAGGACAGGGTAGACTTTGCCGTAGAGCCGGGCTACCCCAGCGCCGCCGAGCCCACCGTGGAGGTGACGTTGCTGGCGGGCTACCCCAAGCAGGACAAGCTGGAACAGATCATCAAGCACGGGGTCGAGCTGGGCGCGGCGCATATCGTGCCTTTCTTCAGCCGCTACTGCGTGGCTGCACCCAAAAAAGAGGAGCAGAAGAACGAGCGCTACAACCGCATTGCGCTGGAAGCCGCCAAGCAGTGCGGCCGGGGCGTTCTGCCGGACGTAGCCCTGCCGCTGCCGAACTTTGGGGCGGTGTGCCGCAGCTTTGACCAGTACGACCTTGTGCTGTTCTGCTACGAGTGCGGCGGCGCACCTCTGCGCCAGCTGCTGGCAGAGGCAAAGCCCGCCGACGGGCAGAAGCTGCGCCTTGCCATCGTGACCGGCGCCGAGGGCGGCTTTGCCGCCGAGGAGGCCGAAATGGCCGCCAAAGCCGGGGCAAAAACGGTGGGCCTTGGCCCCCGCATCCTCCGCTGCGAGACCGCCCCGCTGGCGGTGCTCTCCGCCGTCATGACCCTAACCGGGAATCTGGAATAAGCACAAAAAAGGACGTATCTGCTTGACAAATACGCCCGGAATGATTATACTGAGAACAGAAAAGGTGCTGCCCGGCAACGGTCAGCTTCCATACCCTAGACAATCAGAAAAGATTGGCCGTTTGAGTCTGGACAACTGTGGCGGTCAATCTTTTTTGTTTTGCTTGCTCTCGATGTACTGTAACAAGCCTTCGCCCTCTCAGGCGCTCCCGCGCCAGCTCTCCCAAGGGGAGAGCCAAGCCGTAAGGTTCATTACTGAAGTGTTAGGTGCAATGAGGAAGTTTCCGGCAGTGCTCTTGCCTCTCCCTTTGGGAGAGGTGGCATCGCGCAGCGATGACGGAGAGGGCGAGCCCGCTAAAGTAAAAACACAACGTCAAAGAGGCTGTTGCACAAAGGTTTGTGCAACAGCCTTTTATTACTTTATATTATATTACGTTTTGTAAATGCTTTTAGCCGTTTTCCCCTGCATCCGGGTGGGCATCGGTGTCCAGCAGGGCTCGCTTTACCTTGAGCAGATTCTGCGGGCTTACCGAGAAGCTGCGCAGACCAAGGTGCAGGTACTGCGCCGTGTTGGCGGGGTTGCCCACGGCAAGGCCGCATATAGTCACCGGGACGTGGTGTGCACCCGCGGCATCCATCACCATGGTGATCAGCTTTTTCATGGCTGGGCTGGCGGGGCGGTAGTAGTGCTCCGCGCTGGCAAGCTCCCGGTCGGCGGCGTGGGTGTACTGGGTCAGGTCGTTGGTGCCGATGACCAGAAAATCGCAGCCGTGGGCTATAAAGTCCTCCACGGTCAGGCAGGCGGCGGGAATGCTCAGCATCACGCCGAACTGGGTATTTTCGTTAAAGGGCACGCCCCGCTCCCGCAGGCTCTGGCGGCAGTGCTCCACAATGCTCATGGCGGCGTCCCAGTCCTCCACATCGGTCACCATGGGGAACATCACCCGCAGCGGGCCACGGGCGGCGGCGCGCAGCAAAGCGCAGATCTGGGTCTGGAACTGCTGGGGCTGGCGCAGGCTGTTGCGGATGCCGCGCAGGCCGAGCTTGGAGGACTGCGGCCCCTGATTGGCGTCGGCCACGGTACGGTCGGAGCCAAAGTCGAAGGTGCGCACGGTCACCGGGCAGCCGTTTGCGGCTGCCAGACAGGAGCAGTAGAAGAAATACTGCTCCTGCTCGTCCAGAATGCGCCCGGGCAGCATCATGTAGCCGCTGCGCAGCAGCCCAACGCCCTTGGCACCGGACTGCATGGCGGTGTCGATATCCTCCGGGCCGAAGCAGTTGGCCAGCAGCTCAAAGGGTTCGCCGTCCCGCGTTTCATCCGGCAGGCTGTGCAGCTGCTTCATCTCCGCGTCCTCGCGCTGGAGCTGGCAGATGCTGGCCTCTGCCTGCTGGCGGGCGACGGCGTCCGGGTCAAGGATGCAGTTGCCGTTGGTTGCGTCCAGAATGACGGTGCGGCCGTCGCAGTCGTCCAGAAAATCCTTGCCCACCTGCACGATGCCCGGGATATTCATTGCCCGGGCAATGATGGCGGCATGGCTCTGGCCGCTGCCCTCTGCGGTGATGACGCCCAAGATCATGCCGGAGGGCACGCTGAACAGGTCGGTGGGCATCAGCCGGTCGGCGGCAAGGATCACCGGATGATCCAGCGCCAGCCACACCCGGGGACGGTTGGTCAGGATGTTGATCACCCGGCGGGTGGCGTCCAGAATATCCACGCTGCGCAGCTGCATATAGGGGTTATCCTTCATGTTGGCAAGCTGGTCGGCGTAGCGCTGCCCCACCTGATGCATCGCCGCCGAGGCGCTGATGCCCGCATTGATGCAAAAGCGCACCTCGTTCATCATGCCCTCGTCGTCCAGCATCATGCTCTGGAACAAAAAGATGGCCTGCTCGGTGGGCGCGGCACGCTCTGCCATGGAGTCCAGTTCATTCTGCGCCGTGTGCACGGCGTTTGCCAGCAGCCGCAGCTCCCGCTCCGGGTTGAAAGGCCCGTGGCTGAAGGTCTCCACATGGTGCTCCAGACGGCTCACCTGACCCAGCACCAGCCCAGGGGATGCGGATACGCCTTTATAAACCTTCATCTTCTGTCACCTCCGGCAAAGCCGATGCGGTCAAAGTGCGCCACACCAGCGCCTGTAAGAATGTATTGGGCAGCAAAGCGGCCAGCGCCGCCTGTCCGGCGGTGCTGCTGCCCGTGAACAGCGGGGCAAAGCTTTCCATGCGGTCCTTATCACACGCCGCCAGAAACGCCTGGGCTAGCGTCCGGGTGGTATAAAAGTGGGTGGGATCTACCCCGGCATCCTCGGCGGCGGCTTCCAGCGGGGCAAGCTGGGCGTCCTTCATCCGTGCCAGCAGTAAAGCGGCATCGGCGGTAAGGGTGACGGGGTACTTCTCCCGCACCTCCTTCTGTACTGCGTCAAAGGCTGTGCGGAAGGCTTCGGCATCGGCGCTGCTGTCCGCACCGCTGTCCACCGCGTAGGCACAGCCCCGGATGCGGCCAAAGGCGCGCAGAGTGTCGTAATAGCCCAGCTCCATGTTGCGCTTGGCGGTGTCGGGGTCGAAGTGCAGGATATCGCCCAGCTCCCAGTAGCTGCGGATCATGGTGGTGGGCAGGCCGGTCAGGTTGGGGCGGGTGATGCCCACGCCCTCAAGGTCCACACAGACAAGCTCCTCTGCGCCCATGGTCTTGGCAAGGCCGGTGGGCATATTATCGCTGTACCCGCCGTCCAGAAACTTTACCCCGTCGATCTGCCGCGCCCGCAATGCGGGGAAGCAGGCCGCCGAAGCCATCAGGTAGTCCCGCACCTGCCCGGCGGGGATATCCTCCAGCGTCAGCTCCCGGGGGCGCAGCCCGCGCTGCTCCACCGTCACGATGCCGAACCGGATGGGCGCTGCCCGCAGCGCGTCTTCGTCCAGCACCCGCTCCACAATCTCCTCCAGCGGGGTCACGTCCATGCCGCCTTCCTTTACCACCCGGCGCAGAAACTGATGCAGGGCGGAAAAGTCGGCGTTTTCCTCCGGCAGTTCCATCACATCCCGGCTGCGGATGGTCAGCCACATATCCCGGGCGGTCTCGTACAGGTCCAGTACGAACATGGCACCGTTCAGCCCGCCCACGCTGGTGCCGGTAATGATCTGCGGGTGCCAGTCCAGCTCCATCAAAGCCCGCCAGACGCCCACCTGATAGCTGCCCCGCGCGCCGCCGCCTGCCAGCACCAGCGCCTTTTGCGTGGGTTCTCTGCGTTCCATATCCAGCCCTCCCGTGCACGTTCCCGGTATTTTCTAAAATTGTCATAATTATACCATACTTTCGGATAAAATTCTCCCGAATTTTCAGAGATCATGCCTTTTTCCTGTGAAAGTTTCGTGCTATACTAGCCGGAGATAAGTATAGAGACAGCCCGGAGGGGCGCACAACAGGAGGAAAGTATGCACTGCAAACAATGGATCTTTGATATGGACGGTACCCTGACCGACAGCATGGTGGTGGTATGGGAGGGTGCCCCGGAGGCGCTGCTGGCGCGCTTTGGCCGCACCCCGAAGGCAGACCTGCACGAGACCCTGCTGACCATGGGCATGGAGGACGGCGCACAGTACCTCATCCGGGAATATGCGCTGCCGCTGGACAGGAACGGCTATCTGGACATGATGCGCGAGGTGATCGCCCAATTGTACGAGAAGGTGGAGCTGAAGCCCGGCGTGCGGGACACTCTTGCCCGGCTGCGGGCCGAGGGCGCGCGGATGTGCGTGTGCTCCAATACATGGAGCAGCCAGTGCCGCACCGTGCTGACCCGCCTTGGCATCGACGAATACTTTGATTTTTACATCGAGGCGCGGGGTGCTATGAGCAAGAGCAGCCCCGCCCCCTTTATGGAGGCGCTGCACCGCCTTGGCGGCACGGAGCCCGCCGGGTGTGCCGTGTGCGAGGACGCCCTCTACGCCGCCCAGACTGCCCACGACGCCGGCTTTTATCTGGTGGGCATTCAGGACACCACCAGCGCTGCCGATGCCCCCGCCCTGCGCCGGATATGCAATCAGTTTTTGCCGGACTGGACTGCGCTGGACTGGGCGCAGGTATAAACTGCCTGCGCCCGGATGGATAAAACGCCCATCCCCTTGCATTTTGCGTGCCATAGGAGTATGATAATATAAATAATTACGTCTTTTTTACAAAGACGTGCTTTGGTGAAGCGAAAAAAACCAAACCTTATCGTCAAAAGGAGATCCCTGTCATGACAAACCCGCTCGTCAGCATTATCGTGCCTGTGTATAACGCGCAAAATAGTGTTGCCCGCTGTCTGGAAAGTATTTGCAGCCAGACCTATCAGGAGCTGGAAATCATCGTGCTGAACGATGGCTCTACGGATGACAGCCTTACGATCTGCAATCAGTTTTGTGCAAAAGACCCCCGCGTGACGGTGGTGGACAAGGAAAACGAGGGCCTTTCCATTACCCGCAATGTGGGTATGCGGCTGGCACAGGGCAAATATTTGCAGTTCGTGGACAGTGATGACCACCTTGCCCCGGATTTTACCCAGCGTATGGTGACAGCTGCCGAGCAGCACGATGCCACACTGGTCATCTCGCCCTACTGGATGGAGATCCCCCGGGATATCCAGAAGGAGCAGCTGCGGGAAAAGGTCAAGGCAAGCAACCCGGAGGACATCGCCAAAAAGAAGCTGCGCCGGAAAAAGCCAGAGGTGGAGTACCGGGAGTACGGTTTTCTGCCCGCCGGTGTCTACGACCAGAAAAGCTACGCGCTGCACCTGATGGAAAAGCCCGTGACCTTTTTCTACAACGTGGTGTGGAATAAGCTTTACCGCCGGGACGTATTGAACGCCCACGGGCTGGAGTTTACCAACGAGCTGATCCACGCCGAGGATCAGCAGTTCAACATCCGGTATCTGGAATTTGTGGAACGGGTGGTCTCGCTGGAGGAACCGGGTTATTACTATGTCCAGAACCCGCAGAGCATCTGCCACACCCAGATCAATCTGTCCACCATCATGCAGAACCGTCTGCAAATGATAGACTATTATAAGGCTCTTTACACGAAACTGGGCCTCTACGAGGAGGTGCAGACCCAGCTGCACGCCTCGCTGCTGGGGCTGGCGGAAAGTGTAAGCCCCACGATTGGCATCCAGAAGGCGCTGAGCGATGCGGCAGAGTACTGGTACGCCTTTTTTGCCGGCAGCGACGAGGAAGCGGAGCTTGCCGCCGAGCGCAGCGGACGAAAGGCTGCCGCCAAGAAAAAGCAGAAACTCGGAACGGAGTAAGCCTGTGAAGGAGGAACCCCATGAACACCCCGCTCGTCAGCGTGATCGTGCCCGTTTACAACGTGGAAAAGACCCTTGCCCGCTGTCTGGAAAGCATCTGCGGCCAGAGCTACCAGAACCTTGAGATCATCGTGGTGAACGATGGCTCCCCGGATGGCAGCCTTGCCATCTGTGAGCAGTTCCGGGCAAAAGACCCCCGCGTGGTGGTCATCAGCAAGGAGAACGAGGGGCTTTCTCTCACTCGCAACGCTGGGATGCGCGCTGCCCACGGCAAGTATTTGCAGTTCGTGGACAGCGATGATTATATCGAACCCACCTTTACCGCCCGCATGGTGGAAGCCGCCGAGAAGAACTATGCCGATCTGGTCATTGCGCCCTATTGGATGGTGATCCCGCTGGCTTCCAGCAAAAGCGGTCGGCGCACCGAAAAGCTGCTGGCGCAGCTGGGCGTACAGACTGACACCGCCGAGCCGGAGGTGAGCGTTTACAGCTTTCTGCCCGCCGGAAATTACGGCCAGAAGGAGTTTATGCAGGAGTACATGAAAAAGCCCTCCTCCTTCTATTTCAACGTTGTTTGGAACAAGCTGTACCGCCGCAGCCTGCTGATGAACGCGGGACTCTGGTTCACCCGCGAAGTTTACAACGAGGATCAGCTGTTCAATGTGCGGTATTTCCGGCTGGCGAAGGCCTATACCGCCCTTGCCGACCCGGGTTATTACTACATCCAGAACCCTCAGAGCCTGCTGCATACCAATGCAGACCTTGGCAAGGTCGTGAACAGCCGTTTGCAGATGTTCCCCCATTACAAGCAGATGCTGTCCGAACTGGGGATCGCCCGTGGCAATCAGCTGCGGCTGTACCACACCCTCATTGCCCAGTCGGAGCGCTTCATGCCCGCAGGCCCGGTCCAGACCCTGCTGAAGCGCAGAACCCAGTCCAAGTGATTCCGGCAATTTTCCGTAAAACAGAAGCCGCTGCACAGCGATCTTGCGTGCAGCGGCTTCTTCATTTTTTCTTTACCCCAATCGGGCGCAGAAAGCCTCCCGGACGGCGGCTTCCCGCCCGCGGGGAATGGGGATGCGCGCCCCGCTGCGCATCCGTACCTCGCCGGGGGACAGCAGCTGTACTGCTTCCAGATTGACCACATAGGAGCGGTGCGGCTGCACAAAGCGGCCATCTGACAATAGCGGCTGCGCCACGGTGGAAAAGGGCACCCGCAGCGAGAGGGAGGCCACATCCTCTCCGGTGGTCAGGTGGAAGTGCACGATGTGGTGGGTGCATTCCAGATATTCAATTTCGGCATAGGCCAGCGCCCGCACGCCGTCTGCGGTGGTCACGGTAAGGGTGGGGCCGTATTCCGGCTCCACCGCCCGCTTGAGCAGGGCAGAAACTTCCGGCTGGTGCACCGGCTGCAGCAGATACTGCATGGCGTCCACCCGGTAGGCGCTGTATGCGTGGGCCGGGGTGCGTGCCACAAAGGCCAGCGGCGCGCGGCGGCCCCGGCGGCGCAGCTCTGCCGCCGCCGCAAGCCCTTCGGGCCGGGCTACCGCCGCAAGCTCGATGAGGTACAGCTCGTACCGCAGCCCGGCGGCATCCTGCTGCAAAAGCGCTTCCGGGCTTTGCAGCTGCTCCACGATGCAGGCGTCCTCCCGCCGGGCAAAGAACTCCATGCACTGGTGCTCCAGCCGGCTGCGCAGCGCCCCGTCCGGGCTGCAGATCGCAATGTGAAAGATCATGGTTTGGTTTCCTTTGCGGAAAAATCATCTTAAATCAAGCAATTCCGGGCAGACCGCGGTCTGCCCGGAATTGCATTTTTACGGCAAGAGTCAGGACGGCAAGCGGCAGCTGACTTTTGTTCTTTTTCGCATTAGCAGCCGATGGCGGCGCACTTCTCGGCCAGCCATGCGCGCTCGTCCTCGGTCAGGCGGGGTGCCAGCTGCTCGAACACCTTGCGGTGGTAATCGTTCAGCCAAGCGACCTGCTCCTTGTCCAGCACGCCGGGCACGATGGGAGAGGTAGCGATGGGCACAAAGGTGAGGGGACGGAAGGCAAGGAAGGTGCCGTACTGGTTGTCGGCCTTGTGGTAGCACTCGATCTCGTTCTCGATGCGGATGCCCACCTCGCCGGCTTCATACACGCCGGGCTCGTCGGTGACGATCATGCCCGGGCGCATCAGGGTGGTGTTGCGGCCGTTCAGAGCGTGGGGGCCCTCATGGACGTTGCCCACAAAGCTGACGCTGTGGCCGGTGCCGCAGCGGTAGTTGATCAGGTGACGCCACAGCGGCTCGCGGGCGATGGTGTCCAGCATGTGGCAGTCGCAGTAATCCAGCCAGACGGCCTTGGCAATGTCGATGTGGCACTGCAAGGTCCAGGTGTAGAACAGCCGCTCGTCCTCGGTCAGCTCGCCCAGTGGGTAGGTGCGGGTGATGTCGGTGGTGCCGTCCATGTAGGTTGCGCCGCTGTCCACCAGCAAAAAGCCCTTGCGCTGCAAAACGGCGTGATCCTCCGGGGTGGCGTGGTAGTGCATCATGGCTGCGTTGCCGCCGTAGGCTGCAATGGTGCCAAAGCTTTCCACAAGGAACTTGTCGTTTGCGCTGCGGTACTTGTGCAGGATCTCGTCCACGGTCAGCTCGGTCAGCGTTTCTCCGGCAGCCAGACGGTTTTCCAGCTCGATCTGGAACCGTACCATGGCAACGGCATCCCGCAGATGGCACTCGCGCAGGTGTGCCAGCTCCACCTCGTTCTTCACGCCCTTCATGGCCAGCAGGGGGTCGGCGGCGTCCTTCACGGTCAGGGCGGGGTTGTTTTCCAGCACCTGATACACGGCGTAGTTCACGGTAGCGCTTTCCGCCAGCACGGTCTGCGGCTCAGTCTCGGCGGCCATCACGTCCAGAATGCTGTCGTAGTCGGCCAGCGTTACGCCGTTGGCTTCCAGCTCTGCCTTAGCCTCCGGGGTGACCCGCGCCTGATCGATGAACAGCACGGCGCGGTTGGGGGTAACGTAGCAGTAGGCCATGGCGTAGGGGGTGCACTCGATATCCATGGCGCGCAGGTTCAAAAGCCATGCCAGATTATCCAGCTTGCCCACCAGCTGGGCGGTGCAGCCCTGCTCCTTCAGCTTGCCGCGCAGCTGCTCCAGCTTTTCTGCCGGGGAGAAGCCTGCGTACTCCTTGGGCAGGATCCATGCCGGGGTAGCCGGGCGGGCAGGGCGGCCCTCCACCCACAGCTCATCCTCCAAGAACAGGGTCTTGATGCTGCCGTGCTTGGGTTCCAGTTCCTTTTTCAGGTTATTGACCAGTGCACAGTTGGCGGTCAAGCCGCACAGACCCAGCGTGCCGCCCTCGGGCAGCACCTTGCCGCAGTATTCCTCGGCGGTGGGCACGCCCGGCTCGCCCATCCGCATCAGCTGGATCTCCGTACCGGCGATCTCCTTTTCTGCCTGCACAAAGTACCGGCCGTCTGCCCAGACGGCGCTCTCGGTCATGGTGACCACAAAGTTGGAGTTCTCACCGTGGAAACCGGAGAAGTAGGTCAGGGAGGTGTAGTGGTCGGGCAGATACTCGCTGGAATGCGGGTCGCCCACCGGGATCAGATAGACGTCCACGCCGTTTGCCTTCATAGCGGCACGCAGCGCGGCCAGACGCTCGGGAACTGTGTTCATACTCATAACAAAAGCCCTCTTTCTGTCATTTGCCGGAAAAACGTCCGGCGGCGATGGTTTGCTGCTGCTATTGTATCATTCTGCGGGGAAGAATGCAATGCGGGGGCAAAACTCCCCCCAAAACGCCGTCAATTTGCAAAAAAAGTTACAATTTTTTCTTGAAAAAGGCCGGTTTCCCATTGACAGCCTTGTTATAATAGAGGTGTAGTATTTTTATGGGTCAGCACTCTGCGGCCCTTTGCGCTAACAATTGCGAATATTGCGATAAAAAGAAAGAGGCATTTGGAACATGACTAAAATCGATATCTTCTCCGGCTTCCTTGGCGCCGGCAAAACCACTCTGATCAAAAAGCTGATCACCGAGGCCTTTGCAGGCCAGCAGGTGGTGCTGATCGAGAACGAGTTCGGCGAGATCGGCATTGACGGCG
>OGCQ01004192.1_pt1 | contig 11994 bp, 9 predicted proteins | sample 1570161 | NCBI WGS metagenome assembly OGCQ01 (sample SAMEA4384402, study PRJEB24528) | human gut metagenome
CTGTCTGCGTACAGGACATGAAGATCTTGCAAAAGAAGCAGAGAGTGCAGTAGCCGATATGTATCAGGCGGTTTTGGATGCAGGATGGGACGGAGAATGGTTCCTTCGCGCATATGATTCACAGTCTGCAAAAGTCGGATCAAAAGAATGTGAAGAAGGTAAGATTTATATTGAACCACAGGGATTCTGCGTTATGGCTGAAATCGGAAAAGAAGAAGGACTTGCTGAGAAAGCGCTGGATTCCGTACATAAATATCTGGAAACGAAATATGGTATCATGATACTCCAGCCGGCATATACCAGATATCATCTGGAACTTGGTGAAATTTCTTCTTATCCACCGGGATACAAAGAAAATGCCGGAATCTTCTGCCATAACAATCCGTGGATTTCTATCGCAGAAGCTGTACTCGGAAGAGGAGATCTTGCATTTGATGTTTACCGTAAGATCTGCCCGTCCTATATTGAAGAAATCAGTGATGTACATCGCACAGAACCATATATTTATTCACAGATGATAGCAGGTGCTGACGCAGCAAGATTCGGCGAGGCAAAGAACAGCTGGCTGACCGGAACGGCAGCCTGGACATTTGTTAACCTGTCACAGGCGCTTCTCGGAATCCAGCCGGAATATGATGGTCTTGTAGTGAATCCATGTCTGCCGAAAGCTTTTGGTGATCTGCAGATCAAACGCCGCTACAGAGATGCGGAATATTATATTGATATCCGCAAACCGGACGGTGTGGAAAAAGGTGTTGAATGGATGGAAGTAGACGGCGAAAAAATTGCCGGAAACCAGATTCCTCTGATCCCCGGCAAGAAAGAATACCATGTAACGGTACAGATGGGTTAATTATTTGTTCCCTGTGATGTGGTCATGGTGGAGGCGAGACCTTCCGGAAGGATGGTTCCTCCGCCGAGTACCATATCGTCATCATAAAGGACAGCAGCCTGTCCCGGAGTAACGGCTCTCTGTGGCTCATCGAAGGTGATCTTTATCAGGTCTTCTCCGATCTGCTCCACAGTTGCCGGCTGTTCCGGCTGACGGTAACGCGTTTTGACTTTACATTTGATCGGTGCATCGAGATGATCCCATGGAATCAGGTTGATGTCGTTGATATAACAATAATTACTCATCAGATCCTGTTTTCCGCCGAGGATAACCTCGTTGGAATCCAGTGATTTGCCACAGACATAGAGAGATTCCGGTGCGGAAATACCGAGACCGCGGCGCTGGCCGATCGTATAATGAATCTGGCCTTTATGTTTACCGAGAACTTTTCCCTCTTTATTTACAAAATCTCCCGGTTCGGATGACTGACCGGTATACTGTTCAATAAATGAAGCATAATCTCCGTCCGGCACGAAGCAGATATCCTGGCTGTCCGGCTTATCAGCATTGATAAAGCCCTGCTCCTGTGCAATGTGGCGGATTTCTTTTTTGGTATAGCCGCCGAGTGGAAACAGAGTATGTGCAAGTTGATCCTGTGTCATGGCATAAAGAACGTAGCTCTGGTCTTTCGTCGGATCAAGACCTTTTTTCAAAATGAAACGTCCGGTTTCCGGATCCTGCTCTCTGCGGGCATAATGGCCGCTTGCGATGTACTCACATCCGAGTTCTCTTGCCTTGTCAAGAAGTGCGGAAAATTTCAAAAAACGGTTACAGTCGATACATGGATTTGGTGTGCCTCCGTGAAGGTAGGTGTCTGCGAATTTGTCGATAACACTGTGACGGAATTCATCGTGCATCGGGAAAACGTAGTAGAGCATGCCAAGTCGTGCAGCAACACTTTTTGCATCCTCGGTATCAGACGGTGTGCAGCAGGCACGATGCCCCGGGAAACTGCACTGTGGATTATCATAAAGCTTCAGAGTGGCACCGGCACAGTCATAGCCGTCCTGAACCATCAGGTAGGCAGCTACGCTGGAATCAACTCCGCCGCTCATGGCGATCATTGCTTTTTTCTGCATATATTTTCTCCTGTTGTATAAATTGGTTTTACATTATATATGGTTTATATAGTTAGCTGCAAAATCTGTTTACAGGGGGGAAGCCCCAAATAACCAGTATCATGGTATCATCATAGAAAAACAGTGTCAAGCAAGGAAAACAGAGTGTAAATAAAAAAATGAAAAAATGTGTTGACAGACAGAAAGAAGAGTAGTATATTAAACCTATAGGAAAGATAGGAAATAAAAACCGAGAGAACACATTAAGGAGGAAGAATCATGTTTACAGAGAAATCAGTACAGAGAAATGTCATGTGTATGATGGATAAGGAAATGCGAATGGGTATGTACATGTGCATGTCTATGTTAAACTGTGCTTCAATGTATCGGAAACTTCCTGTGACATCAGAGAATCATGGCAGAGTGGTTTGAGGTGAGATGTCAAGAATGTGAATATAGATGTATCAAGCAGATACAATTTAGATTACATGAACAGGAAATTCCGAGGGAGTTCCTGTTTTTTCTTTGTCCAAAATCAGGTGAAGGACGTCAGGACAACAGGAAATCCTGAACTTACAACTGAATATGGAAAAATAAAAAGTAATAAAAATAAATCAAATAAAAAATAATGAATGAGAATAAGAGAGGTAAATAATTATGAAAAACAGAAAATTTGTCACAGTATCACTTGCAGCAGCACTTGCAATCGGAACAATCGCAGCAAACGGCGTAATTGTAAGCGCTGACGCAGAAAAAGGAACCATCAAAGTCGCAGCATCCGCGACACCACATGCAGAGATTCTTGAAGAAGCAAAACCAATCCTCGAAAAAGAAGGCTGGGATCTGGAAGTTACCGTATTTGATGACTATGTACAGCCAAACCTCGTAGTAGAGAGCGGCGATTTCGATGCAAACTATTTCCAGCATATTCCGTATCTTGACAACTTCAATGAAGAGCAGGGAACACATCTTGTAAATGCTGGCGGAATCCATTACGAGCCATTCGGAATCTATCCGGGAACAAAGAAAGCACTGGATGATCTGGAAGATGGCGATACCATTGCAGTTCCGAATGATACCACAAACGAAGCAAGAGCACTTCTTCTCCTTCAGGACAACGGAGTGATCACTCTGAAAGACGGAGCCGGACTGGAAGCAACCGTAAAAGACATCGAAGAAAATCCGAAAAACATCCAGATCGAGGAGCTGGAAGCTGCACAGGTTTCCCGTGTAAAAGATGAAGTTGCATTTGTTGTACTGAACGGAAACTATGCACTGCAGGCAGGATATTCCGTATCCAAAGATTCCATTGCACATGAGACATCTGATTCTGAAGCAGCAAAAACATATGTAAACATCATTGCAGTAAAAGAAGGTAACGAAGACAACGAAGCAGTCAAAGCTCTGGTAGATGTATTGAAATCTGACGAGATCAAAGATTACATTAATGAGACATATGATGGAGCAGTTGTACCTTTTGAAGAATCTGCAGATTCTGACAAAGCAGAGGCAGTGGATGCTACAGCAGATGCAGAAGAAGATACTGCAGCAGAGGATGCAGAATAAATAAAATTGTAACACAGGGACGGGAGGAAACAGGCGAATGGAACCGATGATACAAGTCGAAAACCTTTGTAAAAGTTTTTTTACGAAAAACGGAACCGTAGAGGCAGCCAGAAACATCAGTTTTTCCATTGAAAAAGGAGAAATCTTCGGCATAATCGGTCTCTCCGGTGCAGGCAAAAGTACATTGGTGCGATGTCTGAATTTACTGGAAAGACCGACCTCAGGAAGCGTATGGGTAAATGGTAAAAATCTTACGGAGCTTTCCGAAAGGGAGCTTCGTAAGGAACGTCAGAACATAGGAATGATCTTCCAGCATTTCAATCTTCTGATGCAGAGAACAGCGCTTGACAATGTATGTTTTCCGATGGAAATTGTCGGAATCAGTAAAAAGGAAGCACGTAAAAAAGCTCTGGAGTACCTGAAGATCGTAGGACTTGAGGAAAAAGCCCTTTCTTATCCGTCTCAGCTTTCAGGTGGACAGAAACAGCGCGTGGCGATTGCCCGTGTGCTTGCAAGTGATCCGGAAATCCTGCTTTGTGATGAGGCAACAAGTGCATTAGATCCCCAGACGACGAAATCCATCCTTGAGCTGATCAGGAAAATAAATAAAGAGTATGGAATCACAGTCGTTGTGATCACACACGAAATGAGTGTTGTACAGGAAATCTGTAACCGCGTGGCAGTACTGGAACGAGGAGTTCTGGTGGAATCCGGAACAGTTGAAGAACTTTTCCGAAGCCCGAAGACAGAAGCGGCCCGGAGACTGGTATTCAGCGGACGTGCACAGATTCAGAAAATGAATGGCAAGCGTCTGGTACGTGTAACGTTTAAAGATAAGTCGTCTTTTGAACCGGTGATTGCAAATCTGGTTCTGACTTATCGCACACCGGTCAATATCCTGTATGCAGATACTAAGAATATTGGCGGATCCGCAGAGGGCGAAATGATTCTGCAGCTTCCCGAGATCGAGGAAACAGCAGAAAAAATGATCGAATATCTGCGGGAAACAAATATGGGAGTAGAGGAGTTGAGTTCTGATGTGGGATAATGCAACAATTACAATGCTTCTGGAAGGAACCAGAGATACTTTATATATGACACTTGTGTCCACTTTTTTCGGATACGTACTTGGCCTGCCGCTGGGAATCCTCCTCGCAGTGACAGACAAAGAAGGTATCCATCCGAATTCAGCTGTTTATAAAGTTCTGGATGTGATCGTGAATATTCTCAGAAGTATTCCATTCCTGATTCTCCTCATTCTCGTCATTCCGCTTACGAGACTGCTGGTGGGCAAGACATATGGATCTACAGCAACGATCGTACCACTTGTGATTGCTGCCGCACCGTTTATCGCACGTATGGTAGAGTCCTCACTTAAGGAAGTTGATCCGGGTGTGATTGAGGCGGCTGTCAGCATGGGCGCCGGAACACGGACGATCATCTGGAAAGTACTTCTTGCTGAATCCAGAACTTCCCTTCTGGTTGGTGTGACGATCGCAGTAGGAACGATCCTGGGCTATTCTGCAATGGCAGGAACTGTCGGCGGAGGCGGACTTGGTGATATCGCGATACGTTATGGATATTACCGTTACCAGACAGACATCATGATCGTGACGATTGTTATTCTGGTAGTTCTCGTACAGATTCTTCAGGGACTGGGCATGATGCTTTCAAGAAAGCTTGATAAAAGAAAAGCGTAATGATTATTTTAGAAATTTTATACTTTTATTAGAAAAAGGACAAAAATTTCTCACATTTATATTGTATGATGTACTTGTCTTAAAGGAACAGCCCTTTAAGATCTCCGGTAACACTTCAAATGCCGGAAGAGTTGCCGGAACTCTTTCCTTTCCCTAAAAATAAAACAGAACACGAAAACTCAACAGCCGCCACCTGACAAGAAACGTCGGGAGGGCGGCTGCTTTCGTTATATCAGATGTGAAATGACTCCCACCTCTGTAGGTGGCGAGCAACAAATCAGTATCAGTGGTGGGAGTCAATCCCCCATCTGATATAGCCTCCGGCAGGATTGCAGAGATGCGCAGAAGAAGTATGTCATGCATTGCATGACGCGCATCTCGCAACAAGAATGCCGAGGCATTCTTGAACAAAGTATGCGAGAGAAGCTGCCAGTGGCAGGTTCTCTCGCATGTCTGTATAGTCTCTATATTATAGTGGGTTTGCAGCGCGACATGATATCACTTTATCCGCGGTAGCGGTTAAAACAGGAATAGATTTCCTGGATTCTCGGAACTGCATACCCACATGGAAGGGAAGAACCGTCTGCAAATGCGGCAAGTCCCTTCTTTTGTAATTCTTTGGACAGCAGCTGAACGATTTCAGAGACAGTACGCTGTCCGTCGACCAGATTTTCCAGAGCATATTTCAGTATCAGACCGAGAGCAGCTGTCTGCTCAGTATCTACGATCTGTTCGATGCAGCGCAGATCAACGTTCTCGTGTCCGAGAAGAAATCCATCTTTTCCATGTACTTTTATTTTCAGGCGTTCCGGTTTGTCGGTTCCACGTCCATGGCTGCGAATACAGGGCGATTTTTTGGATAGTATCCGATGACTCTGGGGCATGAAAAATGCAGGTGCTTTTTCTTCGGTCAGAGGATATTTTTCACAAAGCGCACGGACTTTTGTGGAAATGTCCACAGGATGATAAGAATCCATCTGGATAACCGTATCGGCAATGTGGAAAAATGCACCGGAGCTTCCAGCTACCAGAATCGTGGAAATCCCGGCTTTTTCATAGAGATCTTTTGAGCGTTCCAGAAACGGGGTGATCGGTTCTTTTTCACGGGAGATGACTTTCTGCATGAAGGTGTCCCGCACCATAAAATTGGTCGCGGAGGTATCTTCATCCAGCAGGAAAACTTTGCTTCCGGATTCGATTCCCTCCACAATACCTGCGGCCTGTGAGGTACTTCCACTGGCATCTTCCGTAGAAAAACAACGAGTGTCTTTTTTGTTTGGAAGATCATTAATAAAAAGTGAAATATCTACATTGCGGATAAATCGTCCGTCCTCGGAGCGAAGCTTTAAAGCGCTGGCATCCGTGATGACATACTCTCGTCCGTCACCGGCAATGTGATTGTATACACCGAGTTCCAGCGCATTCAGAAGCGTGGATTTACCGTGATAACCGCCGCCAACGATCAGGGTGATTCCGGCGGGAATGCCCATACCGTAGATTGTTCCTTCATGCGGAAGTTTCATGGATACACGAAGAGATTGCGGTGACATAAATGGGACAGAATCCCTAAGCGGGCGGGAAGAAATACCGCTTTCTCTCGGCAGGACAGAGTGATCGGCCACAAAAGCAACAAGATTCTTTTCTTTTAGCTGTGTGCGAATCGAATCCTGATCTTCGGCAAGAAAGATTGCCTGTTCCAGTTTGGCGCGGTCGGTGTTTTTATAGAAAAAAGCTTTCTCGATACAGGCCGGGAGAAAATCAAAGAGGATTTTTTCCAGTTCCGTGGCATTAATGGTACGTCCGTTTGCCGGGAATCCAATAAAAAAACGTGCGGTGATTTCTTTGTCCGTAATTTCGCAGGCAGAACGTGAAAGCACTTCCTGCCCGCAGTGGCTGACGGAGATGAGGCCGCTTTTACCCGAGCCTTTTGCACGGAAAGTGTAGTGATTGACCTGAGTTTCGAACTGGCGGGTCAGATAATCTGCAAGTGTCACACGCGTAAGCGTATCTTTATAATAAGTGGCTGGAAAGCCTGCGGTTTTGTGACTGAGCCGGATACGGATATGTGAAGGTGACGCAAAAGGATCCCCCTGTACATGGTCAATATGAAGAATGAAATCCCTGAACTGATAGCTGCCTTTCAGGGATTTGTACGCAGGATAACTTTTGCGGTGGATCGCCTGAAGCTGTGTTTTTAAATCAGATGCGTTCTGCATGAAAAGACTCCTTTTATGAAAAATTTGTGATATATTTACAGATTTAAAGTACATTTAAAGTTTGACTGTAACTATAAAAATAACGTAATTGTTCAGTGCCTTCTACCTGCTGAACAGTTACAAAATAATATAAATTATTATAATTCTCAAATACGAAAAAAGGCAAGCAGTTTGGGGCATAATAAGAAACATAAATTATAATAAAGGCTGTTGAATTTCTTATGTCTTTATTAAGAATCTGAAAGCATGTAGAAATACGTAAAATATTGGGGTATAATGTTGAAAGAATTTTGAGAATCAAACGAAAGGTGGTTTTGTATATTATGGAAAGAAGAAATGCATGGCTTTCTTACAATGAAGCAGATGAAAAAGCCCTGGAGAAGCTGGCAAAGGATTATCGCACATTTCTCGATAATGGAAAAACAGAACGTGAATGCGTGAGCGAACTGTCCAGAGAAGCGGAGGCTGCCGGTTATGTATCACTGGATAAAAAACTTGCTTCCGGTGAGAAGATCCAGACAGGAGATAAAATTTATGCAGTCGGCATGAAAAAGATCATGGCACTGTTCCATATCGGAGAAGATCCGATGGAAAAAGGTATGAATATTCTGGGCGCACACATCGATTCTCCGCGTCTTGATGTGAAGCAGAATCCTTTATATGAAGATACAGATCTGACATATCTCGATACACATTATTATGGCGGTGTAAAGAAATATCACTGGGTAGCACTGCCGCTTGCAATTCATGGTGTGATCGTCAAAAAAGACGGTACAGTTGTAAACGTGACAGTTGGTGAAGCTGAGGATGATCCGGTTGTATATATCACCGATCTTCTGATCCATCTTGCAGGAAAACAGCTTCAGAAAAAAGCAGCAGAAGTAATTGAGGGCGAGAACCTTGACATTCTGATTGGCAGCAGACCACTTAATGAGGAAAGTGATGAGAAGAAAAAAGAAGCAGTCAAAAACAATGTTCTTCGCATCCTGAAAGAAAAATATGATGTAGAGGAAGAAGATTTCCTTTCCGCAGAGCTTGAAATCGTTCCGGCAGGAAAAGCCCGTGACTGTGGACTTGACAGGAGCATGGTTGCAGCATACGGACAGGATGATCGCGTATGCGCATACACCTCCTTTGCAGCAATGATGGAAATGGAAACACCGAAACGTACAAGCTGCTGTCTGCTGACAGACAAAGAAGAGATTGGCAGCGTCGGAGCAACTGGCATGCAGTCCAGATTCTTTGAGAATACAGTCGCAGAGCTCCTTGGCGGAATGGGATGTTATTCAGATCTTGCACTTCGCAGAACACTCGGCAATTCCTTTATGCTTTCTTCTGACGTAAGCGCAGGCTATGACCCGGCTTATGGTGAGTGCTTCGAAAAGAAAAATGCAGCATATCTTGGCCGTGGTATCGTTCTTAACAAATTTACAGGAGCAAGAGGAAAATCCGGTTCCAATGATGCAAATGCAGAATATGTGGCAAAGGTACGCAAGGTTTTTGATGACAGCAATGTTGCATTCCAGACAGCAGAACTTGGTAAAGTTGATGTCGGTGGCGGTGGAACGATCGCTTATATCGCTGCACTTTACGGTATGAATGTCATTGACAGTGGGGTGGCTGTTCTGAGCATGCATGCACCGTGGGAAGTGACAAGCAAGGCTGATATTTATGAGGCAGAAAAAGCATATAAGGCATTTCTTGAAAATGCATAAAAGCTGACAGCAGAGGAGAACAAAAATGGATGATACGTTAATCAAAGTAGAGGATTTGTGCAAGATTTACAATCCCGGCGAAAACGAAGTGCGGGCACTGGATCATGTCAGCCTCGAAATCAAGAAGGGAGAACTGGTGGCAATTATCGGACAGTCCGGATCAGGCAAGTCGACATTTATGAATATGCTCGGCTGTCTGGACGTGCCGACATCCGGTAAATATTATCTGAATGGAACGGATGTGTCCGAAATGTCGGACAATGAATTGTCTGAGGTTCGAAACCGTGAGATCGGATTTATCTTTCAGGGATTCAATCTGATCGCGAATCTGAATGCGATTGAAAATGTAGAACTGCCGCTGATCTACCGTGGCATTGACCGTAAGACAAGACATCAGCTGGCAATCGATTCTCTGAAAATGGTCGGACTTGAGAAACGTATGGACCATAAACCGAGTGAGATGTCAGGAGGACAGCAGCAGCGTGTGGCAATCGCAAGGGCGATTGCTGCACAGCCGCCGGTTATTCTCGCGGATGAACCGACCGGAAATCTGGACTCTGCCTCAAGCAGGGAAATACTCGGAATTCTCAAAAAAATGCACAAAACTGGAAGAACGGTCATATTGATTACGCATGACAACGGAATTGCTGCACAGGCAAGACGCGTGGTGCGGATAATGGATGGCAAAATAGAATCAGATATGATCAACCCGGATTTTGATCAGGAGGCAGCTGAATGAAGGTAAGTGGGAAAAAGAAAAAATCAAAAAAGAAGCTTGTGATCGGAGTCGGTATACTGGCGGTTGCTGCTGTGGCAGGTGCCAATATTTACGGAAGCAGAAATGCAGCAGAAAATGCAGTGCCACAGATTGAAGTAGTAAAAGCTGTACGTGATAATGTACAGCAAACAGTGGAAACCAGTGGAACGGTTGTAAGTGAAGAACAGAAGACTTATTTTTCACCTGTCAATGCGAAGGTTGATGTAGCTGATGTCAAAGAAGGCGAAACGGTAAAAGCAGGGACAAAGCTGATTGAATTTGACCAGAAGGATCTTGAGCGCGAAGAAAAGAAAGCAGAGCTGAATGTAAAAAGTGGAAAGCTGGATATGCAGAATACGCTGAATAAATCAGCTGAAGCTGTACAGAAGCAGCAGAATGCGCAGGGCAATGCTGCATCTTTGAAACAGCAGGTAGCTGCGCAGGAGGATTACATAGCAAATATAAAAGCAAGGATTTCTCAGGCAAATACGAATGCACAGGTGGCAGCAGCGCAGGAAGAGGCAAGAAAACAGGCGGATGCGACCGCGGCTCAGGCGGCTCGGGCAGAGGCTGTTCAGAAGGCATATGCGGCAGCGCAGAAGAAATATCAGAATGAGACACTGCCGGCATATCAGACGCAGCTGAATACGCTTGCTGATGAAATGAATCAGGCACAGACTACATACAATCAGACAGAAACAGATTATCAGATGGCATTCCAGACATGGAGCAGTGAGCAGAGTGATGAGAATGCCGCGGCTTTAGACGTGGCGGAGAGTGCCAGAAACGATGCGCAGATTGCATATCAGAATGCAAAAAGTGCCTACGAAGATTACAAGACACAGAAACCGGCAGCGCCTGCGATGAATGATGTAAACAGTGAAATCATTTCAGACGGAAACGAGGCAGACAGTATTTTTTCAGATTCTGCGGAGACTGTTACGAATAACGGTTCAGACACGACTGTGACGGCAGATACTTCTGCTCTGGAAGCTGAACTTGAAAAGGCAAGCAACACACTTGCTGAACTGCAGTCCAGACTGTCTTCACAGCAGGCAGTTGCGGAGTCTGATCCATCAGCAGTCACTGCAGAAGAAAAAGAAAAGATGGAGATTACAAATAACCTTTCTGAACTGGATCAGATGTCTGCACAGGAACTTGTCGAGGCGGCGAAAAAGGGTATTAAAGCGGATTTTAACGGAGTCATCACAAAAGTTTCAGTAGTAGAAGGTGCAACGACTGCTCTCGGGACAGAACTTTTTACCCTTCAGAATACAGATAAAATAAATGTTAATGTCAATGTTTCTAAATATGATTATGACAAGCTGAAAGAAGGGCAGAGTGCAGATATTACTCTGGCCGGCAAGACGTATGAAGGCGAAGTAACAAGTATCAGCCATGTGGCAACACAGAATGAAAAAGGTGCATCGCTGATTTCGGCAGATGTGCGTATCAAAAATCCGGATGACGATATTTTCCTCGGTGTTGATGCAAAAGTAACAATTCATGCAGAAGAGGCCGATGATGTTGTGGTGCTTCCGTCAGAGGTAGTAAATATCGGAAAAGACGGTTCCTTCTGTTATGTTATTGAAAACGGTGTTATCACCAGAAGGGATATTACAACAGGAATCAGCTCAGACGATTATGTAGAAGTGACAGAAGGGATCAAAGAGGGAGATGAGGTTATTCGAGACCTCGGCTCACTTGAAGAGGGAATGCAGGCGGAAGCGGCTTTGTATGAATCTGCTGATAATGGAAGCCAGAGTAATCTGACAGATGCAGAGGAAGGTGCCTGATGGGCGGTTTATTTGAATATATAAAAATGGCTGTTCAGAATATCCGTGCCAATAAAGGACGTTCCTTTCTGACGATGCTGGGTATTATTATCGGTATTGCGTCGGTTATTGCAATCGTTTCTATCGGCGAAGGAACCAAAAATCAGATGAACAGTGAAATTGACGGTATCGGTGGCGGGCAGATTGCAGTCAGTGTCAGTAATGATGCAATAACAGAATCGGAGTTTATCACGGCAGAGGATGTGCAGGCCGTCCGGGAGATCGATACCGTAGAGGGAGTCAATGTGTCGGAGA
>OGCQ01004193.1_pt1 | contig 11988 bp, 10 predicted proteins | sample 1570161 | NCBI WGS metagenome assembly OGCQ01 (sample SAMEA4384402, study PRJEB24528) | human gut metagenome
AAACCAGTTTCAGTCCTGCTGTCTTGCAGAGACCCGGACGAACCTGACGGGATTCAATAGCTTCATAGAGAGCCTGCTTGCAGTCATCTCCTACGAAACGGATTTTTCCCTGTTCTACGCCTTCTGCGAAGGACATATATTTGGCACCTGTAAGTACGTCTGTTTTCTGGATTTCTTCATATACAATAGCAGCTGCATCGTCTGTCATCTGGCATCCGTCAGGACCGTATGCTTTGTATCCGTTGTACTTAGCCGGGTTGTGGGATGCTGTTACCATAATACCTGCATTGCATTCATAGTAACGTGTTGCAAAGGAAAGTGCAGGTACAGGCATCAGTGCGTCATAAATTCTGACATTGATATCATTTGCTGCCAGTACGCCTGCTGCTGTTTTTGCAAATACATCACTTTTAAGACGGCTGTCATAGCTGATGGCTACTGTCTGATTGCCGCCCTGTGTTTTTACCCAGTTTGCAAGTCCCTGTGTTGCCTGGCGGACTACATAAATATTCATACGGTTGGTGCCTGCTCCAAGAACTCCACGAAGTCCGGCTGTTCCGAATTTCAGTGCTACTGCGAAACGATCCTTGATCTCTTCGTCATTTCCTTCAATTTTGGATAATTCCGGATTAAGATCCGCATCCTGCAGATCTGCTGCCAACCAGCGTTTGTATTCTTCCTGATACATTTTGACCACTCCTGCCCTTATTTTTTTATTATTTTTTGTGTATATTACATAAGATATCTTCACTATACCATAATTTGTTCAAATCAGCAATAAAAATCACCAGAACCCATGTAAGACAATCCTATTCCTTTTCATTTTCCTGTTCCAGCAGCCGGAAGGATAGCTCCAGATAGAAAATCTCCTCCGGGTCATCTAAATCTGACTGAAGGATTTCCCTGATCCTGTCCAGTCTGTAGAGAAAGGTGCTCCTGTGTATAAACAGCTCCCGGGCAGCCTGGGTGGCACTGAGATGCTGTTCCAGATATACCCGGAGGGTTTCCAGATACTGGGTCTGATTTTTTTCATCCTGCTCCTTTAAATCCAGAAGCCCTTCATGGCAGATCATATTTCCCGGTAGTCTCCTGGTAGTCTGTTCCAGAATATAGGTCAAGGCTACCTGATTAAAATAATGGATCCACAGATATGGTTTTTTACGGCTGCCTACATCCAGGGCTGTTTTCGCCTGTATATACTGTCTCCGCAGATTCATATGTCCGGTCATCACTCTGCTGTAGCCGGCCTTCAGATAGGTATCTCTGATAAAATAGATCAGTTTACCGGAAATTTCCTCCTGATCCATCCCCAGCCTGGTAAGGTTAAAAAACACTACGATCTCATCCTGATACAGAAAGCATACAGAATCTTCAAACTTCTTCTTAATATAACGAAAAACAGCCTTTGTGGAAAGATTCTGCTGATTCAGATAAGTAATCTGCAAAACCAGGCACATGTATTCATGATTTCCGCCCCATCCCAGTTCACCAAGCTGTCTGCTGACCCACATATAGTCTGCTGTACGGTCCGAGAGAAGCCGGATAAAAATCTGTTCCATATCCTCATCCGGATTTGTCTCCTCTTCCTGAGCCAGCAGAAACTCCAGTTTATCTGTGAGAATATCCAGCACACAGAAAACTCCCTGGGTGATCTCCGTCTGGGTTTCTGTCAGGATCAGCTTGTGTGTTACTTTTTCATCTACCAGAAGATTTCTGCTGATAGAACGGCACCCACTGGTATGATCCCAGTGCTCTGTATACATTTTTGACGACAGATCTTCTCCTCTGGCTTCCGATGATGACGCAAAATCCAATCCCTTTACAGCAAGAGAGTTTTGCAGAAATTCCGAAGTTACCTTCAAAAGTGACTCCATCCCTGCATGTTCTACCATCAGATTGTGGATTTTCCGCTCCCACTCATCTGCAGCATCAAAGATTTCCTGAAGATCATTCATAAATCCATAAATTTCTTCCATTCCTTCCAAGACGATTTCCATGTATACCAAGGTATCCGGAAATTCATCAGATATCTGCATCCTTTCAGTGCCGGCTTTTCTTCTTATGATCCAGAATGTTTCCTCTGTATCTGATGCCCTTTGCACCAGGTCAGCAATATGCTCTCCCTGGATCAGATATACATGTTTCTTTTGAACAATTTTTTTCTCCAAATACAAAAAAGGGCGCAAATATCCGTCTGTGCCGGATAAATTTCCCTTTTTTAGAATTTTATATTTTTCCTTTATTTTTTCGTACAAGTAAACTGATGAGAGCCGCAAGCCTCCATCCTCCTTACACAACAAACGTTTTGGCAACCTCCACTGCCTCAATGCAGTTTTCCGTATAGGCATCCGCTCCCATATCCTTTGCCAGCTGCCTGGTTACTGCACCGCCTCCGACCATAATTTTAAATTTACGCTGATCTTTACTGCGTTTCAGGGATTTCACCACCTGTTCCATTTCCGGGATGGAGGTACTCAGCAGAGAGGAAATACAGACGATGGACACATCCGGATTCTCCTTCACAGCACGCAGAAACTGTTTTTCGGAAATATCTACTCCCAGATCGATCACCTTAAAGCCTGCGCTGCGAAACATAACAGCCACCAGATTCTTGCCCACATCGTGAAGGTCTCCCTCCACAGTTCCCAGTATTACAGTTCCCATATTTCTCCTGTTAAGCTGCCCATCCTGCTTTTCCAGAAGTTCAAAGCCCTTACGCACGCTCCGAGCTGCAGCAAGTATCCGGATAATGTCTGCACCCTTGGATCTGTAATTTTCTCCCACTGTTCTCATTGCCGGAGTCATAGCTTCCTCCACAATCCGGGCTGCAGAAATATGCTGATTCACCGCCTGGCGAACCAGCTTCTCTGTTTCACCCGGATTCCCCTCCTCGATGGCATTTTGTATCTGCTCAAGTATTGTCATATGATCAAGCCTGCCTCTAATTCTTCTTGCAAAAACACCTCCGCCCTGCGGCGAAGGATTTTTTCTAATTTTATCACAGCCGCCTGGTTTTTACAATCTGTTCCTTTACACTGTTCCTCTATTCCAGAAGATAACAGCTGGTGTAGGAAATAGTACAATCTCCGTAGTAATATTTCAGCCCATTTGCCTGGCATACCTGGGTCACCAGCATTCCATAGGCTTCCATAGATGAAAAAGCCTGCTTTGGAAATCTGCAGGGAGCATCCGGATAGGTACAGACCTTACATTTGGTACAGCATCCCGCACCGATCGCCAGCATATCCGGATATATTTCCCTCAATTTCTTCTCAAACTCTGAAAAATAGTTTTTATGCCTGGCCTCTGTTTCCATCATGCCTTCGCCATCCAGGGCATCCTCCAATTCTCCAACCGTCTGAACAATAATACCATTTTTATACTGCCGGACCCTGGCCTCACATTCCTCCAGCGAACCGCAGCCCGGAGGACAGCTCCAGCATTTATCATATTTATGGCAGCTGCCCGAGGCACACATCTGACGCACCTCTGGTTTCAATTCAATGGTGTCACAATCCAGCAGCACCACATGGGAAAAGCCCTGCTCCATTCCCATTTGCTCTAATTTTCTGATGTCCATATTACAATCCCCCTTGCTAATCTCTTGTATAATCTATATTAATTCGTGTCAGGCAGATAAAATCATTCACCTGTCTCAAAGCCCAGCTCATCAATAAAATAATCCTGAAAATCAGCCGATGCAGCCAGCTCCACAAATTCAATCTTTCTCACCAGCTCATCCATCTCCAGCATTTCCTTCTCATTTACAAGTGCGATTTTCGCACCCTCACCAGCAGCATTTCCCACTGGCTTCACTTTCTTCACAAGCGTGGCCGGAAGCAAGCCAATTTTCCCTGCACTGACCGGATCCATATAGTTGCCAAAAGCACCTGCAATATATACCGAACTGATGTCATCTTCTGTAATCCCAAGTCTCTCCATAAGCATCCGGATTCCCGCTGCAATGGCAGCCTTCGCAAGCTGAACCTCTCCGATATCTTTCTGAGTCAGATAAACCCCTCTCTCGTTTCCGGCCCGCTCCGGGGGTACCAGAATAAACACACCTTGCTTCTCCTGTCCGCCGCTCAGCATACCATTCTCATCCAGCATTCCAGCATCCAGAAGCCCTGCCACCAGATCGATCAATCCCGAACCACACAAACCAACCGCTGGCTTATTTCCAACAGTTGTATAGCTCCACTTTCCATCCTCATACTTCACATGATCCACAGCCCCAGCCGCGCCACGCATTCCACATTCAATCTTCGCACCCTCAAAAGCAGGTCCGGCCGCAGTAGAACAGGTCACCATCCGCTGCCTGTTTCCCAGAACCATCTCCCCATTCGTTCCGATATCGATCATAAGGGAAATCTCCTCCTTCTGATCCTGTCTGATCGCCAGCAGACAACCACAGGTATCCGCTCCCACATATCCTGCAATATCCGGAAGCATGATCAGCTCTGCACGCTCCTGCACAGCCAGACCATAATCCCCCGCATTCAGCACCAGCCTCTCACTCACAGCCGGAGTATAGGGTGCATGCACCAGCGAAGCCGGAGAAATCCCCAGAAACAGATGATGCATGCAGGTATTTCCCACAATACACACCTGAAAAACATCCTCTCTTCTTATCCCTGCATCCTCTGCCAGACTTCCCAGCATTTCATTAACCGCATCCCGAACACACATACTCAACGCTTCTGTTCCATGCTCCAGCCCATAATTGGCCCTCATGATCACATCCGCACCATACTGTGCCTGGGGATTCATCCTGCTCTCAACTGCCAGAGTCCTACCATCCCCACCATCCAGCAAATACCCTGCGATGGTAGTCGTCCCAATATCAAACGCTGCCAGACACCTCCGACCAGCTTCCTTCCTCATTTCCAGAATCCGCCGTCTACTGTAAATCACATACCATTCATCAGAATCCCTGCGCATCCCATACAATTCACCCGCCAGCTTCAGATCCACCTCCATCTGCCCCGGCTCAACCTCACCATCTGTCTCCGCCAGCGTATCCAGCAGCCTCTGCCAGTCCGACCGCTTCTCCCCGGGTTTCGCCTTCCCCAGCTCAACCCGAGCCATCCGTAGCCCCGGTTCAAACACAACCTCTCTGTTAAATCCATCCGTCAAAATCTTCTCATTACCAGCCCTGTCCAATGTCTCCACTACACAAGTCTCACCCTCACCAATCCGCATCTGACAGGCCTTAACAACTTCACCATTTATCTTAACCAGACACTTCCCACATTTCCCCAGCCCGCCACAAGGCGCATCCGGCCTCAGACCTGCCTGAATCTCCGCCTCCAGTACCGATGTCCCATCCTCCACCTCTATCTCAACATCCTCACGCACAAACTTAACCCAAGCCATAAAAACCTCCCACATATCCAATCCAAACATCACAACAGCCAACAGCCAGCTCAGAAAAATATTTTATTTCATGTGCATTTGCAGGGGTCTTAGATATTCTTAGCTCTCAGAAATCTGCGTTATGAGCAGACTGTATCACTGTCTGAGCGAAGTTTGCAACGGAGCGAGTTTGAGAAGGCTGCTCATGCCTTTAGCAGATTTCTGAGAGGTTAGAATATCTTAGACCCCGAAACCGCACATGAAATAAAATATTTTTCTGAGCGTCCCTTTTTTCCATTATAACATGCTCCCCCAAAATTCTAAATACGCGAAAGGACCACTCCACAGAGCAGTCCCTCCCCCATTATATTTTCATGTTATATCTATACCTGCACAAAGCAATCAGATCAGGCCACCAACTTTTTAGCCAGTGAAGCCGCACTAGCCGCATCATCTGAATAACCATCTGCCCCAATCTCCTCAGCAAAGGCCTCTGTGATCGGTGCACCACCAACCATAACCTTAATATTTCCTCTGAAATCAGCTGCATTCAACGCCTCAACTGTCTCCTTCAGTGCCGGCATAGTAGTAGTCAGCAGCGCAGAAAGTGCAATAATCTTAACATCCGGATTTTCTTTATAGCACTCAATAATCTTAGCAGCCGGAACATCAACGCCCAAGTCGATCACTTCAAATCCGGCACTTTCGATCATCATGGCAACCAGGTTCTTGCCGATATCATGAAGGTCACCGGAAACAGTGGCAATGATCACCTTTCCAAGTGCTCCTGTAGAGCCGGATGCCAGATGTGGTTTCAGAACATCAACGCCTTTTTTCATTGCACGTGCTGCAACCAACATTTCCGGAACAAAAATCTCACCGTTTTTAAATTTTTCACCAACTATGGACATTGCGCTGATCATACCATCATTCAGGATCGCAACCGGATCATCACCTTCATCAATGGCTTCCTGTACAGCCGCACCTACTAATTTTGCTTTTCCTTTTTCAACTAATTCCGCAACTTCATTTATTTTAGACATAATCAAAACCTCCTGTTATTTCTTAAGTTCAGATTCTAACCATTTCATTCATTTACACAGTTTCTGCAGATTCAGCTTATTTCTTCTTTGCTGTACCAATTAAGCCTTCTCTGTAAGCTCCTATATATTCCATACAATAATCATCCAGACCAAGTAATGCTTCTGTTGCATAAACCAGTCCAAGCATATCCTTATTTGTCGGATCCATAATTCCACTGTCCAGTCCTGCATTCATTGCCAGTACCAGGAACCCGTAATTAATCAGCTTACGAACCGGCAAATTAAAGGAAATATTACTGATCGCAGCTGTAATATGAATGGTTGGATACTGTTTTCGAACACTTGTGATCGTTTCAATATTTGTATCAATACCATCCTCAGAAGTACAGAGCATCTCAACCAGGGGATCAATATGAATCCTGTCAGGAGCAATTCCGTATTCCTTTGCTTTTGCCATAATCTTATCAAAAACCTTCAGACGATCCGCTGCGCACTTGGGAATTCCTGTATTATCACTAAGCAGCGCGATTACCTGCCAGCCCTCATTTCCAGGTTCCGCCATAATCGGGAAGATCGTATCGATTTTATGTCCCTCTCCTGATACAGAGTTAAAGATTCCGGGTTTTTTGCAGAATTTATAAGCCTGTGCCAGAACATCCGGACTCGGGCTATCAATAGAAATCGGGAGATCTGTAACCTCCTGTATACAGTCGATCATCCATTTCAATGTTTCCACTTCTTCCGCTTCCGGAACAGAAGCACAACAGTCAATAAAGGTAGCTCCGCTTTCTGCCTGAAGCTTTGCTCTTGCCTTGATAAATTCAGAGTCTCTTTTCGCGATTGCTTCTGCAACAATCGGGATAGAACCGTTAATTTTCTCACCAATAATAATCATTTCTCAAACACCTCCGTAGCATCATCCTCTGTGACACCTGAAATTTCATCCAAGTGTCAGACAGATATTTGTATTCCGTTTTACCATTGGCAAATACCTGAAGTCAGAACATAATCTGCCATGGAAGTCTTGTGGATTCAGATGCCTTGATGCCAAATTTTTCCTCATTCAATCTGTCAATAGAATCGCAGAGTGATTTGTAAACACCCGGATAAACAGAACCAGGACCACCCTGGGCAATACACGGAATAAAGTATTTATTTCCACACTCTTCGCATACACGGCGTACCACTGCATCACAGTTCTCATCTGTCCAGCCTTCAAAATCAACTGCACGGTTCTCAATACCACCCATAAAACTGATCTTTCCACCGTATTTCTTGATCAGTTCCGGAATGTTATTGGTTTCCATACATCCCTGCCACACATCAATTCCCATCTCGATCATAGAAGGAACCAGAGTTGCAGCATAACTGTCAGAATGATGGACTACCAGTTCTACTCCATGGCTGTGATAATAACCATAAATTTCCTTATATGGCTCAAGCAAAAATTCATCAAACATTGCCGGGCTCATAAATGTGCTGTCCAGTCCACCCCAGTCATCATGATGGAACAGCATATCCGGATGAAGGTTAGAACAAATTCCCTCAGCCAGTTCCAGCTCCCACTCTGTCAGATACTTGATCAGATCATGCATCTCATCCGGATTGGTAATATAATAAACCAGTGCATTGCTGATCTCACACAGATGATGAGTCTGTTCAAATAATCCAGGCGCAACGAAAGCTGCCTTAAAAGCCTGCTCACCGTCAACTGCATCATACTGGGCTTTCACCATATCCCACTGATCCTGAGTAAATTTCAGTGATGGTGCATGTACATAATCCTTCCAGTCTTCAATATCCTTTACTACAATTTTATCAGGGGTATGTACAGGAAATGCTCCCGGTACTCCCTTTGGAAAAGTGTTGGTTACACCCCATGCATTCACCACATTTTCCTGTCCCGGCTGAAGAAGCGGGCTCGCAAACATAAATGGATGAAACAGAAGCTGTATTGCCTCATACTGATTGACAAATCTGTCAGGATTACCGCCTCTTATAACTTCCAGCATATTTTGTTTTGGTGTTAACATATGATCTACCTCCTCATATCATACCGAAAATGCCCCCACATTTCCGCGTTTCTTTGTTTATTTTGTCGTTCTTTATCTTGCTTTCGATAATTCCATTGTATCATTTGTATAGTTTAAAATATATAATCAGATATGTGGATTTTTTACACCTGTATTCCTACAATTTGTATGAATCGGATTCTCCATCTTTATGTTACGTACCACTCCACAAAAACATTTTCCACAGCCCCTTCTATTGCGGTTTTTCTGTAAACTCGTTATAATTTACATATAAATATAACGTAGGCGGTGATTTAAATGTACAAAAAACTCTTGCTCCCTTTTCTGGTTTCTGTCAGTCTGATGAGTGCTTCTCTATGTTATGCCTCAGAGGGCCAGGGAATGCTTTCTCCCTCTACAGGCTCCTCTGATAGTGTGTTTGGCGGCTCCTCCTCCGATGAGTCCGAACCGGTGACAGATGCCAGACTTCAAGCCCTTTTAAACAAGCTTCAAGTACAGCTTCCCACAGACAACGGAAGCTGGTCTGTATATATATGTGACCTTCCGGGAGAATCAGAAGGCGGCCTGAATGCAGGTTCTATGCAGGCCGCCAGTCTGATTAAGCTCTATATTATGGGCGCTGTTTACGAACAATACGACACCATTATCAGCCAATATGGTAAAGAGGCTGTGGATTCTGCTCTGTATTCTATGATCACTGTCAGCGATAATGACTGCGCCAATACGCTGGTAAATGATCTGGGCAACGGCAATTCCTCTGCAGGCATGCAGGCTGTCAACAGCTTTTGCCAGACTCACGGATATACAGACACAAGCATGGGACGCCTTCTCCTTGCAAATACCTCCACAGGTGATAACTATACCTCTGCAGAGGATTGTGCTGATTTTCTGAAGGAGATTTATGACGAAGAGGATTCCGATTTTTCCCATGCATCAGACATGTATGCTCTTTTGAAGGCTCAGACAAGACGCAACAAAATTCCCGCACAGCTGCCCCAGGGAGTAAAGGTGGCCAACAAAACAGGAGAACTTTCAGATGTGGAAAATGACGCAGGTATTCTCTATGATTCCGAAAATGACCTGGTGATCGTGTTCCTGTCCCAGAATCTGGTCAATGCTTCTGCCGCCCAGAACACAATTGCTTCTCTCAGCAAGGAAATCTATACTTATTACAACCAATAAAATATCAGGTCAAAAACTCAAGCTTTCGACCTGACACCAGAAAAATTCAAAGGAGGTTTTTACTATGAAGAAGAAAAAATTTTACTTACCGGTTATTGCCACCGCCGCACTTGCACTGTCTTTTTCCTCCACTACCCATGATGCCCAGGCTTCTGTCAATACTTATCAGGTAAATGTGCCAACCGGATACCTGGCTCTGCGAAACGCAGCCAACGCAGATGACAGTAACATTTTCGGACAGCTTTACACCGGAGATCTGGTAGAAGTTTCCGACTACGCAATCGCTACCGGATACTGGTATGTTTATTCTCCCAAATATGATGCTTTCGGTTATGTAAACAATGACTATCTGAATGCTATCAATTCCTCCTCCGGATATTACTATGATTCCCAGTGGACTGTCAGCGTAAGCACTGGTTATCTGGCCCTTCGCACTGACAAGGCTTATAATTCCTCCAATGAAATCGGGCAGCTTTATACCGGGGATACCGTAAGCGTCTTCAATAGCAGTGATCCCGCTTACTGGTATGTATATTCACCCAGACTTAACCAATATGGTTATGTAAACAAAGATTATCTGACCGGCGGAGTTGTTGGAGCCGTAGGTACTGTCTCTCTTTACGCAGGGGAAACAAGGGTTGTCAATGTTGCTACAGGATATCTGGCTCTCCGCAATATGAAGGCTTATGATTCCTCCAATGAAATCGGGCAGCTTTATACCGGGGATACTGTTCAGATTCTGGATACCAGCGATGCACAATACTGGTATGTATATTCGCCCAAATATGATCTCAACGGATTCGTAAACAAAGACTATCTCAGCGGCACAGCTTCCTATTCATCCAGAACTGTACGCGTTTCCAAAGGATATCTGGCTCTCCGTTCCTCCAAGGCTTATACCACAGCCAACGAAACCGGGGAACTTTATACCGGAGATACTGTAGAAATTATAGATACCAGCGATCCAACCTATTGGTATGTATATGCCCCCAAATTGAATAATTACGGTTATGTAAACAAGGATTATTTGTATTGATCTGACAGCTTGATACAGTTTGATTCGACCAAAAAAGAAACTGCATATTCTGTGATGTCTGCCAATTTCGCAAACATCATCTGAACATGCAGTTTCTTTTATTTCCACACACTGATAAGCGGGCGTCTCAAAAAAAGTTATTTTATAAATTTTATATTCTATAATTAATAGTTATCAGCATGATGGTTTCTATTTCATTTTCATCAGTAATTTCCGCCGAAAAACTTACTGTCTTTTGGCAGCTCATAATCTTTAAAATAAGCTCCAAAATCAATTTTCAAATAATTACAGAGATTGGCAAGCTCTACCATAGTATTGTCATTGACCGGAATGCCATTCTCTCTGCGCTCTTTCTCTGCCAGCACTTCTTTCTCACCGTGAGTATAAATCTGCTCTGCGCCCTCAGCCTTGGGACTCTGGCGAAGAGTTTCCAGATATTCTGAGAAATGCGCCTTGATATCATCTGCATTGCCGAAGATTGCAGGGTCGATCGCTGCAAATCCATGGCAGATACCTGTCTTGTCTTTAAATGTACAGCATTTATCAGAAGTAACACCCATAGAAAGAATAGAACTGAAAATCTCACAGAGCATTCCATATCCATAACCTTTATGGCTTCCGTTTACCTCTTTGTTGCCGCCAAGTGGCATAATTCCGCCACCTTTCTTGCCGACAATGTTTGCAAGTACGGCCGGTGCATCCGTACTTTCATGTCCGTCTGCTCCCAGAGCCCAGCCCTCAGGAAGCTGTTTACCTGATTTATTATACATTTCCAGTTTTCCCCTGGTTACAACTGTTGTGGAACAGTCAAAAAGGAAAGGATAGGGTTCTGCAGGCATTGCTACTGCAATCGGGTTGGAACCCAACATTGCCTTACGTCCAAAGGTAGGTACCATGATCGCTTCTGAGTTCGTGCATGCCATTCCAAGCAGCCCCTGTTTAGAAGCCATTTCCGCATAATATCCTGCAATACCAAAATGATTGGAATTTCTTACTGAAACAAAACCAACCCCTGTTTTTTTCGCTTTCTCAATTGCTTTCTCCATTGCAAAATGACTGATCAGCTGTCCCATACCATCATGTCCGTCGATCACAGCTGATACAGGTGTCTCAAATACAACCTCCGGTTCCGCATCCGGATGGATGGTTCCCTTTTCAATTCCTTTATCATATCTTACCATTCTCTGCATTCCGTGGCTCTCAATCCCGTACAGGTCTGCGGTAAGCAAAACATCTTTAATAATATTGGTCTGTTCCTCATTGAAGCCAAACTTCCGAAATACATCGTGGCAAAAAGTATTTAATGTGTCATAACTCCATTTTACATATCCCATAACTG
>OGCQ01004195.1_pt1 | contig 11987 bp, 15 predicted proteins | sample 1570161 | NCBI WGS metagenome assembly OGCQ01 (sample SAMEA4384402, study PRJEB24528) | human gut metagenome
GTTATAAAAAATGAATGGGAGAATAAGGAATCCGTAACTATAAGAATAGGTCAGATTGAATCCATAATTTTGGATATGGAGGGAGTAGAAAATGTAACTCAAATTAAATTAAATGGAAAATCAGGCAATTGCATAATTGAAACCTCATACATTCCAAAGGTGGGTGATATTATTGGATAGAAAAATGATTGAATATCTCCCTGAATGGCTGCGGGAATTTCAGGAAATAAAAGAGATAACAAAACAACAGCAAACACAGCAGTTATGGACTGTTTTAGAAGATGTCATATGGAAAAATAACTTTATAGAATCTTTAGACGAAAACGGATGCTCAAGATGGGAGAGAATGTTGGGTATTCAAAATAAAGATACATATACAGTTGAAGAACGCAGATTGAAGATTCTCGGAATGCTTGCAGAACAAAGACCTTTTACAATGAGAATGTTAGAAAGAACATTAGCTGTGTTATGTGGCGAAAATACCGATGAAAACAATCCTAATTATAAAGTTGATTTAGATGCAGGTAATTATAAATTAACTGTAAGGATTGCCATGTCATCAGAAAATGTATTTAGCGATGTAATAAAGCTTTTAGACAGAATTGTTCCATGTAATTTAGTGGTTGATGTTGAACTTCTATATAACCAGCATAAAGAACTGGCTCAATATACGCATGAACAATTATCAGAATATACACATGAGGAATTAAAAAAGAATTATGCACTTAACAGGAGGTAAAATATGGCTAATGAAACAACAGAAACTATCGGTTTAGAGTTACCGTCAATAACAGATTTTTACGATGTTGGTGTCGTAAATAAAAACAATAAATCAATAGATAAGTTTTTTACGGATTTAAAGAAAGCTGTGGATGCTCATGCTAATTCAAGTCATGTAACTGGAGTAAAAGGAGCAAATGAAACAGCATACAGAAATGGAAACGTAAATATTACGGCAGAAAATATAGGACTGGGAAATGTAGATAATACATCTGATTCTGAAAAGAAAGTTCTTAGTGCGGGAAAATTGACAAGCACACGTTTAATAGATGGCATTGGTTTCGATGGCTCAAAAGATGTTTATCGATATGGAATTTGTTCTACTTCAGGAGCAACTGCGGCAAAGACAGTTAAATTATTGAATGATACTTTTATTGTACTTAATCAAGGCATCACAGTTACTGTTAGATTTTCAAATACAAACAAAAAGTAACTTTAAATGTAAATGGAACAGGAGCTATCCCTGTATATTTTGGAAATGCACAAGCAGGGCCTTATACTTTGGTCGCAGGTGAAGAGTATAAATTAACTTATAATTCAGGAAAATATACAGTGGAAGGTGTTACTAGAACAGCAAGTGCTACAACACCGGGATTAATGAGCTCTATAGATAAAGCAAAATTAGATGAAATAAAAATAACAGGAACTGAAGGTGATTTATTTGGAAAGTTATTTTATTCATGTTCTGCAGTAGTCACATCAAGTCCTGCTAAAATAGCAGCTCCGGAAGGATATATTCCAATTGCAGCTACTAACGCGGACTGGAATGCATATCCTGAAATTACATTCGATATTGTTAAACAGGGTGGCTACAATTTATTGCTTACAAGAAGCCTGAAAACGGGAGCGTCAGATTCGGGACAGTACATCACCGGTGATGGTGGAGGAAGAAGAGCCAACATTCTTTTTGTTAACAGAAAGTTTATATCTGGCTATGACGTATAGAAAGGAGGCAGACATGGACAATAACATACATGAAGTAGAATTTGGAAACTCAACCCTGACGCAGATTGAACAACTGTATCAATATGACAAGGGGCAGATTCTTAAGATAACAGACAAAGTAGAAGATGGAACAGAGGTACAGTTTTCAAACAATAATAGCGAATTAACAATAAATAAAGCAATAAACGATAGTCAGGTAGAAATACCTGATATTTTATTGCAGGAAAATAAGAAAATCCTGGCATATTTGAAAATAATTAACTCAGATAGTGAAACAACAATCAAGACTGTTATTATTCCTGTTAAGGCACGTACAAAGCCGGCAGATTACATTGAACCTGAACAGGAAAAGCCGTTTAGAAAATATGTTGAAGAAAAGCTTGAAAACGCAGAAAAACTTGTAGCCGAAGCAAATGACAAAGTAAAGGTAAACGAAGAATGCTTAAAGCAGATAGACATAAAAACAGAACAATCTGTTAATCAGATAGCAGAGGTGACAAACGGTAAGATTAAAGACTTAGACAATACCACAAATGCAAAACTTACAGATATTAATAACACGGCAGTATCACAGATTGATGCTATAAATAGAGTAGCAAATCAGAATACAAAATCAGGTACAGAAGCAGTTGCTACAGCAGCGCAGGCACAGATAGGTGGAATTAACACAGTTGCAGATGCACAGAAAAAAGGAATTACTGAAACGGCACAAGGAAAGATTAAAGACATTAACAACACAGCTACAAGTCAGATTAATGCCATTAATAAAACTGCGCAGGCGCAGGCATCCGCGATTGAAAAGCAAGGCAATGAAATATTGGAAGAAATCACAGGAACAGGAAACAAGAATGCCATTTTTACTGTAGAAGATGGAGCATTATGTATAATACAGCGTGATGAGAGTGAGGTGTAATATATGGATAGAATAACAAAATTTCCGTTATTAGATGAAACAGGCCAGGAAATTGTTAGTAGTTTAGAAGAAATAAATAATTCTATGGGAGACTATATAGCAAGCAATAATCCTTATTATGCGTATTTAGAAGATAGAAAAATAGGAACATTATTATCAACTGAAATAACTAAAGTTAGAGATTATGGGTTATATGAGAGAGAATCTCTTATGGCAATAGATTTGCCAAATTGTATAAATGTTGGTAGTTATGCATTTAGTTATTGTACAGCATTAGAGAATGTAAATTTGCCAGAATGTATAAATGTTGGTAAATCTGCGTTTAATCATTGTGAAAAATTGCAAAATGTTAATATTCCTAAATGTACGATAATTAAAGATAGTACATTTCAATATTGTAATTTCAAAAAAATAGACTTAAATTTCGTTGAAAAAATAGAAACTTGGGCATTTTGGAATTGTACAGCATTGGAATGTGTGAAAATATTAAATACAGAAACAGTGTGTGCGTTAGCGAATATAAATGCATTATCGAGAACTCTAATAGAGGCAGGAAATGGATATATATATGTTCCTGACGAATTAATAGAGCAGTACAGAACAGCAACTAATTGGTCAGCATTTGCTAATCAAATCAAACCTTTAAGTGAGTATGTGGAAAGCGAGGAGTAAAAATGATTTCTAAAAAAATGTTACTAGATAATACAGGAAAGGACATTTCAGCAAAGTTAAAAAAAATTAACTACAATCTTATCACATACTTAAAAAATGATAATGATAAAAGTATTTCTGAATTAATTTCGGGAAATATACAGGAGTTTGAAGATGAAAATATTATAAATACTAAAGAATATTTATTGGCTAATTGTTTTGAACTTATAAAAGTGAATTTGCCAAAATGTATAAATGTTGGTAATTATGCGTTTAGGGGATGTACAGCATTAGAGAATGTAAATTTACCAGAATGTACAGATGTTGGTAGTTATGCATTTTACAATTGTGAAAAATTAAAGCAGTTTAATGCACTAAAAGTTACCAAGATTAAAGGATATGTGTTTATGGGATGCAAATCTTTGTTAAGTGTGGAAGTGCCAAAATGTATAAATGTTGGTGAATATGCGTTTAGTGGAACATCATTGTTAAATGTAGAATTACCAGAATGTACAAATGTTGGAATGTCTGCATTTGAGGAATGCACAGCTTTAAGTAATGCGAATATAGCAAAATGTATAGAATTGGAAGCTTGGGCATTTCAATCGTGTAAATCATTAGAGAGCATAGAGTTGCCAGAATGTATAAATGTTGGTAGTGCGGCATTCAAAGGATGCACATCATTAAAGAAAATTGAACTGCCTAAATGTGTTACATTGGAAAACACAGTATTTCAAAGTTGTAAATCATTGTCAGTAATAACATTGCCAGAATGTGCTGAAATAAACTCATACACATTTCTATATTGTTCTGCTTTAGAAACAGTAGATGCACCTAAATGTATAGAAGTAAAAAATAACGCATTTGAAAGATGTAATAATTTAAAAAATGTAAATTTACCAGAATGTGTAGAAGTTAGCAGCCAGTCTTTTTTACTTTGTACAGCATTAAGCAAAATAATTTTTCAAAAAATAGAAATCATGGATGTGAATGCATTCCAAAATTGTTCAAATCTTGAAACTTTAATAATTAAAAATGATACAAAGGTGTGTAGTATGTACCGGTCAGGTACTAATGATTCATTATCCGGTACAAAAATAGCATCAGGAAATGGATATATATATGTTCCGGATAAATTAGTTCAGCAATATAAAAGTGCAAATAATTGGGTTAAATATGCCAACCAAATAAAACCACTTAGTGAGTATACAGAATAGAAAGAGAGGTAAAAATATGTTAATAAAAGAAGTCGTAACTATAAATGAAACAGAATTTAATCATACTTATTCTGATGCAGGATTTTACATTGAACGTGATGGAGTAGAGTATTCTGACGCTATAGACCCAATAGACATAGAAAGAGAATACGTTGAAACAGATAGAAAAATAGAAACCGAAAATCATTTAGAAGAATTGGACTAATCATATGAAACAAATCAGAGCAGGACCACAAGGTCTTTTTTTATTACTATAAAAGTGTAGCTGTTAGAGCTTAATTAACTCTGACATCTGCACTTATTTTATTATCAAAAATAAGTAGAGAAGGAGCAAATACATGAAACACAAACCAATCATTACAGCAATAGGAAGCACATTGTCTTCCTTGTTAGGAGTGTTATACATTCCTACATTACTAATGGTACTTTGCAACATTATTGATTATGCAACAGGCCTGATGGCTGCAAAGTACAGAGCAGACGGAACAATAAGCTCATATAAGAGTTTTAGAGGAATAGCAAAGAAAGTATCAATGTGGCTGTTGGTAGTAGTCGGTGCAATAATTGACCAGCTTATTCTATATGCATCTCAGACGGCAGGAATCACATTACCATTTACATTCCTGATAAGCTGCATAGTCGCAATTTGGATAACATGCAATGAGCTAATAAGTATTTTAGAAAACATAGTAGATATAGGAGTCACAATACCAACATTCTTACTGCCTTTAGTGAAAAATATTAAAAGTCAGACAGAAGAAAAAATACATTTTGACAATGAAAATGATGAAGAAAGTGAGGAATAGATATGAAGATGTACAAGAGAATGGCTAAATCAATCAGCTATTCACCGACCAAAAGAAACAGAAAAGATGTAAAATACATAGTTATTCATTACACTGGAAATAGCAACGATACGGCAAAAAACAATGCTGACTACTATGCCACCGGAAACACAAGACTTGCCGGAGCACATTTCTTTGTGGACAAGCATGGAAATATAGCCAGGAGCATCACTTTGAACCGAACGGCATGGGCAGTCGGTGGTGGAAAATACAATGATTGTAAAACTACAGGTGGTGGCGGTTATTACGGCAAATGTACTAACTTTAATTCGGTATCAATTGAGTTATGCAGCAGTACGGACAAAGAAGCTTATTCAAAAGAGCAGGCAGCAGCAGTTAAGCGATTAATCAAATACATTCGCAAATACTGTCCTAATGCACATACAGTTATACGTCATTTTGACGTTAACGGAAAACATTGTCCGGCTCCGATGATGAACGAAAAAGTATGGAAGAAATTTAAAAAGGCAATTGGCGAATAAGTGAACAGGGACTGACTAATGGGGAGTACTTCGGTGCTCCCCTATTTATATTGACAATTAAAAAAATTAATCATATACTAATATCCAGTATTGAAAAGAGCAATCTTTTAGAAGGAGCATCAAACAACTTTGTTGTGGGTGCTCCCGAATTTTTTTATAAGCCTTTTAAAATCTAAGATTATTTTCCTAAATTTCTATAAAAAATCACCACTTTCTTCTATATAAAACCGTCATACGTTATTGCAATATCCTCCGCCATACTGAGATATTATTACCTGTGCAATTTTGGGGTTCCTAAATTTTATATTTACCGGGTACTGAAGTCTTTTTTCATAACTATACATTAGCAATTACCTCCTTCCCATGGTAAAGGGGAATCGTTCCAATTCCAATAATCCTTAACATCAACGTCGTAGGCTGTAATGGGACCAAATTCCCTTGTATATTCATCTACGGCATCCATTCTTATTTTTTTAACTTTCTTATAATATTCAATCGCTTCAGAGCAACTGGGATGAGTATCTAAAAATAATTTTACGTCATCCATTGCAAAACTTGCCTGATTAATTATTTTCATAAGTTTTAAACGATTTGCATTATTCTTCATTTCTACCCCTCCATGGTTTATTTAAATCTTTAAATATGGTTCCGCATTCAAATGCATCACACATATCGAAAAGTTCACCCCATTTTTGCCATGGAACAAATGCCATAGCCGGATTCATTTTATCAACATGATCAGTTCCTATGTCACAACCATCTTTATGACAAGGGCATGAATTCATTTCTTTATCATGTTTATCATCTTTTTTATTAGGACCGGCATTCCTGCATGAAGAACAAGGCTGATTCATATTTCCACTCATTTGATTGCGACCACGGTACATATTGTTCATTCGTGCCTGTTTGCTACATCTGCAGGGAGACATCTGGTTAGAATGCATATTACAATTTGTGCAGCTCATTTATACACCATCTTTCTAATGTTTACATTAGTATTTTATGCAAATAAAAATAAAAAGTTCTGAACATAGATATAGTTTTTTGTCACAAATTCGTTTATACTAGAAATAGTTTGACTTTTAGGAGGAAATTATGAGAAATTGTTTAGTTGCCCAATCGGGCGGACCAACAGTAGCAATAAATGCAAGTCTTGCAGGAGTTATACAGGGAGCTATTGATAGTAAAGAATTTAATAAAGTATATGGTTCAATTAATGGAGTTCAGGGACTTTTAAATTCAAGACTTATGGATTTGACACATAAAGTTGAAACAACTCCTATGTTTATAGAATTATTAAAAAAATCACCTTCAATGTATTTAGGATCATGTCGTTATCAGTTGCCTGATTATAGTGAGGATGATACACCATATGCGTACATCTTTAAAAAATTTGATGAATATGAAATAGATGCATTTTTCTATATTGGTGGAAATGATTCTATGGATACAGTTGATAAATTAAGCAAATATGCATTAGCAATAGGAAGTGACATTAAGATAATTGGAATTCCTAAGACAATCGATAATGACTTATGCGTAACAGACCATACTCCGGGATATGGTTCAGCAGCTAAATATATTGCATCAACATTACTTGAAATAGGTCATGATACAAGTATATATCCAATTAATAGTGTTACTATTGTGGAAATTATGGGAAGAGATGCAGGGTGGCTTACAGGGGCAGCTGCATTGGCAAGAAACTCATATAATGATGCACCGCATCTTATTTATTTGCCAGAAGTAGCTTTTAATAAAGATGAATTTATTGAAGATGTAAAGGCTGCTATGGATAAATATAATAACGTTGTAGTTGCTGTTTCAGAAGGAATAAAAGATGCAGATGGAAATTATATAAGTGCGACAAATGCTGTAAAAAGATACATTTGGACACAGTCAGTTAAGTGGAACAGGGAAGTGCCTTGAATATATTGTGAAGGAAAACATTCAGGTAAAAGTACGTTCAGTTGAAATAAATATTTTACAAAGAAGTGCAGCTCATATGTCATCAATTACAGATATAGGTGAAGCATTTAGATTAGGAAGACATGCAGTTGAATGTGCAATTGCAGGAAAGACAGGAATAATGGTTACAACTATTAGAAAAGATAATGAGCCTTATTCAGTAGATATGGGTGAGACACCTGTTGAAAATGTAGCAGGACTTGTAAAGCATGTACCAAGAGAATGGATAAATGAACGTGGAAATAATGTTACACAGGAATTTATAGACTATGCATATCCCTTGATTTTAGGGGAGCCGGTTGTTAAATATCAAAGAGGAATACCTGATTATCTTGATATATCACATTTATTCCCTAATAAATTTGACAATTAAAGTTAAAAAATATAATAAAAATATTTTTTAAAAATGAAAAAATGGGTAAGTTTAAAATAAAAAAATACTTATCCATTTTTTGATAAAAATTCAAAATATAACGTGTATAAAAGGTTTGATAAAATAAGGCAAAATAATTAAAAAGAAGGAAAAAGTAAAAACGTTTTTAGAAAAACTAAAAAATGAGTACTTTTAAATGAAAGTGAATACTTTTTATGACAAATTTCATGTGGTATATTTAAATTGATATAATGGCTGTTTATGAATTGATGAAATTTACAGATAGCATACAATAAATTAGGAAAAGGAGAAAATAAAGAATGAAAGGGTTTAAAGAAAAATTATTAACTGGAACATTAGCATTTACGATGGTATTAACGAGTGCAGCAGTTCAGTTTAATACAACAGAGGTTAAAGCAGACACTGCAGGAAGTGATTACAAGCTCGTATGGAGTGATGAATTTAATGGGACAGCTCTTAATACAAACAACTGGACATATGATTTAGGAAATGGAGGATCAAATGCAGGTTGGGGAAATAATGAAAAAGAGTATTACACAAACAGAACAGATAATGTCTATGTATCTGATGGAACATTAAAGATTAAAGCATTAGAACAGAAATTTAATAATTATAATTATACATCAGGAAGAATCAAGACAGCAGGAAAACAGACTTTTAAATATGGACGTATGGAAGCAAGAATTAAATTGCCATCATTAAAAGGTGTATGGCCGGCATTTTGGATGCTTGGTGTTAACCAGAAAGGATGGCCATGGTGTGGAGAAATTGATATTTTAGAAGCATGGAATACAGATAATTTCGCACAGGGAGCTTTTCATTGGAATACAGGAGGAGAAGATAATTCATATAGTCCAAATTATATTGCAAGACAGCTTAATGCAAGGTATACAGCATATAATTGGTACGATAAAACACAGTGGCATATTTATGCAGTTGAATGGAATGATAAGAAAATAAATTATTTTGTAGATGATACATTATATTTTTCAGTTGATGTTACAAATGCAGATAAAAAGGATGAAGCATCTAAGTATTATTATTTCCTTTTAAATGTGGCAGTAGGTGGAAATCTTCCGGGAACAACTCCTACATATAACACTTTACCTGCGACAATGGAGGTGGATTATGTAAGAGCTTATCAGAAAACAAGCGATCAGGGTGGAAATACAGCTACATGGACTGAACAAAGCGAGGTGCCTGTACATACAGTTACATTTAAAGATGAAAATAAAGTAATGAGTACATTTACATGTTATGATGGTGAAACTCTTGAAATCCCAAGTGTATATGCCGGAGAAAATGGTTTTGAAGGCTGGTATACAAGTGATAATCAGAAAGCAATTAACACTATGAGAGTTAGAGGCAGTATTGAGTTGACTGCAAAATGGTCAGTACCACATAAGGTTGAACAGGATATTACAGAAAAAACTACTGATAATAATGGAGATAATAATATAACTACTATGCCTTCAGTAAAAAAAGCTGTTATAAAGTCAGCCGTAAAGAAGAAAGGAAAAGCTGTCATCAAAATTAAAAAGATAGCTAAAGTTTCAGGTTATCAGTTGAATGTGGCACAGAATGTTAAATTTAAAAAAGTGAAAACTATAAATACAAAGAAAACAACTGTAATTGTCAAAAAAATAAAGTCAAATAAGAAATATTATGTTAGAGTCAGAGCTTATAAAGTAGTGAATGGTACTAAAGTATATGGAAAATGGAGTAATGTAAGAAAAGTAAAATAAGCTTTTGATATATGCTAAAATAAACATTATGAAAAAACAAAATAAAAACATAAAAATATAATTTAAAAGTAGGAGCGTATTATGAGAAAGTTAATGAACAAAGTAATAGGAACAACTTTAGCAGTAGCAATGGTTGTTACATGCATGCCGGTGGCAAATGTAAAAAATGTTCATGCAGCAGAAAAAAAGAATACAGCATATAAGCTTGTATGGAGCGATGAATTTAATGGAACATCGCTTAATACAAATAATTGGAACTACAATATAGGAAATAGTGGAACAGACGGAAAAAATCCGGGCTGGGGAAACAATGAATTAGAATATTATACAGATAGTGAAAAGAATGTAAGTGTTTCAGACGGAACATTAAAAATAACAGCACTTGAAGAAAAAACAGTTGATCCAAAAAATTCAAAAGTTACATATTCTTATACATCAGGTAGAATAACAACAGCCGGAAAACAGGATTTTCAGTATGGTAGAATGGAAGCGAGAATAAAACTTCCATCATTAAAAGGTGTATGGCCGGCATTTTGGATGCTTGGAGTTAATCAGAAAGGATGGCCATGGTGTGGAGAAATTGATATTTTGGAAGCGTGGAATACAATTAGCTTTGCACAGGGAGCCTTTCATTGGAACGCAGGAGTTGGAGAAGATAGTCCGTTAGATAACAAATATGTATCAGGGCAGTTAAATGCTTCATATTCAAGATATAGCTGGTATGATAAAACACAGTGGCATATTTATGCAGTTGAATGGGATAAAGAATATATACATTACTATGTAGATGATGTTGAATATTATAAAGTAAATATATCAACTGCAGATAAAAAAGATGAAGGAATGAAATCATATTACTTCTTATTAAATGTAGCAGTAGGAGGAAATCTCCCGGGAGTAGCACCTGATGCAGGAACACTTCCGGCAACAATGGAAGTAGATTATGTAAGAGCATATCAGAGAACAAGTGATAATGGAACGAATTCTGCAAAGTGGACAGAGCAAAGTCAGGTTCCTACATATGCAGTAGCTATGAAAGATGGAAACAAGATTGTAGCAAACAATAATGTATATGACGGAGAAACACTTGATTTGCCTGTTTTAACAAAAAAAAGATATACATTTAACGGCTGGTACACAAGTGACGGAAAAGAAATAACAGAAAAGTACAGAGTAAGGCAGAATACAACTATAGTAGCTAAATGGACAAAGGTAACTGTAAAGCAGCCTAAATTAACAAAATTAGTTAATAAAAAGAAAGGCACTATTTATGCTAAATATAGTATAAAAGGAAAAAAAGCAGATAGTCCAAAGGGTTACCAGATAAAATATGGAACAAACAAAAAGTTGAAAAAAGGTCTTTTAAAATCCATCAAAGTAATATATAATAATTTAAATATCTCCCATGCCACAAGGCGGGATGAAAGGAGAGAAGGTATGAATAATGATATTTATGCCGAGTGGCTCGTAAAGCGCAAGAAGTCTCCGCTTACGGTTCCATTTTATATTGGTATCGTTTTGCTGTTTCTGATTGGGTTTTATGTTAGTGTGATTAGTCCGTTTGGATTTGTCGCTCTGTTAGCCGCTGCTGCAGCAGCTTACTTTGGAAGTGCGCGTCTGCATGTTGAGTATGAATATGTATTTGTCACAAATGAGCTGGCAATTGACCGTATTCTTTCACAGCGCACACGCAAGCGTATGAAGAAGCTGGACATCCAGAAAATCGAAAAAATGGCTTCCATGAAGTCCCATGAATTCGATTACATCAAAGGTAACAATCAGGTGAAGGTAGTAGACTTTTCATCAGGAAAGGCTGATGCCAACACCTACGGAATTGCTTACTCTGACGAGAATGGCAAGTTCGTATATGTTATCGAGCCAAATGATAATCTTCTCAAATGCATGAAGAGTGCCGCGCCGAGAAAGGTGATTATTGAGCAGAATATCACGGCAAAGAACTAATAACTTAAATACATTGTAAAAACAAAGAGAGAGGTATAGTAGACATGAGTCAGATTATTGGTGATGGCATCACGTTTGATGATGT
>OGCQ01004199.1_pt1 | contig 11974 bp, 10 predicted proteins | sample 1570161 | NCBI WGS metagenome assembly OGCQ01 (sample SAMEA4384402, study PRJEB24528) | human gut metagenome
TCTTTCGATATTGTTCAATTTTCAAGGTCCTGTGCGCCTCAGCCTTAGCGGCTGATAGCTTAGCTATTTTATCACTTTCGTGATAAGTTGTCAAGCACTTTTTTGAAAGATTTTTGAGATTCATTTTTGATTCTGTCGAATTTCTCCGTTTGACGTCGTTTTTGAAGTATTTCATTCTGTCGGACGTCCGCCTGACAGTAATGTATTTTAGCACAGCATCCCTCAAAAAGCAAGCGCTTTTTTACAATTTTTACGCCAAAATCATTCTTTTGACTTTTTGCCCAGTTTTTTACATTTTTTATAGACACTTCCTCCCTTATTCCTCCAAAAGCCGGGTGCGCAGCCGGATCAGGATCTTGCGTTCCCGCCGGGAGATCTGTACCTGAGTCGTGTGCAGTGCTTTTGCAGTCTCGCTCTGGGTGCGGTTGCCATAAAAGCGCAGGCGGATCAGCTGCTTGTCCTGCTCCGGCAGTGCTTCGATCACCTCTGCCAGACTGATTCGATCCGCCAGTTCCTCCTCCGGGGATTCCACTGGAATATCCAGCTGCCGGTCTCCATCCTCGCCGCCCTCCGGGGTCAGGCTCATGGCGGGCTTAGCGGCCTGTATGGCAAGGGCCACATTCTCTATTGGTTCGTCCAGCTGCTCTGCCAGCTGCTGCAAGGTAGGCTCTGTGCCGCATAGTTTCATGGTATGTTCCCGTGCCGCCTGCACCCGCATTCCCAGTTCCTTCAGGGAGCGGCTCACCTTGACCGTGCCACCATCCCGGAACAGCTTTTTGATCTCGCCAAGGATCACCGGCACGGCATAGGTAGAAAAGCACACGCCTCGGCTCTCATCAAAGTTATCGTAGGCTTTGATGAGTCCCACACAGCCTGCGCTGTACAGATCGTCGTACTCCATGCCGCGCCCACGAAATCTGCCCGCACAGGCGTGCACCAACCCTAGATTCTGCGTGATGAATGTTTCCCGCCGGGTCTTATCCGTTACCATATACCGGACCGCCTTTCCTTTTTATGTAGGCTCCCGCCGGGACAGACGCTTGACCAGCAGCACCTTTGTGCCCTTGCCGGGCTTTGAGGTGACCTTGACCCTGTCCATGAAGCTTTGCATTACCGCAAAGCCCAGACCGGAGCGTTCCTCGGGGTTGCCGGTGGTAAACAATGGCTGCATGGCCTGCTCCACGTTGGGGATGCCGATGCCCTTATCTGCAATGGTGATGTGCACTTCCCGGTCGGGGTAGACCGCTATGGTCATACACACCGGCCCGATACGCTCCGGGTAGGCATGGACGATGCAGTTGGTGACTGCCTCGGACACCGCCGTTTTCAGGTCGGCAAGCTGGGGCACGGTGGGGTCGTACCGCGCCAGAAAGGCTGCCGTAACGCCGCGGGCGTAGGCCTCGTTGCTGCTGAGGGAATCGAACTGGATACGGGTACTGTTTTCTGCTTTCATTGTGCATTCTCCTTTTCTATGTTCTCCATACAGGGGATGCCCGCCAGCCGCAGGACTTTTTGAAGCTGTGCGGGGGCGTGCTGCAACCGCAGGGTCGTGCCCAGTACACGGGCGCAGCGCTGCCGTCCAAGGATAAGCCCGACGCCGGAGGAATCCATGAATCCCACCCCGCCAAGATCGATAATCAAGGTGCGAGGGCTGCGGCTGACCAGTGCATCGTCCAGCTGCATCCGCAGGCTCTGGGCGGCATCGTGGTCGATCTCCCCCGCCAGATAGGCGTACAGGGTCTCCCCTGCCGCGCTGAAGGTCACTGTTGCCATTGCTTGTCCATCTCCTTTTTGCAAAATAAAAAAGATCCCGTACACATAGCTTCAGTGTACAGGATCTTCGGGTTATTTTTTAGAAAAAGCTGTCGGCAGCTTACGCCTTTGCCAGCAGAGCCGCCGCTTCCAGTGCTGCCGCCTCGCTGCCGCAGACCAGTAGACCACGGCGGGTGTTGGCGTGCGCCAGCTGCACCGCCTCGTCCAGACTGGTGCAGAGCTGGGCATCAAAGTGATATTTGGCCTTCTCGGTCAGACGCCGGGTCAGCTGCTCCTCCACACCGGCGGGCGTGACGAGATATACCTTATCAAAGGGGCTCTCGCTCATGCCGGGCATGGTGGATTTATCTTTTTTCTGTTCCTCGGGGCTCAGACCGGTTTCCAACGCGGAGAAGAAAGCTTCGGCGCCCTCCTCCTCGGTCAGGCCGATGATAGCGCTCATGTGGCGCACCTTGGCCATGTTCAGCACACGCAGCAGCGCAGCAGCCTGCTGCGGGGTACGGCAGGCGTCCAGAATGACCAGCGGGCGCTGGGAAAGCACCCGGATGCTGCAACGGTTGTCCACGGCGGCGATGCCATCCAGAATCGCCTCATCGGAGATGTCCACCCCCTTGCGGCAGAGCGCCAGTGCCAGCTCCACCGCCATGGCGGCGTTGCCCGCGGCGTGACGCCCCAGAAAGGCTAGCGGCACCGTATAGCCGCCGTAGTCCACCCGGCTGGCAAACTGTTCTGCTTCCAGAAAGGTGATATCCTCCGGGTCGGGCACTACCAGCTCGCAGCCGCACTTGCCCGCAGCCACAACCAGCTCACTGAGCACCGCCTTGGGCTGCTCCGGCGCGGTGACGCAGATACTTTCCTTGCGCATCACGCCGCCTGCCAATGCAGCCAGACGCTCCACCGAGCGGCTCACGCCGTCCGGTCCCACCGCTGTGACGGCGCACACCGGCATTTTGGGCAGCACCGCAGCCAGACCTGCGTCCGGCAGTTCTACTACCGCCAGCGTGCAGCCAGCCTCGCCAAAGCAGTACGCAGCGGCGACAAGCTCTGCCGCCTGCAAAGGCAGCTCCTCATGGGCAGCAAGGGCATCGGCGGCGCGGCACAGCAGTGCCTCGTCCGCCGGCTTGCCATCCACACGGATGCGGGCAGCAAGGGGCTCGCACCCGGCATGGTAGACACCGGCACGAATGCCCTGTGCGTGCAGGATGGCTGCCAGCAGACGCGCCACCGCCGTTTTACCGGCAGTGCCTGCCACACCCACGAACTGCACCTGCTGCACCGAGGCGGGCAGCAGCGCGCCCAGCTGCGCCGGGTCGGCAAAGCCGTCCGGCAGAGCTGCAAAATACTGATTTGCCTGTTGGATGGTCATTCGTGTCTCCTTTTCATGTGATAATACAGCCCCTCACAGGCCAGCAGCAGCACGATAGCGACAAGGATGCCGGCCAGAACACCGGCAGAATCCAGCCACACATCGGTGACCTGACTGCTGCGCCCTTCTGAGAAGAGTTGAATAGTCTCATCGGTCAGCGCCGTCAGCACACCACCCAGCATGGGCACGGTGATATGCCGCAGCGGGTGACGGCTGTACACCCGCATACAGAGCATGAGCAGAAAGCCTTCCAGCGTATACTCGCAAAAGTGTGCCAGCTTGCGCACGATGTGCATGGTCAGGCGGTCGGCCAGCCCCGGGTGTCCCAGATGGCGCAGGATGATGCGCATCCACGCCAGCACCCGGCCGCTGGAACTAGAGGAGACCGTTGCCACCGCCATGGAGTTGGAAAAGATGAACCAGATGCAGGCGATGAGTGCAACGGTAAAGGCCACTCGTCCCACAATGACCCACAGCGAGGTGCGTTCTCTGTTATTGTATTCCACTATTTTAACCCAGAGCCTTGATGCTCTGCTCAATGTTGGCCAGCTTATCCTGACTCTTAGCGAACTTATTGCGGATCTCCTCCACCAGAGCCGCCGGGGCACGCTCCACGAACTTGGGGTTGTTCAGCTGGTTGCCAAACATGGCCATTTCCTTTTCAGCCTTGGCCTTTTCCTTGTTCAGACGAGCCAGCTCCTTCTCGCGGTCGATCAGCTCCATCATGGGGATAAAGCCGCGGGCGGCGTGGGTGGACACCTGCACCATGCCGTCGGTGCTGCCCTCGTACTTTTCGGTAAAGGTCACATCGGTGGCAAAGGCGAACTTGGCCAGATAGACCTGTGCATTCTGGAAAGGAGCGGCATCAGCAGTTTCGATGATCATGCTGGTCTTTTTAGCAGGGTGCACGTTCATCTCAGTGCGCATGGTACGCACAGCCTTGATATAATCCATCACCTTTTCAAAGGCTTCTTCCTCGGCTGCCCAGTTGTGAGCGGCGTCAAAGGTCGGCCAAGCCTGGGTCATGATGGTTTCGGCAGAGCCGGGCAGAGCCTGATACAGCTCCTCAGTGATGAAGGGCATGAAGGGATGCAGCAGCTTGAGCGCCTTATCCAGCACATACACCAGCACACGGCGGGCAGTGTCGGCCTGCTGTGCATCGCCGGAGTTCAGGCGGGGCTTTGCGATCTCAATGAACCAGTCGCAGTAGACGTCCCAGATAAAGCTGTTGATCTTGGCGGCAGCCAGACCCATCTCGTAGTGCTCCAGATTATCGGTCATAGCACCAGCCACCTGATTCAGCTTGGTCAGCACCCACTTGTCGCTCATGTCCAGCAGCTCTTCACAGGGCAGACCCGGCTCAAAGTCCTCGGGCAGGTTCATCAGCACAAAGCGGGTGGCGTTCCACAGCTTATTGGCAAAGTTGCGGGCAGCCTCCACCTTCTTTTCGATATAGCGCATATCGTTGCCCGGGGTAGAGCCGTCCACCAGCATAAAGCGCAGGGCGTCTGCGCCGTACTGGGCAATGACTTCCAACGGGTCGATGCCGTTGCCAAGGCTCTTGGACATCTTGCGGCCCTGACTGTCGCGGACGATGCCGTGGATGCAGACGGTGTCGAAGGGAGCCTTGCCGGTGTAAGCCAGACCGGAGAAGATCATGCGGCTGACCCAGAAGCCGATGATGTCGTAGCCGGTGACCAGCGTATTGGTGGGGTAGAAATACTTCAGGTCGGCGCTGTCCTCGTTGGGCCAGCCCAGTGTGCTGAAGGGCCACAGTGCAGAGGAGAACCAGGTATCCAGCGTGTCAGGATCCTGCGTCAGCTTTGCGCCGCCGCACTTGGGGCAGGTGCAGGGAGCGGACTTTGCCACCACGGTCTCGCCGCAGTTGTCGCAGTACCAAGCCGGGATCTGATGACCCCACCACAGCTGACGGCTGATGCACCAGTCACGGGTGTTCTTCATCCAGTTCATATAGTTCTTGGTAAAGCGCTCAGGCACAAACTTGATCTCGCCCTTCTCCACGCTCTCGATGGCGGGCTTTGCCAGCGGCTCCATCTTGACGAACCACTGCTTGGAGATCATCGGCTCGATGGTGGAGTGGCAGCGGTAGCAGGTGCCCACCTCGTGCTTGAGGGGCTCGGTCTCCTTCAGGAAACCGCCCTCCTTCAGGTCGGCCAGAATGGCCTTGCGTGCTTCCAGTGCGGTCATGCCGGCGTACTTACCGCAGTCCAGCACATGGGGCTCGTTGACGGTGTTCTTACCGGCGGCAAACAGGGCATCGGCGGCAGCCTTGTCGGCAGCGCCGGTCATGTGGCCATCGTAGGTGAACACGCGCACGATGGGCAGGTCGTGACGCAGACCCACCTCAAAGTCGTTGGGGTCGTGGGCGGGGGTGATCTTCACGACACCGGTGCCCTTGGTCATATCGGCGTGCTCATCGCAGACAATGGGGATTTCCTTGTTCAGCAGGGGCAGCACCACATGGCAGCCGTGCAGATGGGCGTAGCGGGGATCCTCGCCGTTGATAGCCACAGCGGTATCGCCCAGCATGGTCTCGGGGCGGGTGGTAGCCAGCTCCAGCATCTCGCCGGTCTCCTTGACCGGGTACAGCAGGTGCCAGAAGCTGCCGTCCTTCTCCTCGTACTCCACCTCGGCGTCGGAAATAGAGGTGTTGCAGTGGGGGCACCAGTTGACCATGCGGTTGCCGCGGTAGATCAGGCCCTTGTCGTACAGGCGTACGAACACTTCCTTGACAGCCTCAGAGCAGCCCTCGTCCATGGTAAAGCGCTCGCGCTCCCAGTCGCAGCTGCTGCCCAGCTTTTTCAGCTGGCTGACGATGCGGTTGCCGTACTTGGTTTTCCATGCCCATGCGCGCTCCAGAAAACCATCGCGGCCGACCATCTCCTTGGTCAGGCCCTCGGCGCGCATAGCTTCCACCACCTTGGCTTCGGTAGCAATGGAGGCGTGGTCGGTGCCGGGCACCCACAGGGCGGCATAGCCCTGCATCCGCTTGGTGCGGATGAGGATATCCTGCATGGTGTTATCCACCGCATGCCCCATGTGCAGCTGACCGGTAACGTTCGGCGGCGGCATCACGATGGTGTAGGGTTTCTTGTCCGGATCGGCCTTCGTGTGGAAGTAGCCGCCGTCCAGCCAGAACTGGTAGATACGATCTTCCACCTGACTGGGATCGTACTGCTTTGCAAGCTCTTTCATAGTGTCCTCCCAAAAATTTGATGAAGTGGGACGCAAAAAGCCGCCCCACGGAGCGTTCCATGGGACGGCTGTAAATACATGACCGCGGTACCACCCAAATTGCGCGGAAGGTTCCGCGCCCCTTGATGCCCCTGTAACGTAGGGCAGACCCGAAAGCGGCTTACCGGCTCAGCTCACCGCTTCTGCTCCAAAGTGACAGTGCCCCGCCGGTATCCCGCCGGGTTTTCAGCTGCCCCCGGCTCTCTGTGCGGTCCCAGACGATGCACACTCTTTTTCAACGCATTTATAAAAAGAATATAGCGTTTTTTGTGGGATTTGTCAATCCATTTTTTCGTTCAGGTGTACTCTTTATTCCTTTTCAGAAGCTCCAACCCACGCTGCTTCAGTGCTGCATACTCCGCGCTGCCACGGTAGAACAGCACGATCACTCCCGCGAACACAGCTGTGTAAAGCAGCCCGTCCAGAATAAAAATGCAAAAGTTGCCCACCGGGAACCGCTGTACCCAGAGCACCGCTGCCGCAGAGACTGCTGCCGTAAGCAGCAGCCGCTTCAGATACTCCGCAAAATAAGCCCGGTATTTCTGTTGCCAATCCTCCCGAACGCCGTATTTCAAAAAGATATAAGGCTCTATCCAAGTACAAGTGCACAGCGTGCTGATGATGGTGCCCCCGATAATGCCGGTCACGCCGTAGCGCTGCACCAGTACAAGGGAGACTGCCAGATTGATGATAGATTCTGCCACAGCCTTATAGCGGTCGTTCCAGAACAGACCCATGACCTCCCGGAACAACAGGTTCGTCTGCCGCATCCGCGTGATGTAAAATTCCGTTACGATGAACACAACGGTCGCCATCGGGAAGCAGTATTCCTCGCCAAACAGCAGAGCGATCAAGGAATTGAACAGCATCATCAGTCCGCCGGTCAGGTAGCTGGACAGCACAAAAAAGAGAAAGTCCATCTCCTTATATACCCGATACAGCCGGTCAGAGTTTTCCAGCGCCGCAAAATTGCCCACACTGCCGGAAAAAGCCGTAACGACCTTGGTCATCAGGTTGTTCAATGCATTGATCACCAGCCGGTAATTGGAATAAAGTCCCACCGTTGTCAGCCCAATAAAGGAGGACATCAGCAGGCTGTCCGTGTTGCGCACAATGACGATCGCCAGCTTGTGCATGCTCATGGCGCCGATGTTTTTCAGGATGCCGTTCCGCTCCTCCCTATCCGGCAGCTCCCGGCATTCCTTCAGGTAGGGAAACTCTTTATCCACCCTGCGGGAAACCATAATGTTGGGCAGAAACTGTACCGCCTGCTGAACCACCAGATACAGGATAAAGTTGCCTGTCAACAGCAATATTGCGATTTGCAAAACCGTTTTTATGAACTCGCACACCATGTTCCATCCGGCCCGGATATATCCCTTCTGATAAGCCTGATAGATAGAGCTTTTATAGTTCAGCAGATAGGAACTTGCTGAACCGAGCACATATATCATATAGATCAGGGTGATATGTTCAATGCCCTCGCCGCCCTTGATGAGGTAGGGCAGAAACGGCAGCAGCACCAGCCCGAACAGCAACACCGAGGCTGCCACCGCCCGGTACATCCACTTGTACAGGTTCATCAGCCGCGCCAGTTTCTGCTCGTCATCCCGGGCTGCCGGCTCATACATACTGAACACCATAGCCGTACCAATGCCCAGCTCCGCAAAATTAAGGATACTGAGCACATCGGTAAACAGACCGTTGACGCCCAGATAGGCCGCCGAAAGGCAGTGGATGAACACCATCCGGTTGATGAAGGACAACAGCATCGAAAAAAATTGCCCGCCGATATTGACCAGCATATTGATAAGCGTATAGCGCGTTCTCATACGAATTTTGTTCTCCTTATCAGCCCTTCATGTCCCGCAGCCAACTGTATGTCTGCGGGAAGTGCCACAGCAGCCAGCTTTGCAGCCAAAGTCCGCCCGGAACAGTACAGTACCGTCGGGTGCGGCTGACCACCTCAAACTGCATCCGCAGCATTTCCCGGCTGCGGGGTGCCTTGCGCAGTGCCGGGGACAGCTGCCGGTATATCCGGCTCACACAGCCCATGACATACTGCGCTGCATTTGCCAGTGCATCGTATGCAGCGTTTTCCACAAGACATTCCCAGTACCGCTGTGCCGCCTCGGCAGCGTCGAAATGGCGCAGCGTTTTATTGCCGCTCATAATGCTGCCGCCGCGCTGCACATAATAATACAGCGCCTTTGGCACCACCACGGCCTTTTGGATCTGCAAACAGACCTCCGGGATCAGGAAAAGATCCTCGTTCAGCTTTCCCTCCGGGTAGCGCAGCTGCGTAAAAATGGCGCGGCGGTACAGCTTGTTCCACGCGAGCTGAACCATCAGACCAGATGCCCTTTTTAGCAGCTTCTGCCCGGTCAGCTCTTCCTCGGAAAGGCTGACGTGCATCGGCGGACAGGGTTTGCCTGCCTCATCCACCTCGGCGTAATCACACAGGGCAAGGTCTGCCCCGGTGCTTTGCACGGCTTGGTACAGCACTTCATACATTTCCGGTGCAATGTAGTCGTCTGAATCCACAAAGCCGATCCATGCGCCCCTTGCTGCGTCCAGCCCGGCGTTGCGGGCAGCAGATAATCCTCCGTTTTTCTGGTGGATCACCCGGACGCGGGCATCTTTTTTGGCGGCGGCATCGCACAGCGCAGGGCAATTGTCCGGTGAGCCATCGTCCACAAGGATCAGCTCAAAGTCCGTAAAGGTCTGCGCCAGAATGGAATCAATACATTTGGGCAGATAGTTTTCCACCTTATACACCGGCACAATGATGCTGAGCAGCGGTGCTTTTTCCCCTTCCGGCGCCCGTTTTACGTTGTTCAATCCGTCACCTCCGTGCGCAGGCGGGCAATGAGCCGCTCCATCAGCGCCACCCGGTTGAAGGGGGTCATCAGGTAAAAGCCATCCGCATAGGGCGCAGCCGCCTTAGCTGCCTGCACCGAGACTTCCAGTCCAAGCTCCTCACCTGCGGCGCGGTCCAGCTCCTCAAACTTCTGGATGATGGCCTCGTCCACATGGATGCCGTTGACCTCGTTTTCCATAAAGATGGCATTGCGCTGGCTGACCACCGGCAGGATACCCGCCAGAATTTTTGCTTGCTCACCCAGCGTCTCCCGGGCTTTTTTCAGATTTTCCACCGCCTGTGCCGACAGCACCGGCTGGGTGAGAAAACCACTCATGCCGTTTTCCAGCTTTTCTGCGGCGCGGCGCAGCTCCACCTCAAAGTTGCGGGCGTTCAGGTTCAGCGCACCGAACACCGTGATGGGGCTGGGCATCTCCCGCCCCTCCCCGGCCAGCGATACGATATACTGCGCCAGCTTGCGGGAGTTGAACTGGTACACGTTTTTCACCTCGTCCCGCTCGGCGGTGGGGATGGGGTCGCCGGTAATGGCCAGCACCTCCCGCACGCCCTCGGCGTACAGTCCCAGCAGCAGTGCCTTGGTGGCGTTCAGGTTGCGGTCCCGGCAGGTCATGTGGGGCAGCACGTTCATGCCCAGCTCCCGGTGCACCCGGCAGGCCACCAGCGAGGAATCCATCCGTGCCCGGGCAATGGGGCAGTCTGCAATGGTCAGCAGGTCGGCACCGGCGGCCTGCAACCGGCGGGCACCCTCGAGATACGCAGTCAGGTCGGCGTCCTTGGGGGAATCCAGCTCCACCGCGATGACCCGCTGCCCGGCGCGCAGCTTGCGCAGAAAGGCGTCGTCCATTTCCACCACAGGCTTTGCCGCTTCGGCAGGCTTTGCCGCCGGGGCGGCGGGCAGCGTGTCCGGTAGCGCATCCAGTGCGGTGCGCAGGGCAGCAATATGCTGCGGTGTCGTGCCGCAGCAGCCGCCCAGAATGCGCACGCCCTCACTGGCAAGGCGGCTCAGCTCCCGGGCAAAATATTCCGGCTTGCCCTGATAGCGCACCTGTGCCCGCGCCACCACCGGGTAGCCCGCATTGGGCATGACCGAAAGGGGCAGTCCCGCATCTCCCAGCTGCTGTACCAGTGCACGCATCGCGCCCGGGGCAGACACGCAGTTCAAACCTACGGCATCCACCACGCCACTCTGCGCCATGCGGCGCACAAGTTCGGCGCAGTAACGACCCTCGCGGGTGTAGCCGTCCGGCAGCACCGCAAAGGACACCAGCACAAAAGCCTCCGGCACGGTCTGCTTCAGCGCACGAACCGCTTCCAGTACGCCGTCCTCGGCGCTCAGGGTCTCGAATAGAAAATTCCGTGCGCCCAGCAGGGCAAAGCGCTTTGCCACGGCAAGATACACCTGCTCTGCCGGGTTGCTCTCGGTATCCGGTGCGGGGCCAAGGTCGGCAAACACTGCCGCGCCGGTCTCCCCTGCGGCCTTTGCTGCCAGCTGCCAGCCCGCGTCTGCCAGCTGCTCCCAGCCGGGCTGCTGCGCCGCCGCCAGACGCGGTAGGCTGAAAGTGTTGGTCTTGATGGCGTCCGCTCCGGCAGCAAGATACGCTCGGTGCACCGCCAGAATGCCCTCGGGGTCGGTCAGGTTTGCCTGTTCGCACTCCTGCCCCGGTTTTGTTTTATAATAGGTACCCATGCCGCCATCGAACAGCAGCGGACGCCGGGTCAACAGTTTGCGCACATCCAACATCGATACTTTCCCTTCCCTATAAAAAGATTTCATCCTTCAGTTTATCGTAGTTCACCCATCCGGTCAAGCGGTTTTCTTGATTTCGCTTGCGGCGCGGCTGTTTTTGTGCTATTTTAGGAATAACTTTTGAGAAAAGGGAGAGGATGTATCATGCGCCATACCGGCACACTAGAACTGGAGACCGACCGGCTGCTGCTGCGCCGTCTGCTGCCGCAGGACGCCCCGCAGATGTATGCAAATTGGGCAAACGATCCGGCTGTGACCCGTTTTTTGCGCTGGGAGCCGCACAAAAGCCCTGCCGAGACCCGGGAGCTGCTTTCGGCGTGGGCGGAGCTGTATCCGAACCCCGATTACTACCAGTGGGCCATGGTGGAAAAAGCCACCGGACAGGTGTTCGGCTCCATCTGCCTGTGCAACGCCCTGCTGGGTGAGCCGCAGCAAAAGACCAGGTGGCCGGAGTTAGATCTCTCCGGCGGCATCTGGGAGCCGGGCTACTGCATCGGGCAGAAGTGGTGGGGCAAGGGCTTTACCACCGAAGCGCTGCAGACTGTGGTGGATTTCTGGTTCCATCAGGTGGGCGGCACCTTTCTCACCTGCTGCCATGCGGTGCACAACCCCGCCAGCGGCCGGGTGATGGAAAAGGCCGGCTTTGTGTACCACCACGACGATGTTTACCACAAATTCGACGGCACACCGGTGGAATGCCGGTGCTATCTGCTGACAAAAGAACGCTACGATAACAGAAAGGACTTACTTTGAGCGAACTTTATGATATTTTGACCGAGACCCCTCCCACAAAGGTGGTGCTGCTGGCACTGGATCAGGGACTTTGGGACTGCGAGCGCAGTCTGGCAGAGCTTTCTGCCCTGTGCGAGGCCAACCACATGGAGGCCGTGGCACAGATCACCCAGAAGCGCCAGACCCCTGAGACCGGCATCGTGCTGGGCAGCGGCAAGCT
>OGCQ01004202.1_pt1 | contig 11969 bp, 9 predicted proteins | sample 1570161 | NCBI WGS metagenome assembly OGCQ01 (sample SAMEA4384402, study PRJEB24528) | human gut metagenome
GCAGAGGACTGAAAATCCTCGTGTCTCTGGTTCGATTCCGGAACTGGGCATTGTGTTTTGTTTAAAAATAATATGGGATACTAGCTCAGTTGGTAGAGCACCTGACTTTTAATCAGGTTGTCGGGGGTTCGAATCCCCCGTGTCTCACTAAGGAATGGAGAGCGGAAAGCCGGTAAAGGTTTTCCGCTTTTTGTGACTTTGGAACAAAACTTAGTGAGAATTGCCTATTGTATTACCGCTAAGGTATGTTATACTGTTACCGTTGCAAGTAAATATTGTTCGCAGAGTAGACACATGCGCGTTAAGTGCCGGCTGAACAGGGAGTTGTCAGCCAGACGAAAAGAGTTTCTTGCGGTGCATGAGTCGCATCCCGCTGCATCCGAAGATAGCAATATTATCTCCAGTTGTAGTATGATGAGGTCTGCAAAGGAGGTAATTTTTTTATGAAAAAATTCGTCGCTTTGTTCACCGATTCCTACCGTGAATTAAAATCGGTAAGAACCATCACTACCATGGCTATGCTGGCAGCCATCGCCATTATTCTTGGCATGTTCTCCATCGAATACGGCAATTTTATCCGCATCGGTTTTTCGAGTATCCCGAACGGAATCATTGCCTACCTGTTTGGACCGACGGTTGGCGGCATTTTTTCCGGAACGCTTGATATTATTAAATACATCTTAAAGCCGACCGGTCCGTTCTGTCCGCAGCTGACACTGGTTACGATGCTGGCAGGCGTCATGTACGGCTGTATGTATTATAAGAAGAAACTCACACTGCCGAGGGTGCTTGCCACCAAGTTTATCGTGATGCTGGTGTGCAATGTGTTCCTGAATACATTGTGCCTCACCGTGTTATATGGACAGGCATTCATGGTGATCCTTCCGGCGCGTGCATTAAAGAATCTGATTATGTGGCCGATTGATTCCGTCATCTTCTTTGCAACAGCGAAGGCGCTTGAGAGCATTGGCGCATTCCGGTTTGTGCGAAGGGCGCAGGCGGAGCGGATCGCCAGATCATAAAGAGATAAGAAATAAGAAATGCTGCCGGAATACGGCAGGCATATAGAGCGAAAATTCCCACGATGTCATATTCCGGCATCACGGGGATTTTTGTTGTTTCATGGGAATAGTGCGAAAGTACGAAAAAAGGCATGTAAATTTTCGGACAGTATGGTATAATGTAGGCGAAGGCAGAAGTGAATATGGTGCCAGGACGGACGCCCGCGTTTTCATGCGGCGGACGAAAGTGTTCAGAATATAAGGAAGGTAAGCAGGGAGCATCACCGGAAAAGGAGGAGACCTATGAAGAGTCGAAGAATTCCGTTAGAGTCTGAAGTAGACAAATACGAAGTGGGAAAAGGGATGGAAGATGGTTTTGAACTGTTTTCCGATGTTGTGACCAAGGGATGGATCGTGACGGATTCGCTCGTAAAGATTGAGCGGCCCGACGGTACGATCGTGTGCCCGTACATCAAGCACCGCAGAGGACGTACCTTTATCGGTGAGGGCGATTATATTATCGTTCAGCAGGACGGCACGAAGAATGTATGCGGCGCGGACAAAGTGTGGACACGCTATGAGAAGCCGGAGGCTTAAATCCAAAAAGAAGTTGCAATCTGTCTGCCAGCACGCTATAATATACCGGTAGCTTTCCAAGGAAAGCAGTTATTTCTCTGATAAGCGGGTATGGCGGAATTGGCAGACGCGCCAGATTTAGGTTCTGGTGGGAGACCGTGCAGGTTCAAGTCCTGTTACCCGCAGTAGAGCAGGAGAAAAGTGGAAGACAGGACTTGAACCTTTTCAAGCTCCTGTTACCCGCAGTAGAGCAGGAGACAGAGCGCAGAATACGGCGTGAAGTTTTCGGGTTTTACGGGCGTTTCCGTGAATAGGAATAGAATAAGAAAAGCCATGTACGAAGATGTATACTTCGTATGTGGCTTTTTTTGATGCTGTGTTACAGTGCAGTGATAATGAATCAGCGAGATGCTCATATAAAGAAAGAGACTGATTCAACGGCCGGGCCATTCGGTGCGGCGCGCACTCCACTGTTCGTTCAGCCAGCCGACCACCTGCTCTTTGCCCTCCGGCGTAAACGGAAAGACAGCAGAACTTTTCAGATCGTCCGCGGTGCTGGCAAAATTATAAGGACCGGGCCAGATGGTGACGCGAAAAATATCATGTTTTACATTTTCGTCCTCGGCATCCTCCTCCTGATCTTTTTGGATGAGGTAACGCATTCCCTGATAACTGCCGGTAAATTTTTCCTTTTTATAAAAGTTCATATTCAGAATATCATCATTTTGAATCATGATGGATCTGCCTTCTTTCTGTAAGAGATAATGTGATTGAAGAAAGTATAACAAATTTCTAAAAAAAAGGACAGAGTATTTATGTGGGAAAAACACTTGTATTTACTGGGCGTACAGAGGAGGTAATATCCATGTATTTTTGTATACAATTAGCGGTTGACAAATGATAGTGAGCGAGTATAATACACTTATACTATTTTATCGGATTAAAGTGACATTGCATTAGAGATACAAACAGATAAAAGAACGCAATGCTAGAGCGATAAAATGAGAAAGAATTTTCAAGAAGCAGGAGAGAAAAAAAGTGGGAAAGTATATCGTAAAACGAGTTTTGCTGGCGATTGTATCCATCCTGATCGTCAGTGCCATTACATTCTTTGTGATGAACATTATCCCGGGCGGTCCTTTCAATAAGGAAAAGGCAACGAGTGCGGAGGCACAGAAAGTCCTGGAAGAGAGATATAATCTGGACAAACCAATTCCGGAGCAGTATGTGATTTATATGAACAATCTTCTCCATGGTGACTGGGGCGTATCCTTACATAGCGGCCGTGATATCTGGGGCGAGATCTCTTCCCGCTTTAAGGTATCGGCAAAGCTTGGCGGTATGGCGGCATTGGTGGCAATCGTGGCTGGGCTTGTACTTGGAAGCATTGCGGCGCTGACGCGTAATCACTGGCCGGACCGGTTGATCGTATTTTTTACAACACTTGGTACGGCGATGCCGTCCTTCGTGCTTGCAACACTGCTTCTTCTGGTGTTCTGCTTAAAGCTCGGCTGGTTCCCGGTATGGTCGTCCACGAGTCCGAATTATGTACTGCCGATCATCGCGCTGAGTGTTTATCCGATGGCGTATATCACGCGTCTGACAAAGACCAGTATGCTGGATTCCCTGAACCAGGATTACATCCGTACCGCGAGAGCGAAGGGTGTTCCGGGCTGGAAGGTCATTTTCAAACATGCACTGCGCAATGCGCTGATTCCGGTAATCACTTACGTGGGACCGATGGTTGCATACATTTTGACAGGTTCCATGGTTGTTGAGAATATTTTTACTATCGGAGGACTGGGATCGTCTTTCGTAACAAGTATTACCAACCGTGACTATACGATGATTATGGCAACGACAATTTTCCTCGCAATTCTGATGGTTGTGGCAAACCTGCTGACCGATATTGCATATAAGTTCGTCGATCCAAGAATCACATTTGAGTAAAGTACGAAAGGACGGATAGAAGTAATGGAGTTGAAACATAGACAGATTCTGTCGGCACAGGTAGATCTGAGCAAATTCAATAAGGCAAATTTCGAGAAGGCGACAGATGAGGAAAAGAAGCAGCAGGATGTCATGGGTGAGTCTACCACATTTTTCAAGGATGGTATGAGACGCCTGCGCAAGAATCCGCTTGCCATGGGAAGTATCATCGTACTGGTATTGATTCTTCTGACCATCATCATCGCACCGCATATATGTCCTTACAAGTATTCCGAGATTATCTCGGTCAACGGTGTGCGTGACAAATCCGCAGCGAACCTAGGACCGTTTGAATATTCTAAGCTTGAGACAAAGTATATGAATGAGACCGGCGAGAAGCTGTTCCCGCATATCTTCGGAACAGACAGCTTAAGCCGTGACTACTTTATCCGTGTAATTTATGGAACGAGAGTCAGCCTGTCGGTCGGTGTTGTGGCATCGATCATGGTATTGATCATCGGTCTGCTTTACGGTTCCATTGCAGGATATTTTGGCGGAAAAGTCGACCTCATCATGATGCGTATTGTGGATATCATTTATTCCCTGCCGGACATGCTGATCATCATTCTGCTGTCGGTAGTGTTTAATGAGACGTTAAAACCGCTCATTACCGGAACGGTGCTGGAAAAGTTGGGAACGAACATGATCTCCATGTTCATCGTATTCGGACTTCTGTACTGGGTAAGTATGGCGCGTCTGATCCGAGGTCAGATCCTTTCCATTAAGAACAACGAGTACGTTCTGGCAGCAAGATGTATCGGTACAAAGAATGCCAGAATCCTGCGCAGACATATTCTGCCGAACTGTCTGTCGGTTATCATTATTACGACAGCGCTTCAGGTACCGAGTGCAATTTTTACCGAAAGTTATCTGAGTTTCCTTGGTCTTGGTGTATCTGCACCGCTTACTTCCCTCGGAAGTCTGGCGAACGATGCCAGAGCCGGCATGCAGTCCTACCCACTTAGATTGGTCATTCCTGCAATCGCCATCTGCCTGATCGTGCTGGCATTGAACTTACTGGGTGATGGTCTTCGTGATGCTTTCGACTCGAAATTGAATTAAGGAGATAAGGATATGAGCGAAGAAAATAAATATATATTAGAAGTAAAAGACCTTCATACCAGTTTCTTTACAGATGCAGGTGAGGTAAAGGCTGTCAATGGTATTTCCTTTAACTTAGAGCCGGGAAAGACCCTTGGAATCGTAGGCGAGTCCGGGTCCGGTAAATCCGTTACCGCATATTCCATCATGCAGATTCTGGCGGAGACCGGTAAGATCACCGGCGGCGAGGTAAGATTCCACGGTGAGGATATTACCAAATGGAACAGCAAGCAGATGCAGAAGTTCCGCGGAGAAAAATGTTCCATCATTTTCCAGGATCCGATGACCAGCTTAAATCCGGTATTTACCGTTGGAAGCCAGCTGATCGAGGCAATATTATTACACACGGATAAGAATAAAAAAGAGGCGTGGGCGCGCGCGGTGGAGATGTTGACACTGGTCGGTGTCAATGAGCCGGAAAGCCGTATGAAGCAGTATCCGCATGAGCTGTCCGGTGGTATGCGTCAGCGTGTCATGATCGCCATGGCACTTGTCTGTGAACCGGATATCCTGATTGCAGATGAGCCGACAACGGCACTTGATGTGACAATTCAGGCACAGATTCTGGAACTGATGCAGGACCTGCAGAAAAAGCTTGGAATGGCGATTATCATGGTAACCCATGATCTCGGTGTCATTGCAAGTATGTGTGATGAGATTCTTGTCATGTATGGTGGACGTGTCTGCGAGCGCGGTACAGCGGATGATATTTTCTATCGTCCGGCACATGAGTATACCAAGGGACTGCTTCGTTCCATCCCAAAGGCAGACAATATGAACGAAAAGCTGGTGCCGATCGGCGGTACACCGATCAACCTGCTGCAGATGCCGGCTGGCTGTGCATTCTGCCCACGGTGTGATGCGGCGATGAAGATCTGTCTTTCCGAGAAACCGGAAGAACTTCGCATCAGCGATACCCATCTGGCAAGCTGTTGGATGAACATCAAAGAGTTATATGAGGCACAGGAGGAGGCAGAGTAATGAGTGAGGAAAAGAACCTTCTTGAGGTAAGTCATTTAAAACAGTATTTTCCTGTGCATCAGGGATTTAAGACGATTCCGTTAAAAGCGGTGGACGATATTTCATTTGCAATCAAGCCGGGCGAGACACTTGGTCTGGTAGGAGAGTCGGGATGTGGCAAGACGACCGTCGGCAGAACGCTGCTTCGTCTGTATCAGCCGACTGCCGGACGTATTGTGTTCGACGGTAAGGTGCTTTTTGACAGCGGCGAGCAGTATGATGAGAATGGCAGGCTGATCGTAGATGCAAACGGCAGGCCGGTGCTGGGCAAGAGAGTGGATGTGGACATGCTTCCTTACCGCAGACAGATGCAGATGGTATTCCAGGATCCATATTCATCCTTGAACCCGCGTATGACGGTAGAGGACATTATCGGAGAGCCTCTGGATGTTCATAAATTATATGCAAATAAAAAAGAGCGCCGTGAGAAAATCTTAAACCTCATGGAACTGGTTGGACTGAATGCCGAGCATGCCATGCGTTATGCACATGAGTTTTCGGGTGGACAGAGACAGCGTATCGGTATTGCAAGAGCACTCGCGGTAAACCCGAAGTTTATCGTCTGTGATGAGCCGGTATCTGCATTGGATGTGTCCATTCAGGCGCAGGTGGTAAATATGTTCGAGGAACTGCAGGACAAGCTGGGCGTGGCGTATCTGTTTATCGCTCATGATCTGCTGGTCGTTCACCATATTTCCGACCGTATTGCAGTTATGTATCTTGGAAAAATGATGGAGATTGCCGATGCCGATGAGTTAAACGGCAATCCGATGCATCCGTATACATTGAGCTTACTGTCAGCGGTTCCGATTCCGGATCCGGAGACAGCCAGACACAGCAAGCGTATCGTGTTGGAGGGAGATGTACCGAGCCCTCTGAAGATGCCGACCGGATGTCCGTTCCGCACCAGATGCAAATACGCAACAGAGCAGTGCGCAAAAGAGATGCCGCCGCTTTCCGACAGGGGCAGCGGACACTTCGTTGCATGCTGGAATAAGTAAGGTTTCAACGTTACCGAAAAGGTACGTGGAACATAGATCATTTTATAGGAGGAAAATCCTCTGCTCCTGTTGTGACAGTCGCATTTTCCTTCGGAAAACAAGGAGGATTCATTATGAAGAAATTAGTAGCATCATTACTGGTTGCTTCTATGGCACTTGGTCTTACGGCTTGTGGCGGATCATCTGATTCCACAGCAAGTACAGGCGAGTCCACAGGAACCGCTGCTGCTGGCACAGAGGCTGCAGCAACTGCAGAAGCAACAACCACAAACGCTGAGACAAATGTGCTCAACATCAACCTGGCAAGTGAGCCGGATTACCTTGATCCTGCATTAAACAGCTCCGTAGACGGCGGCTGCCTTGCAGTAAACTCTTTCGCAGGTCTTTATACCTATGATAAGGATGGTAATCTTATCCCGGCACTCGCAACCGATATGCCGGAAGTATCTGAGGACGGAACTGAGTACACCGTTCACATGATTGAGTCCAAGTGGAGCAACGGAGATGACTTAAAGGCATCTGACTTCGTATACAGCTGGAATCGTGTCATCGATGAGAAGACAGCAGCAGACTATGCTTACCTGTTCGACGTAATCGACCGCAACGATGACGGTACACTGGCAGTTGAGACACCGGATGATTACACACTCGTGATCAAGCTTGTCAGCCCGTGCCCGTACTTTAACGACTTACTGGCATTCCCGACATTCTATCCGGTACATCAGGCATCCGTAGAGGCTGCTGATACGGACGGCACTGTTCCTGGCAAGTGGGCACAGGAAGCTGGTTTTGTATGCAACGGTGCTTACACACTGGAGTCCTGGAACCACAACGAGAGCATGGTTTATGTAAAGAACCCGAACTTCTATGATGCGGCAAACGTAACCATGGACGAGCTTCACTTCATGTTAAGCGCTGATGATACAGCAATCTATGCTGCATACAACAGCGGTGACCTTGACTACATCGATACCGTACCGAACGATGAGATCCCTTCCTTAAACGGCGTCAATCCGGAGTTTGGTATCCTTGACAACCTGGGAACCTATTACATCGGCTTCAACGTAAACGACCCGGTCTTCGATGGCAAGACAGAGGAAGAGGCTGCTAAGATGCGTGAGGCAATCAGCTTACTGGTTGACCGTCAGTTCATCGTTGAGAACGTAGGCCAGACAGGTCAGATCCCGGCTGATTCTTTCGTACCGGAAGGTATGGCAGACGGTAACGGCGGCGTATTCAAGACAGCAGATACTTCTTACTATGATGCAACAGCTACCGGCGCTGGCGAGCTTGAGACAGCAAAGGGCTTACTGGAAGAGGCTGGATACACATTTACAGACAACGGTGACGGTACATACGCAGTAGATCCTGCAATCTCCATGACATACTTAACAAACGACGGTACAGCACACATTGCGGTTGCTGAGTCCGTACAGCAGGATGTGGCATTACTTGGTATCAACCTTGAGATCAAGTCTGAGGACTGGAATGTATTCCTTGAGGATCGTAAGAGCGGTAACTTCACCATCGCGCGTGAGGGATGGCTTGCAGATTACAACGACCCGGTTAACATGTTAGAGATCTTTACCTCTGATTCCGGTAACAACGATATGCAGTTAGGAAAGGGTACTCCGGTATCTTCTTCTCCGGACTGGACAGCATATGATGAGCTGATCAGTCAGATCCGCACCACAACAGATTTTGCAGCGCGTGTTGACTTAATGCATCAGGCAGAGGATATGCTGATGGATACATGGGCAGTAGTTCCGATCTACTACTACAATGATATTTACATGCAGAAGTCTAACGTAACCGGTATCTACGCAACGATATTCGGTATGAAGTACTTCATGTACGCAACAAAGACAGCATAACATCATAAGAACTGACTGGTATGTATGACTGCAGGTGATGCATACTTATACAGGAAAGAGAAATCCCGGAACGGAGAGAAATATCCGTTCCGGGATTTTTTGCGTGGAAAAACAGGAGAAGAAAAAACTGCATATTTAGTCATATAAAAATCGAGGCGAAAAAATGAAAAATGGTAGAAAATGGCAGAGATTAGGGGAAAACCTGGGAAAAACAAACAAAACATAGTGTAAAAATATGCAGAGAAATAAATGAGATTGTAAAAACATGCGAAACGAGGCAGAATGTGCCAGCGGGAAAAGTATTGACAAAACCAGTTTCCTATGTATAATAAAAAAAGTGTTGTGCGTGTGCAACATACAAGTGTATTTTGCAAAGTGTTCAGTGGACAAAGAGGTTCATTGTCACTTTTTTTTGTTACACAAAAATATTTTAGCACAATAACGCGGTAATTTTGCACTATGCTGCATGACAGACAGAGAGCAATGAGGCGGAAGCGGCGATGATCAAGAACCCTTATCAAAAGGATTATCAAAATGAATTAAAGCAGAACCGGCATGGTCTTCTGGTGACAAGAACGTCCTATCAGGGAGATTTTTATGTGCTTCCGTTTGATGAGCAGCAGAAGCGGCGGACAGGCATTTTAAATGTCATCTGGACAATCGCGCTGTGGGTGATTGAGCTTGGAATGGGGCTTATAAACCCGGATTCGTCCCGCACGGCATGGATTGTTTTTCCGTATCTGTTTGTGATACTTCCGCTTGGATACATGCTTTATGGTGCGGTCAGCTATATCGGAGCACCGCTCCGGATGCACCGGGCACATTATGAGACGGGGCTGCTTCGCATGAAGCGTTCCTGCATCGGGGCAATGGTGCTGACGGGAATCGGAGCGGTTCTGGATCTTGTATACATGGTGCTGCACCGTGGCGAGATCCGGATGGGAATGGAATGTATCTATCTGATATGTCATTTTCTGTTTCTGGCGGTTGCATTTTTCTTCGGAAAGTATTATGACCGCAATTACAGTGGCGTTCTGATTGAGAATGCTACAATGGAGTAGGTTTTTTCCTTTTATAAGGTTAAAACATAGATAATATTTTTATAAGGAGGAAATATTATGAAAAAAATGAGACAGACTCTTGCTTTGTTACTGGCAGGAGCACTGACTGTCGGTTCATTTGCAGGCTGCGGCGGAAGCAAGGCTGGCGGCAAGACAGCTGGAACCGAGACAGCAGGCACAGAGGCAGCAGGCACGGCTGCATCCGGCAGCGACACACCGCTCGTTATCGCAAATGACGGTATGAGCGAGAAGTTCAGCCCATTCTTCGTTGAGAGTGTGCCGGATCAGAACATCGTTGATGTGACACAGATTTCTCTGGTTTACAACGATCGTTCCGGTGAGTTTATCTACAATGGTATCGAGGGTGAGACCACTTCGTACAACGGTACCGACTATACTTACTACGGACCGACCGATCTGACCATCACAGAGAACGAAGACGGAACCGTATACTATGATTTCAAGCTTCGTGATGATCTGACGTTCTCTGATGGAGAGCCGGTAACCGCAGATGATATCATCTTCTCTTTCTATGTATTCTGCGATCCGACTTATGACGGAAGCGCATCTGTATACTCTCTCCCGATCGAGGGTATGGAAGAGTACAGAAGCGGTATGTCCACACTGGCATCTTTACTTGCAGCAGCAGGCGAGGATAACACAGAATTCACATACTGGACAGAAGATCAGCAGAACGCATTCTGGGATGCTGTAAACGATGGTGGTGCAGCATTTGCACAGGAGATCGTTGATTACTGCGCAGAGAACGGCGTCAGCGAAGAGGGCGACGTAGCAGGCGCAGCAGCACAGTGGGGATTCGACGGTCTTGCAGCAGATGCGACTGCTAAGGATTTCTTTATGGCAATCGGTGATAAGTACGGATGGAGCTTCACAGCTATGGAGGCAGAGTCTGCAGGAAGCGCTCTCTCCGATCTGATTCCGGAAGATGTATATGCATACGCTACCGAAGGTGTTGAGACCGGTGATGCAGCAGCAAACATTTCCGGTATTCAGAAGCTGGATGACAAGACCGTACGGGTTGTTTTAACAGAGGTCAGCGCACCGGCACTTCAGACCATGGATATCCAGATTGCACCGCTTCATTACTATGGTGATGAGAGCCAGTACGATTACGATAACAACCAGTTCGGTTTCACAAAGGGTGATCTTTCCGCAATCCGCGAGAAGACGACCGCTCCGCTCGGCGCTGGTCCGTATGTCTTCAAGAGCTACGAGAACAAGACAGTATATCTCGAGGCGAACGAGTCATACTACAAGGGAGCACCGGTTACCAAGGAGCTCCAGTTCAAGGAGACCGCTGAGGCAGATAAGCTTCCTGGTGTTGTTCAGGGTACAGTAGATATTTCTGATCCGTCCATCTCCAAAGAGGTTATGGCTCAGATCTGCTCCGAGAACAGCAACGGTGAGGCATCCGGTGATGTATTAACCACAGCTCTGTATGACAACAATGGTTATGGCTACATCGGAATCAACTCTCAGAATGTCAAGGTTGGCGATGATCCTTCTTCTGGCGTTCGCGCCCGTTTCGGCTGCGTACGCAGAGGAAACCGAAAAGACGGTGGACGGCAGCGGCGATCGGTGGGAGCAGGAATCTTCCAACGCCGCGTCGCTCGCTACCATGACCTGGGATCAGGAGGCGGACACGCTGCATTTTTCCGGTAAAGGTTACAAGGATCGCATCGGCATGAAATTCGGGTTCCGCTGCAAAATAGCCTTCGATACCGACGATCTTTCCGTCACCGTACAGTTCCCCGAAACGTTCCAGGCTCTGTATTCCGAAGATAACAACATGCACTACGTGATATCCCTCGTCAATACCTATTCGCGCTGGTGGAATACAGACGGCAACGACGTGAAGTCTGCTGCGTTCATCGTGCGTCCGCAGGCGCAGGATACGATCAGCGTGGAATTGGCGGGTCGTTGGGGTCTGGGTTCCGCGGGCTATGGTGACATTTCGGGTGCGGAGAAGACCGAATTCAAACTCGGCGAAGACAGAACGATGCAGTTCGGCTTCAAAAAGGACGGCGAAGTTTACGGCGCGTATATCGACGGCGAACTCTTCGCTACCTTTGAAAAGGAACTCAAAGACGGCAATACCATGTCCGACTATATCGCGCAATACAATGAGAACAAAGGCTATCTGCAATTCGGCGCCACGCTGGAAAACGACAAGGACGACGTCGAACTTTCCTATACGCTCACGCACATGAGCGGCGCGTTGGACGCCTTTGCCGAGCCCGAAACGCCTCCCGACGACGGCGGGGATACCGAAGCGCCTCCCGTTCAGCAGGGCAGCGGAAAAACTTCTGATTTCAATTGGAATTA
>OGCQ01004228.1_pt1 | contig 11926 bp, 6 predicted proteins | sample 1570161 | NCBI WGS metagenome assembly OGCQ01 (sample SAMEA4384402, study PRJEB24528) | human gut metagenome
CAGGATCTGGCTTAAATCCAGTGTTGCTGCACGATCAGATGTCGGCACTTCTTTGACTTTCAGAAGGTCAGTCCTTCCAACCAGTTCATCAATCGTACGAACACCTAATTTTGCCATATATTCGCGCAGATTCTGTGCGATGAATCTCATAAAGTTGATGACGTATTCCGGTTTTCCGCGGAAGTTCTTGCGAAGTTCCGGATTCTGTGTTGCCACACCAACCGGACATGTATCCAGATTACACACCCGCATCATAACGCATCCCATAGTTACAAGTGGTGCTGTCGCAAATCCAAATTCCTCTGCTCCAAGGATTGCTGCAATTGCCACGTCACGACCACTCATCAATTTTCCATCTGTCTCAATACGGACACGTTCACGCAGTCCATTTTGGATCAATGTCTGATGTGTTTCCGCAAGTCCAAGCTCCCAAGGAAGTCCTGCATTGTGGATAGAACTCTTAGCCGCCGCTCCGGTTCCTCCATCATATCCAGAGATCAGGATCAGTCCGGCTCCTGCTTTTGCGACTCCGGCTGCGACAGTTCCAACACCTGCTTCAGATACAAGTTTTACGGAAATCCTTGCGTCTTTATTTGCATTTTTACAGTCATAAATGAGCTGTGCCAGATCCTCGATCGAGTAAATATCGTGATGCGGTGGTGGTGAGATCAGGCTGACACCTGGCGTAGAATGTCTTGTCTTGGCAATCCACGGATAGACCTTTCCTCCTGGAAGATGTCCACCTTCTCCTGGTTTTGCTCCCTGTGCCATTTTAATCTGAATCTCTTTTGCGCTGACAAGATATCTGCTTGTTACACCAAATCGTCCGGAAGCGACTTGCTTAATTGCAGAACATTTTTCTGTATCCAGACGCTCGATTTCTTCACCTCCTTCACCGCTGTTGGATTTACCATGCAGACGGTTCATGGCGATTGCAAGCGTCTCATGTGCCTCCTTGGAAATGGATCCGTAGGACATAGCACCTGTCTTGAATCGCTGAACGATTTCATCCACACTCTCTACTTCTTCAATCGGAATACCTTTCTTCGGATAATTAAAATCAAGCTGACCTCGCAGATTAATGTGGGCACCTTCTTCATTTACCATATCTGTGTACTGCTTAAACATTTCATAATTGCCAAGTCTTGTAGACTGTTGAAGCATATGGATCGTACGTGGATTGTACAGATGTTCCTCGCCACAGCTTCTGGATTTGTGTTGTCCGAGACTGTCCAGTGTCAGATCTACTTCCAGTCCAAGTGGATCAAATGCCTGAGAATGTCTTGCAAGATAATCCTGTGCAATCTCCTCAATACCGATGCCGCCAACACGGCTGACTGTATCTGTAAAATATCTGTTAATAAATTCTTCTTTTAATCCAATGGCCTCGAAAATCTTTGCTCCCTGATAAGACTGCATTGTGGAAATACCCATTTTAGAAGCAATTTTTACAATGCCGCTTAAGATTCCGTGATTGTAATCATCAACTGCAGCATAATAATCTTTCTGCAGCATGCCTGTATCAATAAGCTGACGGATTGTCTCATGTGCAAGATATGGATTGACTGCGCATGCTCCATATCCAAGTAATGTCGCAAAATGATGTACTTCTCTTGGCTCTCCGGTCTCAAGAATGATTGCAACGGAAGTTCTCTTCTTCGTGCGCACCAGATGCTGTTGCAGTCCGGACAATGCCAGAAGTGACGGCATAGCCACATGATACTCGTCAACACCACGGTCAGAAAGGATCAAAATATTCGCTCCGTCACGGATTGCACGATCTACTTCGATAAACAGGTAATCCATTGCTTTTTCCAGACTGGAATTTTTATAATAAATAGTCGGAATCTCTGCAATTTTGAATCCATCCTGTTTCATGTTCTTAATCTTCAGAAGGTCAACATTTGTAAGGATCGGATTATTGACCTTGAGCATCTTGCAGTTTTCTGCTTTTTCTTCCAGAAGATTTCCGTCTGCTCCGATGTATACAGTCGTGGATGTTACCACTTCCTCACGGATTGCGTCAATCGGTGGATTCGTAACTTGTGCAAATAACTGTTTAAAATAATTGAACAGGTTCTGATGCTTATCCGAAAGTACTGCAAGTGGTGTGTCAATACCCATGGCCGCAGTTCCTTCTCCACCGTTGAGTGCCATATTTTTGATAGAAGTTTCTACTTCCTCATAAGAATAACCAAATGCTTTCTGAAGTCTCTTAAGATCCTCTGGTTTGTAGGTCGGTACTAACTGATTCGGAATTTTCAGATTCTTAAGCTCAATCAGATTGCTGTCCAGCCACTCACCATAAGGCTGTCTGTCCGCATACATTTCTTTCAGCTCTTCGTCTCCGATGACACGTCCCTGAACCGTATCGACCAGAAGCATTTTACCTGGACGAAGTCTTTCTTTTACTACGATTTTCTCTGGTGCAATATCCATAACTCCGACCTCAGATGATAAAATCAACTGATCATCATCTGTAATGTAATATCTGGACGGACGAAGTCCGTTTCTATCAAGAACTGCTCCCATACAATCTCCATCACTGAACAGAATTGACGCCGGGCCATCCCATGGTTCCATCATTGTTGCATAATACTGATAGAAATCTTTCTTCTTCTGGGACATGCTCTTATTATTTGCCCACGGCTCCGGAATAGAAATCATAACTGCCAGTGGAAGTTCCATGCCACTCATGACCATAAATTCAATGGCATTGTCAAGCATAGCGGAGTCAGAACCTGTGGCATTGATTGCCGGAAGGACTTTGTGAAGTTCTCCTTTTAAATCTTCAGATTCCATATTTTCCTCTCTTGCCTGCATCTTATCCCGGTTACCACGGATTGTATTAATCTCGCCGTTGTGTACAATAAAACGGTTCGGATGTGCTCTCTCCCAGCTTGGATTCGTGTTCGTACTGAATCTGGAATGAACCAGTGCAATGGCAGATTCATAATCCTTATCCTGAAGATCTGCAAAAAAGAGACGTAACTGATCTACCAGAAACATTCCCTTATAAGCAATCGTTCTGCTTGACAGTGAAGCTACATAAGTATCATCGCTGCTCTGCTCAAAGACACGGCGTACCACATACAGACGTCTGTCGAAATCAATTCCTTTTTCAACCTTTTCCGGCCGCTTGATAAATCCCTGCATGATGCATGGCATACACTCTACTGCACGACTTCCAAGCACATCCGGATGTACCGGTACTTCTCGCCAGCCCAGGAATTCCATTCCTTCTTTTTCCACAATCACTTCAAAGATATTCTTTGCCTGATTTCTTTTCAGTTCGTCCTGAGGGAAGAAAAACATACCTACGCCGTAATCTCTCTCAGAACCTAAAAAGATGCCGAAAGGTTTACAGACTTTGGAGAAAAACTTGTGAGAAATCTGTAACAGAATTCCTACTCCATCACCTGTCTTACCTTCGGCATCTTTGCCCGCTCTATGTTCTAATTGTTCTACAATCTTTAATGCATTCGCCACGGTATCGTGACTTTTCTGGCCCTTGATATTGACGATTGCTCCAATACCACAGTTATCGTGTTCAAACGAAGGACGATACAAGCCAGCATTTTTCTGTCGCTGTTGCCCGTTCATAATATCTGAGTCCTTTCTTACATTTTTTATTTTTTCCTACTATACACCCATTTTTCAAATTTGTAAATAAAAACTTCTTTTTAAATCGTCAGATAATTAGACATTTTACGATTACAAAAGGAGTAGTCTGATAACTACCCCTCATTTTGGCTATTATTTTTAGTTGTATCTGTGTTCAATCTCTGAATCATAACATAAATACTTGATGCAACAAATGCACATAACACTGTTGAAATTCCGACACGCATCGGATCTTCGAACAACCAGTCGAACCATTGGAACTGCGTTCCAACCACTGACAGGATATTCGCTGTAATATGCGCAAGTATCGGTGCTTTCACAGAACCATATTTTTCATATACATAACAGAACATCATGCCCATGATAAAACCATAAAGCCCCTGGACAAGATTGCCATGAGTAAATGCAAATACGAGTGATGAATACATAGCCGCTGCCCAAAACGGTGAAGTATAACGTAATCTTTTATAGACAAGTCCTCTGTACACCAGTTCTTCACATGTCGGCATCAAAATTCCAAGCACGAGAATCTGCACTGAAAATCCCTGACCGTATAAAGTCTGCATGGTATCGGAATAACTTTCACTCGCTGCTGACAGATTACTTAAAAATATCAGGTTATTAAGTCCAAGCGCCATAACTGCAAACATCACTATAATTGCAATATATTTCCAAATTGACGCTTTTTCCGTTACAATCCCAAGCTCTTTTTCTTTTCTGCTGTCTCTGTGAAATAAAAATAACATGACTGGAATCGTAATCAGCGCTGCCACGCCCTCAATATAAACAGCCCAGTTCATTAGCTCATTTGTGATCTGATCATATAATTTGCCGGACTGTGCTGTACTCTGCGCAATCTGCATCATCGCATCTGCATCTCCACCTGTCATCTGCATCAGATGTACGCCTGCAAGAAGTGATACCGCCGCCATATATACAAGATATGCAATTCCCAGTTTGATAAGCACAGATCCCCAGATATACCAGAAGCCTCTCCCGCCTCTTGTTTTCTGTTCCATCTATTTACTTCCTTTCCTTTTGCTGCTGATCCACTTTTCATTGTACCTTCACCGAAAACTCCTCTATTCGGCACGATGTTAATTGTACTTCTTTTCTACAGCATATGCAATTAAAAAAGTATGAAATCTTCCAACGCTTCCCGGCTGGCACTATCGTAATCTACCATACTCTGAGATTTCCGGATCCTTTTCAGCGCCTTCTTCGCTTCCGGAGCGTTCTGTCCCATATATGCCCACAGCTCTTTTAACTTAAATAACGTATTTTTCTCACCCATTCCCACTTCCAGATAATCACATTTAATCTGTTCAAGAAATGCATGGATTTCCTTTTTATATCTGTCTGCACTCTGCATTTTTCGTGACGTTTCTTCTTTTTTCCACTCAGTCACATCTATATCAGTTGTCTTTTTCACATCTGTTTTTTCTCTCATACGGATAAGATCAAGCAGAGCTGGATTCATTAAAATCCCTCTTCCAAGCATAAAGGTATCTACCTGCGGAAATTCCCATTTCATCTCTTCATAACTTTCTGGCGTAAAAATATCTCCGTTATAGCAAAGCGGAATCTTACTTTCCTCCACCGCATCATGAAACGCACCAAGATTCGGTTGATTTTTATAAAAATCCTTCTGTACCCGCGGATGAATAATCAGTTCCTCTACCGGATACTGATTGTAAATATCAAGAAGCCGCGCAAATTCTTCCGGATCATCTTTTCCAATTCTTGTCTTAATAGAAATTTTCACATCACATTTTTTAAAAATCTCATCCAAAAACCGGTCCAATCCGTCCGGATCTGCAAGAAATCCAGAGCCACGCCCTTTAGACACAACTGTCTTTGAAGGGCAGCCCAGGTTCAGATTCACCTCTTCATAGCCATAGACCTTCAGTTTCTCAACCGTATGTAAAAATGACTCCGCCTGATTACTCATAATCTGTGGCACAAGATTCATGCCCGGACTATGCTCTGGCATCACATCATTCTTCTCCTTCGTACTGAACCCCTTCTTCGTATGTGGTACCAAAAAGGGCGTAAAATACTTATCCATCGGTGCAAAATGCTGATGATAAGCCCGACGATATATATAAGTTGTAATCCCCTCAAGCGGAGCAAGGTAATACTTCATAAAAAATCCTTCCCATTTTTATTCACAATGCACAAAGGCGACACCGCAAATCAATGATGGGGACGTAGTACTTTAACATTTCACTACGTCCTTTGTTAAATAATTGCCCATCTCATTTTTGTGCATTTTGCGCGTGGATTTCTTGCGCATTCCTGTGCTGATGGACGAATCACGTCTTTACAGATTTCACTGTAAATTCCTGCTTTTTTTCCTTCTTTAAAAGCTCGTTTCACAAGTCTGTCTTCCCCGGAATGAAAGGTCAGGATTGCAATTCTTCCACCTGGGTTCATGACTTGTGGCAGTTTATCTAAGAATGCATATAACACTTCAAATTCCTGGTTCACGTCAATGCGAAGTGCCTGGAATGTTCTCTGACATGATTTCTTGACCGCCTCTTTTTTCTCTTTCTCCGGAAGAAATGTCAGAGCTTCTTCGATTGCTTCTTTTAATTCTGTTGTAGTTTCCGGAGATTTCCCGTGTTTTCTCCAATTCATCAGCACTTCTGTTATCTCTGCTGCGTATGGTTCATCAGAGTTTTCCACCAGCATTCCTTCTATTTCTTCTGCGTCCATGCTTTTCAAACGCTGTGCCGCGCTTTCTCCTTTTTGTGGGTTCATGCGCAGATCCAAAGGTCCATCAAATTTGTAAGTAAAACCGCGTTCCGGGTTATCGATCTGCATAGAGGATACACCAAGATCTGCCAGTACAAAGTCAAACTTTCCATGTTCTTCTGCCACTTTGTCAATGTCTGCAAAATTGCATAATTTCACAGTCAAAATATCTTCTCCATATCCAAGATCACGCAGTCTCTTTTTTGTCTTCTCGGACTCAATCGGATCCACGTCAAGACCATAAATGTGACCATGTCCTTCCAGCTTTTCCAACATCTTTCTTGTGTGTCCGCCATAGCCAAGTGTTGCATCCAGTCCATGCTGTCCCGGTTTGATGTCCAGAAAATCCAGAATCTCCTGCACACAAATGGAAATATGCATACCTGCCGGAGTGCTGCCCTTTCCTATGACCTTTTCAATCGTATCTCCATATTTTTCAGGATTTAATTCCTTATATTTTTCTTCATACTTTTTCGGATGCGTCCCGGAATAACGCTTTCTTCTCTTATGAGGCTTTTGCCCCTGTTTTCCTGATTCTTGTCCGCTTTTTTGTTCTTCCATATTCACATTCTCCAACAAACTGTTACTTTTCCTAAAATCGATAAACACTACAAAACGGAGGCTTTCAAAAAAGGGTTACCCTCTTTTAAAAACCCCCGTCCAACAAACTCAAAATCTACTTCTTTGCTTTTGGCAGAGTTAAGTTTAACACAATCGCTACAATAGTTGCAAGAACTACCGGTGATTTTCCAAATATAGTCGTTACCCAGTCCGGGAACTGTGCCAGTGATGCACTTGCCTGAGTCACACCCATGCCGACTGCAACTGCAAGTCCAACAACTGTTGTATTGCGGAAATCCATCGGCTCTGTTGTAATCAGCTTCATACCCGTCATGGCGATTGATGCAAATACAGAAATTGTTGCACCTCCAAGCACACAATAAGGAATCGTAGTCAGTATTGATGAAAATTTCGGGATCAATCCGGCTGCCATCAAAATCGCAGCAGCAATTCCAAGCACTCTGCGGCTGATAACTTTTGTTGTAGATACAATACCTACATTCTGGCTGTAAGTTGCTGTCGGAAGTCCACCGAAAAATGCGCAAAAAATATTGCTGATTCCATAGCCTACAATACCACCGGATAATTCCGTATCTGTCGGCATACGATCCATAGAACCTGTTGTAGTTGCAGAGAAATCTCCAATTGCCTGCACAGAGTTAATAGCAAACAAAATACCAAGTGCTACGCAAGATGAAGGCTCAAACTTAATTCCAAAATGCATCGGCTTCGGAAGCTGGAAGATTGCCGCTTGTGCAACGGAAGAAAAATCTACCATTCCAAAACAAAGTGCTACAATATATCCACCAATAATTCCAATTAAGATAGATGCCAGTTTCCAGATACCTTTTCCAAAATGATTAAGTGTCGTTACAATAATCAATGTAATAATTGCTACGAGCCAGTTCTTCCATGAACCGTAATTTTCACTGCTGGCTCCTCCGGCCATATAATTGATTGCGGTCGGATACAAAGATAATCCAATAGAAAACACTACCGTACCAGTAATAAGTGGCGGGAAGAACTTGCGGATCCTCTTAATATTTAATCCCACTAAAAGCGCAATGAGACCACCAACAATCTGCGCTCCAAGAATCGTTGCAATATCAAAATCCGCAGCAATTGCCTGCATACTTGGCACATATGCGAAACTGATTCCCATCATGACCGGAAGTCCTGCTCCGATAGTGAACCATTTTGTCTTAATAAACGGAAATAACTGAATCAATGTCGTCAATGCAGACATCACAAGTGCTGCCTGAATAAGAATCACAGAATCTTCCTGTGAAAGACCTGCTACGCCTGCCACGATAATAGAAGGCGTTACACAGCCGACGATCATAGCCAGTACGTGCTGTATCGCAAGTGGCAGTGATTGTCCAATGGAAGGCTTCCCGTAAAAATCAAACAATGCTTTGTCCATCTGAACAGACTGTTTTGCTTCTTTTGTATTCATTCTTTTCCTCCTGAATCATTTTTTCAACTCATATATTATATAATGCAACGCTTCTATTTGGACACCCTCTGGCTCATTACTTTTTTTAATGTTATTTTTTAGTCATACTTATTTTTCAATTACATTATCTGTCATACGCCTTTACATAGACAAAATTATCATTGGTACGCTCCATACTATATTCCGGATTCAGAATTGCCTCGACAAAATCTCCTCCACCAGATTCTATTGGAATAAGCCGCATTCCGAGCTTCTGTTCCACGTCTTCCACAGTCCAGTCATCCAAAAATACTCTTTCTCCGGTACGAAGCATGTTACATGGAATAATGAGATCTTCTCCTAATCCATGCACATTTTTATCAGCACTTCCTATGTTATCCACAAATTTCTTCGCATCAGAGATTTTTTCCACAAAATGTTTCCTACTATTCTCCTGGTACTCTTTTATCTGAGCAGTCAGATCCTGTCCGGTAATCAGTCCGGATACGGTAATTGTCTCACCAAAGAAATCATTCCTTATGGCAAATACATGGATCTGAAGTCCCGGAAATGCCTCCATCATACGCTCTGCAAATGAACAAATGGTTGCGTAAGTCAATTTTCCGGTCGCGATTGTGACCGTGCGCTTCACTTCTTCACGCATTTTGAGATATCCAGGATTGCTTTTCACCTGCTCAAGCGCTTCCGTGAATTCTGTAATGAAAAGCCGCATCATACCGACACCATTTTCCAACTGGATATATCCGTCATACCGCTCTTCTTCCGGAAAATCACGTCCAGCGGTAATATACCATTCATCGCTTGCATGCATAAAATGAAGTCCATATTCTTCATAATATTTTTTCTGACGGCTCTCGATCATATCAATAATCTCTCCAGCCTCTTCTTTCGTAAAAAGTTCCAGCGGATAAAGATTGTCTCTGTACTTCGTGATACCCGCAGGCACAACAGAGACACTGCGCATAAACGGAAGATATTTTGACAGATCGTCCATCGTGCGTTCCAGCTCTTTTCCATCATTCACACCTTTACAACACACGATCTGACCATTCATCTCCACATGACCTTCATAAAGCTGATCTAAAAATTTCAACTTTTCTCCTGCAAACCGGTTATTCAGCATTTTACAACGAAGTTCCGGGTTCGTAGTCTGCACGGAAATGTTGATCGGCGCCAGCTGCATCTTGATAATGCGGTCTACGTCCTTTTCTTTCATATTAGTCAGCGTAATATAATTCCCCTGTAAGAAAGAAAGTCTGGAATCATCATCTTTAAAGTATAAGGTCTCTCGCATATTCGGCGGCATCTGATCAATAAAACAAAAAATGCATTTATTGCTGCATGATTTGTAATCACTCATCAACTGATTCTCGAATTCGATACCAAGATCGTCATCGTAATCCTTGTCGATTTCCAGAACCCATTCTTCTCCATCCGGTTTGCGAATAAGCACTTCTATATATTCGTCCTTTATCATATAACGATAATCAAACACATCTTCAATTGACTGATCATTGATCGACAGCAGTACATCTCCCGGTTCAATCTCCAATTCTTCTGCGATGGAGCCCGGATAGACTTCCTTAATCAAGTGTTCTACCTTCTTCATCTGGATTCCATCCTCCCTATTTAGTCAAGTCTTTTTTCCTTGAAAATCAAGGATTTTTTCAATATATCATCAATAAATATCTCAGAAGAAGGAGCCATAGGAATGGACATTTCTCTGTATCTGGTACGAAAATAGCGGATTTTAGGTACACAAAGTAAAACGTCTTTCTTTTCGTTCTACATGGCCTTGTGTATACCCATCCATCTACGGCAGCGAACCTCCCGTGTCTACCAGGATCATCAGCCCTCTGGAGCCGAGTCCTAACTTCTCTCGTCCCGCCTGTCCATAACCAGGGTGTCAGCTCAGCTCCTTTACAGGGTCATGCCCTCTGGAATATATTCCTGCCGACTACTGGCTCATTCTTTGTATGTTTTATTACTGACTTTCTTCCTTCCTGCAACAGCACTTTCAGTGGACGTTTTCCTATTGCATTCCGATTTTTATACTTCCAGCTACCGTGGCTGGTCTCAGCATTCAAGCATTCTTTACTCAAATGCTCAAACCAACCACGATATACTGCTTCCTGATATTTTTATGCTGCCATTATAGTTTCCGGCCTTACGATATCACTCAGCATCTTCTGACCATCATAATCTACACCTTTTGTCAGTATCGTGTAGAAGATCCTGATCAGCTTGCACGCAATCGCTATGACTGACTGCATCTTCTTCAAAGGATTTTGCTTCCTCGTCCTGTAATAGTCATGGATTTCTCTAAACTCTTTATTCTTTCCTATCACAGATATCGCAGCTTCATACAATGCATATCTCAGGCGTTTTCTTCCCCTGTGGCTGATGCGGCTTTCTCCGTTGTGTTTGCCGGAACTGTCTGCAACAATGGCATAACCTGCCAGTTTCTGCAGCTGCTTTGGGTTATCAAAACGACGAATGTCACCCACCTCTGCAATAAAACAGCTTACGGTTTTTAAACCGATCCCGTTGATCTCCATCAGTTTATCAATGTATGGAATCTCAGAAAGTTTCGCTTCTATCTCCCGCATCAGATCATCCATTCTGTTTTTATATACTTCATAATCGTTCAGCAGGTTGCGGATCTCTATTCTGGCACTTCCAGGTGCTTCTGTACTTCCGATGCTGTGCTCCGCAGCTGATACCAGGGTCCTTGCCCTCTTTAAGCCAGCGCCTTTCAGCTTTGCATCCCTCCATACCTGATTTACACCATCTACGCCAAGTTCTTTTATGTCACATGGCAACGGTGCCTTTTTGATCACCATCATCCCGCTTACAGCATCCGGGTTTTTATAAACGTCTTTTATTTCCGGAAAATAAATACTGAACCATCGGGCAATCCGGTTTTTGATCCTTGTAAGTTCTTCCTGCGTCTGAATACGAAGATTTGACAGATTTCTGATCTCTGCGTATATCCCTGTTGGGATATATGGATACGAAAATCTTCCTTCATTTACCAGTCCCGCAATTGTTTTTGGATCTTTACGGTCATTCTTATTCGGGTTGTTATCATCCAGTTCTTTGGACTTCTTTACATGATGCGGATTCACATGCACCGGCTTCATTCCCTGTTCCTGCAGGTACGCTCCAAGGTTCAGCCAGTAATGACCGGTAGGTTCCATACCTGGAATCACCGCCTCTTTACCATGTTTGTCTGCCATGTCTTCCATCCATGCCTTAAATGCAGCAAACCCGGCTTCATCGTTGTTGAAAGCAAACGGCTTTTTTGAGTACTCATAATTCCGCCAGTCAAAGGCCCTTGCATAATGAGTTTCACTTCCAACATCAATACCAACGATTAAAGTTTTTTCCGTAATAGATGCAATTTTTGCGTTCTGTGTGTTATAATTCATTTCAGATACCTCTCTGTTCAATAAGATTTTTTACTAACCGTGCAAAGTCAGTAATCTTATTTTACTCTGAGGTATTTTTTTCTCAACCTTCTTTCTC
>OGCQ01004233.1_pt1 | contig 11910 bp, 8 predicted proteins | sample 1570161 | NCBI WGS metagenome assembly OGCQ01 (sample SAMEA4384402, study PRJEB24528) | human gut metagenome
TGGTCGCACTGCCTTCTATGAAGCGTTCACGGGTCAAATCGATCGTCACTTACGACGGAGAACCGGATTTCGCTTTTCCGCCGCAGGCCATAACGGTGACCCTCGAAGACGAAATCGATATCTCCCGGGGAGAAATGCTCGTACATCCGGACAATCTCCCGATTATTTCCCGTAATTTCGAAGCCATGCTGGTATGGATGGATGAGAAGAAAATGGATCCGGAAGAACAATTCTTTATTAAACATACTACGAATCTGACCCGGGCCAAGATCGATAAAATCCGGTATAAAGTAAATGTGAATACTTTAGAACAATCTGCCGCAGACGCCTTGGAATTGAATGAAATTGCACGTGTCATTTTCACGACAGGTAAACCTTTATTTTTCGATCCTTATCCCCAAAATAAAAACACAGGCGCTTTTATTCTGATCGATCCGATTACCAACAATACCTGTGCTGTCGGTATGATTATCGATAAAGTCGAAAGGAAAGACATGCAGGAATTGGAAATTCCGGAAATCAATCTTTCGAAACTGGGCATCGGCAGCGAACACTTTACAGCCATCGAAAAAGTGGCCAAGGAACTCGACCGTCAAGGGATTACGGTGAAAATAATTCAATAAATAAATCAGTTAGGCGATATAAAAGAGCATATATTTTATCGAAATGGGTGTACTAGAATTTCAAAAACTTCCGGTAAATACTTTGGTGGGTGCAGACTGGAAAACTTTTAAAGGAATCACACAAGGACAAACGATCGGGAAAGGATATAAAACGAAATATCAATTGACCAAAGCCATCTGTCGGTTATTGAGTTGCCTGAAACCGATACAGGACCGGAGATACGACAAACGCCTGAAAAATCAGGCGATCAACATGGAGCCGGTTTTTATTCTAGGGCACTGGCGTAGTGGTACCACCTTTGTACACAATGTATTGGCTCATGATAAACATTTCGGTTATACGACGACCTATCAAACTGTTTTTCCCCATATGATGATGTGGGGACAGCCGATGTTTAAGAAAACGATGGCTTGGTTAATGCCGGACAAACGCCCTACCGATAACATGGAGCTCAACGTCGACTTGCCTCAGGAGGAAGAGTTTGCCTTATCCAATATGATGCCTTGCTCCTATTATGATTTCTGGTTTTTGCCTCAGAATATGCTGGAATATTGTGATCGGTTTCTGACCATGAAAACAGCTACTCCCGAAGAACACCGGATGTTCAGGGAGACATTTTTGAAACTGATCAAAATCTCTCTCTGGAATACCCAGGGTAGCCAATTTCTCAGTAAAAATCCTCCGCATACCAGCAAGGTGAAAGAAATCCTGGAAATGTTCCCCAATGCCAAATTTATCTATTTGATGCGGAATCCTTATACGGTATTCGAATCTACCCGGAGTTTTTTCACGAATACCATTATCTTTCATTTTCCAACCTGCTTTATCCAATATTTCATTAGCTTTTGCTATATCTCCATTTTTAAATTCTTTTCTTATTTCATCTTTAATTCCCCAAGGTAATGAATCAAAGAAATCAAAAATAACTTCTCCATATCCATAAAGAACATTTTCAATAATTTCTTGCCTATCTACTCCATAATTTATGGCCTTACGAATTGCTATATCTGATGTCACATCATTTCCCATAGGATTACCTTTTTCAGTAAGTTTTTCTGATTTTTTAATTGTAGGCATAGAGATAGCCCTAAAATCCATCGTTTTAGTGGCTAAAATACTATAATTTTCAATTTTTTCTTGAGCCATAGCTTCACTTACATTTACAATATCTATGTCTCCTGCTTTTATTGATGCTAAGGCTGTATCCGGAGTCATTGTTACTAAGGTTAATCTTTTAAATTTAGGTTTTGTCCCATAATATTCTTCATTTCTATCTAAAATAAGTTGTTGACCTTGTGTATAACTCACAACTTTATATGGTCCTGAGCCTATAGGATTTAAGCTATATGTATTAGTATCTTTATATGCATGTTCTGCAACAATACCTAAATTAGCTGCATTATAAATAAAAGTTGAACATGGAGCAGAAAAAGTAAATTTAACAGTTTTGTCATCTAATGCTTCAGCTTTTTCTAACAATTTAAAATCAAAAGTAGTTCCTATTTCTTTAGTCTTATTAAATGTGAAAGCTACATCTTTTGCTGTTAATTTTTGACCATCACTAAATTTTACATCTTCTCTTATTTTAAAAATCCAAGTTTTACCATCTTCACTTACTTCATAATTTTCAGCAAGATCTTTAATAATATTATTTTCAAAATCAAAATCTAGTAATTTAGATTGTATCAAAGTTACACCATAATTTCCCCAGCCTTTACAAGGATCAAATCCCTTTTCTAACATAGACTGACCTACTCCTACTATAACCTCTTCTTTATTTTCTAATCTTTCAATTTTACTTGCTTCTTTAATTTCAGATGAATTTTTCTCACAACCTAAAAAACTAAACATCAGAGTTACAGCTATTACAGAAATACCAATTTTTAGAATCTTTTTCATTTTTACTTCCTCCTTGTACTGATTTAAAATAAAAAAGCCATGCATCGTAAAAAAGCATAGCTATTGCATACTAAGAGTTTTACTCTTTATCTTTTCCACGAGATAGAGTAATTCAATTATGCAGGTCTTCTGACTTATGATTTATATTTCTTTACCTTCCCAGATAAAAATACCAGTGGTATAAAACAAGAAAAAACTCAATTACAGCGACGGGCTCGTTTCGGCATTTCACCGAATTCCCTCTTGACCTTAAAAATAAGGAACATAATTGACATTATATTAAATTTTTTAGATATAAAATTTAATATTTTAATAAATAATATATGATATTGTAACAGAGAATTATAGTTTTTACAAGTAAAATAGTTTTTTAATAATAAAAATGATATCAATAGAATTTTATTTCTATCAATATCATTTCTAAAAAAACTAGTTGCCAAAACTTAATAAAGTTTAAAATTGTGACTTTTTTATTTTTCATAAGTAGATTTTATAAATAATTCTTCCAATTGTTTTTCATCAACAGTGTTAGGAGCTTCTGTCATTAAACATTGTCCTTTATTTGTTTTAGGGAAAGGAATTACATCTCTTATAGATTCTTCTTTTAACATAACCATAAGCCATCTATCTATACCAAATGCCAATCCACCATGAGGAGGTGCACCATATTTAAAAGCATCCAAGAAGAAACCAAATTTAGCTTTTGCTTCTTCTTGTGAAAGTCCTAATCTATCAAACACCATAGATTGAATTTGTGGATTAAATATTCTTATAGAGCCTCCACCTATTTCAGAACCATTTAATACTAAGTCATAAGTATTAGTTCTTATATCTTCTGTTTGCCCTGCTAAGAATTTATCCAAATCTTCAGCTTTTATAGAAGTAAATGGGTGATGTTCTGCCTTATATCTTTGTTCTTCTTCATCGTAATCAAACATTGGGAAATCAACAACCCATAAGAATTTAAAATTATCTTTGTTTATTAAATCTAAATCTTTACCTATTTTTAATCTCAATGCTCCAAGTGCAGAAACAACAACTTTTTTCTTATCAGCAACTATAAAAATTACATCTCCTGTTTTAGCTTGTGTTTTTTCAATTATTGCTTTCATTTCATCTTCGCTTAAAAACTTAGCAATAGGAGAAGTTATTCCATCAGCAGTAAGTTTTATATAGGCAAGTCCTTTTGCTCCAAAATATGTTTTAACATATTCTTCGTATTCAGAAATAACTTTTCTTGAGAATTTTTCATTAGCATTAGGTGCAACAACTGCTTTAACAAGTCCACCATTTTGAACAGTAGAACTGAAAGCATTAAATGATGAATTTTTAACTATATCAGATAAATCTTTTAATTCAACTCCAAATCTTAAATCTGGTTTATCAGAACCAAATCTATCCATAGCTTCTGCATAAGGCATTCTTTGGAAAGTATAGTTAGCTTCTTCACCAGTTACATTTTTAAATACATATTTTGCTAAACCTTCTATTTCATTCATAACATCTTCTTTTTCTACAAAAGACATTTCAATATCAAGTTGGGTAAATTCAGGTTGTCTATCTGCTCTTAAATCTTCATCTCTAAAACATTTAGCTATTTGGAAATATTTTTCAACTCCACCTATCATTAAAAGTTGTTTAAAAAGTTGTGGAGATTGAGGTAGAGCATAAAATGTTCCTGGGTTTGTTCTACTAGGAACTAAGAAATCTCTTGCTCCCTCAGGAGTAGATTTTGTAAGTACAGGGGTATCAACATCTAAGAAACCTGCCTTATCCATATAATTTCTAATAGACATTATCATTCTATGACGCATTTTTAAGTTATTTAACATCTTGCTTCTTCTAATATCAAGATATCTATATGTCAATCTCATATTTTCACTTAAATTATCATCCACACCAGAAATTTGAAAAGGTAAAGTATCACAAGCATTTAAAATTTCAATTTCTTTTGCAAAAACTTCTATCTCTCCTGTTGGAATATTAAGATTTTTATTTGATCTTTCCTTTACTTCTCCCACTACTCTGATGACAGATTCTGACTTTAATTTTTGTACTTCTTCTAAAACTTTTTCTGATAGAAGTTCATTGTTAAAAACTATTTGAGTTTTACCTTCTCTATCTCTTAAATCAATAAATGTAAGACTTGTACTTACATTTCTTTTTGTATCTACCCAGCCAGATAGAGTTACAACCTCTCTAATATTTTTTAATCTTAACTCACCTAAATTATGTGTTCTGTATACCATTTGTTAAAACACTCCCTCTATTTAATTTGATTTACAATTTCTTCAATTTTTACTTCTTTTTGTTCTCTTGTAGAAAAATCTTTTAATAAAACTATACCTTTATTAAGCTCATCTTCTCCAAGGATAATACAGTATCTCACAGATAATTTATCTGCTTTTTTCATATGAGATTTCATTCCTTTTTCTGAATAATCTATATAAACTTTTATATCATTGTCTCTTAAAGATTCAGCAATTTTTAATGCAGTTTCTGATGTATTATCTCCAAGCCAAGCAATATATACATCTGGGTTATTCTTAGGATAATTTTCTCCAAGAAGCATCATAATTCTTTCAACACCAGTTGCAAAACCGACAGCAGGAATATCTTTATCTCCTAATTCTTTTAGAAGATTATCATATCTTCCACCACCTAAAACTGTTCCTTGTGAACCAAGTTTATTAGTTACAATTTCAAAAACTGTACTTGAATAATAATCAAGTCCTCTAACAAGAGTTGGATCTTCTGTATATTTTATTCCAAATACATCTAAATATTTTTTAACATCTTCGTAGTGTTTTCTTTCATCTTCAAAAAGAAAATCTATAATATTTGGAGCAGACTTATAAAAATCTTTATCTTTGTCAACTTTACAATCTAAAAGTCTTAAAGGATTTCTATTAATTCTATCTTTACAGTCATCACACATATCATCTAAGTGTTTTGAAAAGTGTTCTATCAATTTTTCCCTATAAATTGTACGAGATTCTTTAGATCCAACTGAATTGATTTTTACTTCCAAATCACTTATACCTAATTTTTCAAGAAATTTATATCCAATAGCAATAACTTCTGCATCAACCTTTGGAGACTTTTCTCCAAATACTTCAAGACCTATTTGATTAAATTCCCTTTGTCTTCCAGCTTGAGGTCTTTCATATCTAAACATTGAACCATTATAGTAAAATCTACTAATCTCTCCTTTGGCATAAATAGCATTTTCAAGATAACATCTAACAAGAGAAGCCGTATTTTCAGGTCTTAAAGTTATAGATCTATCTCCTCTATCTTTAAAAGTATACATTTCTTTTTCAACAACATCAGTTGCTTCTCCAATTCCTCTTTTAAATAATTCAGTTTCTTCAAAAATTGGTGTTTTTACAAAATTGTAACCATAGTTTTCAAACATTTTTTGGGCTACATTTGAAATGTAAACATATTTTTTAGCTTCTTCTCCAATAATATCCTTTGTTCCTCTTACAGCTTTTATTAATTTCATAATTCTCCCTCCTATTCATTCCATAATTTGCTTAATTTTTCAGCTATCATTTTTTCATTTTTATTATTACCAGGTTTGTAATATTTTTTCTTTTTATTCATATATTTTTGTTTAACAAAATTATCAGTGTAGTTATGTGGATATTTGTATCCTACATTATCATGGCAAATATTTATTGGAACTTCTTGTAATTCTCCCTTTTTAATATCAGCTAATGCACCATTTATTGCTTCATATACGGAATTTGATTTAGAAGAAATTGCAAGATATATAGTAGCATGAGCTAAAATTATTCTAACTTCTGGCATACCTATTTTTTCACAAGCATTCATAGCTGCACTTGCAATTAAAAGTGCCTCTGGGTTTGCCATCCCTATATCTTCACTTGCCTCAATAAATAATCTTCTTGCCATATATTTTGGATCTTCTCCACCATCTAAAAGTCTAGCAAGCCAGTATACTGCTGCATCAGGGTCACTTCCTCTTACAGATTTTATAAAGGCTGAAATCATATCATATTTATCTTGCTTTTTGTCAAAAGAAACTTGTCTTTCTTTAAAAATAGAAAAAATTTCATCTTCAGTTATTTGAGTATGTATGTTATTATACATTTCAACATAATTTAAGGCTATTCTTGAATCTCCTTGTGATATATCAACAATTATTTCTTTTATTTTATCGCTCATACTTATATTTAAAAAATTTAATCCTTTATTTATCAATTTTAAAATATCTTCATTGGTAAGAGCTTTAAATTCAAAAACCATAACTCTTGAAAGTAATGCATTATTTATATTGTAATAAGGATTTTCTGTTGTTGCCCCTATAAGAGTAAGTGTTCCATCTTCTGTATAAGAAAGTAGAGCATCTTGTTGATTTTTATTAAATCTATGAATTTCATCTAAAAATAATATAGTTCTTTTATTGTAAAGTTCTATATTTCTTCTAGCTGTTTCTACTACATTTCTTATATCTGAAACACTTGCAGTGGTAGCATTTAATTTTTCAAAATTACAATCTAAAGTATTGGAAATAATTTCTCCTAAACTACTTTTTCCACAACCGGGAGGTCCATAAAAAATGGAATTTGATAGAGTAGAATTTAAAATAAGTCTTGTAATTACTCCATCTTTTCCTAAAAGTTTTTCCTGTCCTACGAAGTCATCTAAACTTTTGGGTCGTAATTTATATGCAAGAGGTTCAACATTTTTATAATTTTTTTGAAATAAATTCATAATAGTTCCTCAAATCTTTTATTTTGTATTTTACCACAATTTCTAAAATAATTAAATATGTTGAAGTAAAGAAAAAAATATTATAATATATTTAATATAAAAAATATTTTTTAGGAGATATAAAATTATGGAGATATTATCAAAAATATTAAATAATAGTGAATTAGCAGAAAAAATTAGATTTAAATGTGATATTGAGTTATATCCTCAATTACAGAAATCAGATGATATGGATGGAAAAATTACTTGGAATATTGATGGTAAAGCATTTGGAGTTGATGCAAGTGGAGGAGAATTTATTTTACTTTCTGATGGAACAATAGGTTTTAACAGTTCAGAAGGAGAAACAGGTCGTATTGCAGAAAATATAAAAGAATTATTTTCTTTATTAGTAAATTGTCCTTGTTTTCATGATTTTTTAATGCCTGATATTTATAAGGATAAAATATTATTGAAAAAATATGCTGATAAAATTGAAAAACAATATAGAGAAGAATTTAATGATATGACAGAATATGACTGGGATACTATCAAAATTGAAATAGCCAAGGAATTAAATTTTTCATTGGATGATAATATTGCAGAAAATACATTAATAAAATTTTTCAAAGCTGCAACGAGAGAACCACAATATAAAAGTACATATCATGAAGAAGACGGAAGTTTAACACTTTCAGAACCTTTTATTTCAAGACCTATGGGAGAATGGATTAGAAAAAATATAGGGGAGTGATTAAAATTTTTTACACAATGGAAAAACTTGAAGAAATTCATAAAGAAATATTAAATGGAAATATGGATATATTAAAAGATTTTCCTTTACTTTATTGCCTTTCTGAAAATAAAGAAAATTTTGTAGTTTTAAGAAAGGGAAGAATTGTAAAGGAGGAAAATCGTATAAAATATTTTTTCCCAAACTCAGAAAGTAATGAAAGCAATGGCATATATTGTTTAATATGGGGACGTAAAAATGAAGAAAGTTATGGTATAGGAGGAACACCAGTACCAGATGATTTCTATATTATAGAAATGAAATTTAAAAATGATATTCTTTCTTTGCTAAGTGAAAAAGATGAAAAAATAGAAGCTACATTAAAACAATTTAATAAAGCTTTACAAAATATATGGAGCAATTTTACTATGGAAGAATTATCTATAGCTTTTAGGCAAGCTCCTGCTGTTGTTTTAGATGAAATTAAAAAAGAAGATATGCCAAAGACTGTTACTATTAAAAATTTTGGTAAATATATATATAATAAGAAACTCAATGCCTATAAATTATTTAAAGAAGAAATTGAATATTATTTTTCTGCTGATAATAAAGAAGAACTCAAAAAAGTAAAAAATATTTTTTCAAATATTGAACTCACACAGTTTATAGAAAAAGCTAAAGAATATACAGCCCACAAACTTCTTAAATTAAAAAATGATTTGTGGTTAGAAGAAGATGAAAAAGAAGTTACAAAAAAAGATTTTAAAGATAGAATGAAATTTACAAGTCTTTATGTTTTTAGTGAATCTGCTAATTTTTATTTTGATGATGGTGATCTATTTTGGGGACATACCATTGAAGTTACTATTAATCAAAATTTAGAATTTATTGATGCAAATATAGTAGGTTAAAAAATATTTTAAAATAAAAAAGGAAGTGAACAAATTGAAACAAAATTTTAATGAAATTAAGCAAAACTGGAATTTTTATATGTGTCGTGTAGATGATAAAACTGCTTCTATTCGTCTTAACTTAGCTTTATCTAATATTGCACCTGTTGAAGATTACAAGCACAGAATTAGTATTTTTATAAAAATGAATAATCCTACTGACGATGGACTCTCATCTAACGAGGAATATCCAATGCTATGTGATATTGAAGATGAAGTTATAGGTAGATTAGAAACTTTAGAAGATATATTTGCAGGAACTGTTAAAACACAAGGAAGATTAGAACTTTATATTTTTACTAAAAATCCTGAAAAAAGTGAAGAACTTTGTAAAGAAGCATTTAAAAAATTTCCAGATTATCAATGGAAATCTTATATAGATGAAGATAGAGAATGGGATTTTTACTTTAATTTCCTTTACCCAGATGTATACTCTTATCATGCAATAATGAACAGATCTGTTATAGAAAATTTAACAAATCAAGGAGATAATCTAGAAAAAGAGCGTGAAATAGGCCATTGGCTTTATTTTTCTTCAGAAGAAAACATAAATATTGCTACAAAAAAACTTGAAGAATTAGGCTATAAAATTCTTTCAAGTAAAAAATTAGACAATGAAAAGAATTATCCTTATCAACTTAATATTTCTAGAATGGATAATGTTATATACAGTCATGTTAATCAAATTGTATGGGAACTTATAGAAATTGCTAAACATTTAGATGGATATTATGATGGTTGGGGTTGTCCTATTACAAAATAAATATATAAAAAATGGGCTGTTGCAAACTTACAAATGAAATAAAAAATAGTTCATTATTAGCTAAATTTCTTAACGATAAAAAATCAAGAATTCGCTGCAAATTCACTAAACTCACTTCGTTCAAACACAGTGAGATTTGCTCGGCTCATTCTATTTGATTTTTTATCTAAAATTTAGAATGTAATTTCACTTATTTTTTATTTTCATTTCAATAGTTTGATTTGCAACAGCCTCTTTTTCAATATAAATTATTTTAAATTTTCTTTAACCATAGAAATTAATTTAGTAGCGGTTAGTTTATATTTTTCTAATAATTCTGTACCTTTTCCACTTTGTCCAAATTTATCATAAATACCTAATTTTTTAATTAATGTAGGGTGAGTTTCTGATAAAAATTCAGAAACAGCAGAACCTAATCCACCAATAACTGAATGTTCTTCAGCAGTTATTATAAATTTAGTTTCTTCAGCAGCTTTTAAAATTGTTTCTCCATCTAATGGTTTAATAGTTCCACAGTTTATAACTCTAACAGAGATATTTTCTTTTGCTAATTCATTAGCAGCTTTTAATGCTTCTTGTGTTAAAAGTCCTGTTGAAACTATTGTAACATCACTACCATCTCTTAAAGTGTTAGCTATACCAATTTGAAAATCATAATTATCATCTAATACTGTTTCAACATCTAATCTTCCAAGTCTTAAATAAACTGGTCCATTATATTCAGCAGCTGCAAAAACCATTTTTTTAGTTTCAACTGCATCACAAGGACATAGAACAACCATTCCTGGAATTGCTCTCATAAGAGCGATATCTTCTATTGATTGATGTGAACCTCCATCTTCTCCTACTGAAATACCAGCATGAGTTGGAGCAATTTTTACATTTAATTTTGGATAAGCTATTGTATTTCTAATTTGCTCAAAAGCTCTTCCAGCAGCAAACATTGCAAAAGTTGAAGCAAAAGGAATTTTTCCACAAGTTGCAAAACCAGCAGCTGTTCCCATTAAATCTGCTTCTGCAATCCCTATATTTAAATGTCTTTTTGGAAATTCTTTTTTAAATAAATCAGTCTTTGTAGATTTACTTAAATCAGCATCTAATACAACTATATCATTATTTATTCTTCCAAGTTCTACTAAGGCTTCTCCATAAGCTTGTCTTGTAGACTTCTTACTCATAATATATCCTCCTAAATTTTAGTTTAAGCTAATTCTCTTTCTAATTCTTCAAGTGTAGGTGCAACTCCATGGAAACCACAAACATTTTCCATAAAAGATACTCCTTTACCTTTTATAGTTTTTGCAATAATCATAGTTGGTTTACCTTTGCATTCTCTTGCTTTATCCAAAGCAGAAAGGATTTGTTCAAAATCATGTCCATCTATTTTTATAACATTCCAACCAAATGCTTCCCATTTTTTATCTAATGGTTCAACTCCCATAATTTCACTGACATTTCCATCAATTTGTAAATTGTTATTATCAAGAAATGCACATAAATTATCAAGTTTGTAATGAGCAGCAGTCATAGCAGCTTCCCAAATTTGCCCTTCTTGTATTTCTCCATCACCTAAAATAACATAAGTTCTATAATTTTCATTAAACATTTTTGCATTCAATGCCATTCCATTTGCAACTGATAAACCTTGTCCAAGAGAACCAGTTGAAATTTCAATTCCTGGAAGTTTTTTCATATCAGGGTGTCCTTGAAGTCTACTTCCAAATTTTCTTAATGTCATTAATTCAGCTTTTGAAAAATATCCTTTTTCAGCCAAAGTTGCATATATTGCAGGAGCAGCATGTCCTTTTGAAAGAACAAATCTATCTCTTCCTTCCATTTTAGGATTAGCAGGGTCTATATTCATTTCTGAAAAATAAAGTGCTGTTAAAATATCAGTTGCAGATAGAGAACCACCTGGATGTCCTGATTTTGCTTCTGTAATCATAGAAACAATAGATCTTCTAATTTCTTTAGCTTTTTCTTTTAAAAAACTAATATCATTCATTCTTTTCTCCTCTCATTTCCTTACATTAATAATATAAAACTAAATTATCATTTTTATATTATATTCTATCATAAAAAACATTATAAAAACAAGAGTTAAAAAGAAATGATGTACATTAATTGATATTTAAAAATAAATATAAGAATTATAATATAATTAAAAAAAGTTTATTAAGTAGGTGAAAATAAAGGTTGGACAAGAAAGATAATCCAGT
>OGCQ01004236.1_pt1 | contig 11905 bp, 8 predicted proteins | sample 1570161 | NCBI WGS metagenome assembly OGCQ01 (sample SAMEA4384402, study PRJEB24528) | human gut metagenome
ATGGCTTCTTCATCTTCTCAGGTTGACATCCCATCTGTCGTTTGCTACACTAAAACCACATATCTGACAAAGGAATGGGAAATATGAAGAAGAAAAAAGTTATAATTTTATCTATTATGATAATTGTGGTTGCCTTACTCCTTGAAGCGAGCATTCTGAAATATGTTAATGACAGAAATGCCCATAGAACCTCAAAGGTGCTTCTTGATCGTGTGATTACTGTGCTTGATAAAAATGATGAGAGCAGGAACGAGCTGATCGAATCGTTAAAGGACGATTATATTGTAAGGGCTAAAGCAGTGTCATATATGATTGATGCCGATCCGGCGGTAGAATATGATGTGGATGAGCTGCAGAAAATAGCAAAATTAATGGCTATTGATGAGATACATCTTTTTGATGATCAGGGAACCATTTACAGTGGTTCTGCACCCAAGTATTTTGGCTATAATTTTGATTCCGGTGCGCAGATGGAGTATTTTAAGCCCATGCTTAAGAATAAATCGCTGACCATGTGCCAGGATGTTATTCCAAATACTGCAGAGGGAAAGAAAATGATGTATGCCATCACCTGGAATGAAGACGGAACCAAGATGATCCAGGTGGGAATTGAGCCAAAGAGACTTCTCAATGAAATAAAGCAGAATAACATTTCCAATGTAGTTGCCGGAATGCCGGTATATAAAGGCATTGAAATCATAGTTGCAGATGGGGATAGGCAGATAATAGAAGGAGCTACGGACAGTAGCAAATTAGGAAAAAAACTGGAAGATGTGGGGATATCATCGGATTATGTCAGTGATGACGATGCGACTGTAACACAGATCAGAATGGATGGAAAGCGCTGCAGATGCATGGTGCGCCAGAATGATAACTATATTGTTATTGTAACTGTAGAGGATTCGTTTTACCAGCAGGGTGGCATGATTGCTATTTTTATAGTAGGCGCATATTTGGTACTGGCATCCTGCTGTATAACCTATATGTTTTCCAAAGTGATGAAAGAAAGACTGGAAAAAGAAAAACTGATATACACCTCAAATACGGATGAGCTTACCAGATGTTTAAACAGGCACGCATATGAAAATGATATGAAAAAGCTTAATCTTAGTGAGAAATGGGTATACATTTCTGTAGATCTGAACGGATTAAAACGGGCAAATGATTCTTATGGCCATATGGCAGGAGATGAGCTTATATGCGCAGCGGCAGATTGCATGAGAGACAGCTTTCATGAGTATGGAAAGGTATACAGAATCGGTGGAGATGAATTTGCAGTGATCATTACAGAGAATCCAAGCCAGGTGGAAGCGCTGATACATAGCTTCGACTCCAATGTGGCAAGCTGGCATGGAAAGTTTGTTGATTCAATGACTGTGTCATACGGATGGGTTTTCAGTACAGAGAGAAACTGGGATAGTGCATATGAAATCTCAAAAGCTGCAGATGCAAGAATGTATCAGAGTAAGGAACGCTACTATAAGGAAAGCGGTGCAGACAGAAGATAGGCAGAGAAAAAAAAGTCACAGACTGGTGTCAAACCCGGTCTGTGGCTTTTGTAGTTGAGTTGCTATTTGGGGAGTGTGTCTTTGTATTCTGGATATTTTTCGGCAATTACCTTTTCGTATGCATCGTAGGCGGCTTCTAAAGAGTTGTATTCTGGAGCATCAGTAATATAGTGTTTATATCCTGTTTTATTACCTGTTTGTTCGCGCTCTGCAATTGCTATATAGCCAGGGGTTCCTGAATAGCTGTTTATTGGTTCACGATAAGCTGTTACTGTTTTAGAAATATAATACTTACCGCCTGCTGTACTGATAATAACAGGGATTGTTTGATTCTTTCCAACTTTATTGGTGTCTACAGAAGTCCAAAAGAGATAATAGTTATCTTTGTCGGTAGCAGCAGAATTTTTATAATAAGCCCAGGTTCCTGTATTTAACAGACTGTCAGTTCCAATTCCTTTTTGTATTGCCTGAACCAGATCGGAATATTTGTTAGCATCTTTTTTTGCATTAGAATCAATTTCAAAGTTTACTTTGTCCTTTAAAGCGGTGTTAAATAATCCGGACTTTTCAAGAGGGTCTCTTGGATTATAACCGGTCGAAAAGGGATACTTCTTCCCAGCATTTTCCCCTCTCCAGTCAAACACAATATTTCCATCTTCATTAAAATAGATCTCACAGCTTCCGCCCGCTTGGGGAACGCCTTTCCAGTTTACTGTGTCATTATTGGAATATCCTGCGATGGAGACAGTTTTGGAGGACTGCCAGTCTTCAATTTTCTGTTTCAGTGGTACGGATTTCCTTATTGTAGTGGTACTTATTCCCTCCAGAGTAACTTCAGCCACTATTTCATCATATACTGCACGAACATTTGTCAGATCCACAGACTCACGGCTTCGTTCCACATATTTCGTATAAGCCGGTGCCAGGATTCCGACGAGAACAGCCAGAACCGAAATCACCACAATCAGCTCTACCAGGGTAAAACCTTTATTTTTATTATGCATAGATTCACCTTATTAATTATGAGAATTACCGAAACTGCCTCGCAGCGGAGTAATTCGTGAATATCAAGTTAGATGCAAACATTTTTTGCAATCACGTTGAGATGATAACACAGAATAAGTCCCTGTGCAATTGAAATTTTTTTAACCGACTCAAGTAAGTCCCCTGCTTGCGAATATCCACTTGATTAATGTTTCCGAAAAAATTCCTTGTAACCCCTGACGAACCGTGTTAATATAAGCAAAAGCATATTTTCTTATTTCTTCAAATCCAATCATTTATTTTCTATACAGATTCCAGATCTGTTCTTTCGGAAAAGTCATGCTTTTATTTTCATTATTTATTTTAAGCAGGAGTTTTCTAAAAGACAGAAGCTCCTGTACTTTTTTATAAGGAAGTTATGGGATGCTGTATGAGAACTCAGAGAGGGCATGAGTCATAAGAAAGAAAAACATATCATTGCGTAATAGAGAGGGAAAAACATAAAATGCAGTTAGACAAGGAAAACATGAAAAAAATACGATATCTCATTGCCTTTGCCGTACTTTTGTATCTGGGTGTCCAGCATCTGGATATTGTGATCGGCACAGCTAAGGTACTTCTGGGCTTCCTCTTTCCGTTTATTCTGGGATGCGGAATCGCCTTTATTCTGAATGTGCCTATGAAATTTATTGAAAAGCATCTCTTTGGCAAGGCTGTAAAGCAGCAGAAAAAGGTAGCCATAAAGCTTGCCAGACCGGTAAGTCTGGTGCTTTCCATCTGTTTCCTGGTCTGTGTGCTTATCATTGTTATGCTGGTGGTAGTGCCGGAGCTGGGTGCAACTCTGGTGAGTATTGCCAAAAAGATAGAGGAGAATATACCGGTGATCCAGAAGTGGATTGATACTACCTTTGGAAATAATCCGGAGATCATAAAGTGGACCCAGTCTCTGGACATTGAGCCGGGCAAGATTATTAATTCTATGCTTGGAGTACTGAAAAACGGCGTTGATAATTTTGTTTCTTCCACAGTATCCATTACCATGGGACTGCTGAGCACAGCTATGAATATATCCATTGGCTTTGTGTTTGCCTGCTATGTACTTCTTTCCAAGGAAAAGCTTCTTGGTCAGGTGAAAAAGGCTCTGTATGCTCTTTTGCCGGAAAAGCCTGTGCGCTACCTGGCACATGTATGGAATCTGTCCAACCGGATTTTCTCCAGTTTTATTACAGGACAGTGTATTGAGGCGGTGATTCTGGGAAGCATGTTTTTCGTTTCCATGTCCATTTTCCGGTTCCCTTATGCCATGCTGGTGGGAGTGCTGATCGGCTTTACAGCGCTGATTCCGTTGTTTGGAGGAATTATCGGATGCTGGATTTCCTTTTTCCTGATCCTTATGGTAAGCCCCATGCAGGCAGTGCTGTTCCTGGGACTTTTCCTGGTCCTTCAGCAGATTGAAGGAAATCTGATCTATCCTCATGTGGTGGGAGGCTCTGTGGGACTTCCATCTATATGGGTGCTGGTGGCTGTTACCCTGGGCGGCAGCCTGATGGGGCTTGTGGGTATGCTGATCTTTATCCCGACAGTGTCCGTGATCTATACCCTTTTCCGGGAGTGGGTATATGCCCGCCTGGACAAGAAACAGATGGTAACCTTATAACGTTTACATCAAGAAGTGGAGAATATACAGATGAAGATCAGGCATAAAAAATTAATTGCCTCCGGCATCGCCTTGTTCCTGGCCGGAGTCCTGGGAACAGGTGCATTGCTGCAGACAAGTGTCTCCGTCCAGGCTTCCTATGCCATGATGCCCGGAATCGAGCAGATTGTAAAGGATACCTCTGAGGAGAAGCCATTTAAGATCCTGGAGATTGTGGACAATACAAATGAGGCGGAGATCGGCTACTATGTGTCAGGACAGGAACCCTATGTGAAATTGTATGAATATAAATATACAGACAGTGCTGGACAGGAACAGACCATGAAGTTCCAATCACTGGAAGAGGGATTGTCCCAACTTCCCACATCGGAACTTCGCAAAGAATTTGCCGCTGGTACGCAGACGACAAATATTAAGCAAATTCAGAATGTCTGCTATCAATCAGGAGGGGAAGGACAAGACTCTGATTATCCTCTTTCCTACAGCGAATACAAGGAAAAATATATTCTTACACCTGATGAAAAGACTACAGGATCCTGGGAAAATGACTGGAAAAAAATTGACTTTACGGATAGTACCGGGAAGTCCAAAAGCTACAAGGTACAGGTGAAGGGAAACTATCAGGAGAATACAGCAGGTACCGGTGACTACACCAAAAAGGAACAGCAGTATTATCCAATCCGGCAGGATGCAAATGATGCACAAAATAAGAATGAAAAGGTCAGGGAAAACATCCAGAACTTCTATTACACTGGCAGTGGAGAGGCAAACTCTCCCTATTTTCTGACATTTGAACCTGTAAGCAATAGCGATTTAAATAGTAACTTTGATGCGAATGGTGAGAAATTACCAAAGAATCATATTCTGGAAGATTACAATTCTGCAGATGGAAATTATGGATACTATGAAAATGTATATGAGGATCTTACCGAAGAGATTGTGCAGAATCTGACAGCGAGAGTATTTAAGTTTCCCGGTGAAAATCCTTCCGTAGATCTGAATGGTGCGAAAAAACTTCTGGATACTTCTGTGAAGAACGGTACTGCTTTTTCTTCTGGTGAGGATGAATTCATGAGTGTGGATGATACCGCAGATCAGACACAGGCAACCCAGCAGGATTCTGTTCCTGAGGTTCCTCAGGCAGAGGAAGGAAATGCAGATGCTGCCTTCTCAGATGGAGATTTTACATCCGGTGCAGATGCTGCCGAAACAGAGGACAGTTTTGACAGTACTGGCACAGGCTTTGACCCTCAGGAGTCTACTGAACCGGATAATAATGTGTCTGCAGATGCAAATACAGTTTCAGAAGCAGCAGCCGGTACAGACAGTGCAGAAGATTCCAGCGATAATGTAGAATCCAATCCGCTGATTCCTTATGTGTTAAACCAGAATAAAAATGGAATAAACCTGGATCCTACATCGGATCCCTCCAATCCGCTGGTTTATTACGGGGAAACAATTGAGCAGTATCCCTTTTACAAATATACCATGATCAGTAATCTGAAGGCTGTGAAGAAACAGGCAGAAAAGAATACCGCGGCTATTCAGAATGGGACTTTCACTTTAAGTCAAACTGCTGTTTCTTTAACAGATAACAATGATCGAAATTGTAATGTCACTCTTGAGGACGGGCAGTACTGGTTTTGGATCTGGGATGGCAATAATGTGGATGGAGCAGTCAAGTATCCTGTGTCCATAGTGACCTGCCGCCAGCCTGTAGCCTATAATGATGTACATAAAATTCCAACGGAACTGGGGATTGGGAATTATTATTATAAGGTGTCAGAGGTATATTTCTGCTGTAAAAAAGGCAGCAACGAAGCAGAAGATCCTCATTCTTACCAATATTACGGCTGGTATTCACCTTCCTATGCAGATGAAAGCAATCCGTATATCCATGAGGCTGATATTAAACGGGCAACATACTATGTCTCCGATGCTGAATATGAATTAACTCCAGGTACGGGAAATTATGATTTTGTACCTGATGATAATGCCCCAGAACAGAACGTAGAAGTAGACCATATGTATTATCAGGGGGGATATACAAACCATGACTGGTTTAAGCAGTATGTATTCCATCTGGAAACGGGCAAAGAGGGAAGTGAGGAGAGGAAACAGTTTGATGCCTTTAAAATCGAGGTAACTACCATAACTACAAAAGAGTTTAATGAGCAATATGGAGGTGCTGAGAAAACGGCATCTGCGACATCCGGTGACAGCGATGGTACGGAAATAACTGGTGACGGCGATAGCACTGATTCCGATCATTCATCAGCAGATGATAGCGTAAACTCAGATGATGCACAGGCAGATAATTCTCAGACAGATGATATCCAGTCAGATGATGTGCAGACAGACAACACCTCGGATGATCAGAATACCGACACTCAGGATACAAACGAAATCCAGTCAGAAGATCAGGCAGCAGCTCAGAATGAAGGAGATACTTCAGAAGTAGATCCAATGGTCAGCGAAGCCGGAGTTGAACTGGTGTCTATTGAAAAGGAATTTAGTGACAGTACAGACAATGAGGATGATCAGGAAGACAGTTTTCAGGATGGCACAGAAAATGAGGTTATGCCGGAGGCAGAAAGTAGTTCTGATGAGTCATTTTCTGCCGGAGATACAGATTCTGATTCCGGGAAAACAAAGCTGGAAGATTATGATCTGATTTATTTAAATGGAACCGGATTAAATGAATCTTCCTACCAAAAGATTCTCGACATAGTTTCCCCTCAGAATTCAAAGAAAAAACCATGTATTATTAATCAGACAAAATTACAGAATAATAATACTTTTAAGAGTAGTTTTGCATCAATCATGAATGATAACGATGCGGATGGTCATTACGTAAATTGCAATATATATTTTTTTAAAAATAGTTTCTCATCTGATGTTCAGGATTCAGGTAGCCTTTTGAATGTATCATTTGACAATAATTTTAATCCTTCCTATAAGGAAGAGACAGACAGTTTCTCGGATGGCGATAATAGTCTGATGGAAGGTTTTGAAGAAATTCTGAAGTATATAGAAAAGGAGAATAAATACAGGAAAATAAAAGAAAACTCGACAAATAAGGATAACACAGAAAATCAGGAGAACCAGGGGGAAAAAGAGAACACTCTTCTAAGTACCAAAATTAGCCAGGCCAGAGCCATTGAGTACATTATAAATTACAGACTGAAAAGAAATGATCTGCCTACCGGAAAAATCAGGGTACTGGAACTCCAGCCAGCCCGCAGTCAGGGCGAGATTACGAGTTCACAGGTGTTAAGATGGCTGGGGCATGAAATGACAGTGCAAAGCTGCTGTAATCATAACGGAGAACCTGCGGAGAATGTGCTGAACGATGAAACATCAATATGGCATTCTGCATATGAGCCAAATGATAATAACAATAATCATGAAGGTAATCATTATCTGGAAATATCATTTACGAATCCAGAAAATATTGATGGGTTTATTTACAGAGCCAGACCATACGGACAGAATGGTGCAATATATAAATATACGTTGGAATTATATGATGAAGATAATAGCAAGATAGGAAGTATTCAAGGAAATTTTGATAGTCAAACTATAGATAGAAATAGTGCAACGAAAAAATTTGAAAACACATATTCAAATGTAAAATCTATGAAATTAATTTTTGACAGTACATTTGGCGATAACGATTCTCTAGTAGATAAATTTGCCAGTGCCAGAAAATTTCTTCCGATTTTTCATGATGTAGAAATAACCACTATGACAACATCAGAATTTGTCGGACATATTGACGATTTAAATACAAAATATGACATGATCTATCTGGGAGATGATGCCGAGGATTTAAATTATTCCGGAAACTTCCGACCAGATGAACAAGTGCTTTATTATCATGTTGGTGGAAGGAAATTGGCGCTTTATGAATTACAGGGCTTGATGAATCATGATTATGTCACGAATGGAAGTCAAAAGACAGCCGCTACGGTGGGGGAAAAAGATTCAACTACAGGTACTACTATTGGCTCAGTTCGTGGTTCTGGAAATGATATTACGAAAGAAATAAAAAATAAACTGGTGAATTTTGCAAAAAGCGGGTATCCGGTAGTAGTTGCAGGAAATATTTATGGTGAGCATAAAAAAACGATATCTACAACTCTGGTAGATAATTCTTCTTATATTTATGATTTCCTTAATGAAGTAAAAGGATTTGATAATGTATACAAAGAGGGAGAGATTACAGCAGATGAGGATATAAATTTCTATGCGGAACTTCCAAAACCAAAGATTGAATTGAAAAGTTCCCCTCCTTCTGCAATTGAAACAGGGGATGGCTCATCGAGAAAATTTCTTACTGGAGAAAATATGACTTTTCAGTTTCAGATTATTGACGAGGCACAGGCTTCACCTGCTAATGCAGAATATAATTGTGAATTGTATATTGATCTGAATTGTGATGGTAACTTCTCAAACGCGGAGAAGTTGGAAGATATAGCTGTCATGCAAAACGGAAATGTTATACAACCGGACAATGACGGGACATATCATCTTTCCCTTAACACAGATTATACAGTTTCAAGAAAAATACCGCAGGAATATATCAAATTAATGCCATGGAAACTGGTAGTCACAAACAATAATAACAGTGAAATCCGAACATCTGAGATCGGATACACAAAAAGAGAAAATACAAATTCAACTGCGAATACAATTAAGGTATTGCAAATTATTCCAAATCCATCAACAGACCCAAATGCCCAGTGTACATGGAATTTGGCTACAGATACTACGTTTAAAAGTCTGTTTGAGGAGGTAAAAGACTTTGATGTTCAAATTAGTACAATTACTGTAGGAAATTATGAAACTCAGCATTCTACAGATGCAACCTATCTGAATCAATATAACATGTTGATCATTGGATTTTGCGATGGTGCTGGTTATGGAGATAATTATGGTGAAAATAATCCTACAAACTTTTCGGCGGAAGGTGCTCAGAGGATTCTTGAATTTGCAAATACAGGAAAGAGTGTGATTTTGGCTCATGACAATACGTCATCTTCTGTGTATGACAGAACCGCACAAGACGGTGATGGTATATGGTATGGCTGGGCATATTATTTTAACCAGATTCTCAGAGCAGCTTCTGGAATGGACAGGTATGGGATCACGGCTCCGCAGTCGACTTCTAATATATTAAAACAGGCAAAAGAATTAGATGCACATGAGCAGTCTACAGATTGGAACACTGTTTTCAAGAATTCCAGTGATATGGCATATTTCCTGAACAAAAACAAAGAAAAAACATATTCAGAAACACAGGGATTTACAAATGGAAAATTAAGAATAGCAGTTACGGATCGAGGTTCAGAAACTGTTACAGAAACTACAACCACAGCATCTCAGGTAAATGAGGGTGCAATAACGGAATATCCGTATAAAATTGATAAAAAAATAACTGTTGCTGAAACACATTTCCAATATTATCAATTGGCACTGGAAGAAAATGCAGATGAGGATGATTCAGGTGATCTTGTAGTGTGGTATTGTCTTGGCGATAAAGATAATAAAACTGGAAATGGATATTATAATCATTCACCTAATGACGTCCGAAATAACTATTATATTTATAGCTATAAAAATATAATTTATACCGGCGTCGGACATAGCAATGTACAAAATAATAACAATAATCTTATGGAAAAAAAGCTGTTTGTCAATACCATTATAGCCGCATATAATGCACAGGCGGTTAATCCGGAATTGATGTTTGTAAAGCAGTCAGACAGAAATGCTGCACAGGAAAAGACTGTTTATTACACTCTTGACAATGTTAACTTCAATGAATCCCAGGAGCTTATTAAAAACAAACCACTTGAGTTCCATTTGAAGTGACAGATTCCAACCTGGTTGGTACTTCCTTTGCCGGAACAAACACAAAAGATTTGAAACTTCAATTGTACATAGAGTCTGATAATGGTACAGAAGTTGAAGGAATTGGAGGAAAAAACACAAAAGTGGTGCCGATAGATGTTCCAGTATATGAGGCTGGTAATAAGGGTCCATTAACGAAAGATTCCAACGGATACATCTATGTCAACAGCGGTAAGGTATATAATTTTACTCTAAATGATCTGCCAGACTATGAGAATTATTTAAAAACAAGTGCAGGTTACAAGGGAAAGGTTACCCTGTATGCTAAAATTTCATGCAAGTACATTTACTACGGCACAGAAAAAGAAGCACAATCCGTTGCACAGGTAAATATCTGCCAACGCCAGCTCTTTGATCTGGACTGATAACTAAATTCTAAAAGCCTTAGACTGGTATAGCACAGCTATCCCCAGTCCGAGGCTTTTGACATCTGACAATTTTTACAAAATGCCTTGAAACCATCAGAGAAGCATGCTAGTATAAAACCAAAGCATATTTCTCTTAAGTTTCAGGGCATTTTGCCGTCTTATATTCTAAATTCATTTCAGAAATCCATGCTTTTAATTCTAATCAAATTAGAAAAGCAAGGTGAATTAAGAAAGGCAAAAAGCATAGCCATTTCGCTTGCACAGGAAGGAGAACCTGTAGAAAGAATAGCAAGAATCCTTGGTGAAACGGAAAAAACAATTAAAGAATGGCCGTAAAGTTTATATAATAAAATTGTAAACTTTACGATACAATGGTTTCATGGTATCATAATAGCGATGATACTGTGAAACCATTTTTCAATTTTATAGAGGTAACAGATTATTATGGAATTATATCACGCAAGTAAGGAGATTGTCCGGTATCCGGAAATCAGGAAAGCAAAGTATACAAAGGATTTTTCCTGGGGATTTTATTGTACTAATAATTTGCAGCAGGCAGTACGTTGGGCGAATCGGGGAGTTGGGGAACCAATTATAAATTATTATCAATACATTCCTAACGATAATTTGAAAATAAAAAAGTTTTCGGATCTGTCTGATGAGTGGCTGGATTTCATTGCAGAGTGCAGGAGCGGTAAAACTCATACTTATGATATTGTAGAGGGTCCAATGGCAAATGATACGGTCTGGAATTATGTCAATGATTTTCTGACCGGACGGATTACCAGAAAACAGTTTTGGGTTTTGGCAGAGTTCAAATATCCAACCCATCAGATTAGCTTTCATACCCTTTCAGCATTGGATTGTCTGACATTTGTGAAAAGTGAGGTAATTTATGACAAATCAGGAACGAAATGATTATTTTTATGTATGTGCATTGATTGAGTATATTTCCAGAGCTACCAGAAATCACAGAGGAGATGTTGTGAGGACGATTGGAAAAGAAGGAATTGAGAAATTATTATATGATGCACAGGTGAATCATTGTCTCAGCTTTGAGCAGGTAAGTGATGAAGTGATTGAGTATTATAAGATAAAAGAAGGAACCTTTGACACCATTTCTGACTGTCATTATGATGTTCCCAGCTATCTTGATATCGGAAAACTTTACAGTATTATGATAGAAGACTGTGCAAAGCCGGGAGAAGAGGTACAGGAGCTTATGAATATTTTTCAGTCTTTTATAAGTGATGCTATCTCGAATTTTAATTCGGACCTTTATTATCAGAACCCTGACTACCTGGAATGGTCGTATCGTGAAGGGGAGCTTTTGGATTAAACTGTCAATTTCACCCAAAATCAGCTCCAGGTTTCGTAGATAATTTCGAATAAAGATATTTTGTAACTATTCAGCAGTCTACTATCCCGCGAGGTGTTTTGGCATGAATATGCCAAAATCCCGAGACATACAA
>OGCQ01004237.1_pt1 | contig 11904 bp, 10 predicted proteins | sample 1570161 | NCBI WGS metagenome assembly OGCQ01 (sample SAMEA4384402, study PRJEB24528) | human gut metagenome
CCAGACCGTTAGTAATAGTTACAATCTTTGGAATATTTCCCTTAGGCTTGTTCATAAAGAGCATCCGAAGGCTTCCTGACGGAATCCCCGTGGCTTCTGAGAGCTCTCTGTAACTCTTTTTGTCTTTCCAAAATTCCCCCATACGAGCTTTTTCTGCATTTTCCCAGAAAAGCTCCTTAAGGGGTTTGGGGGCATTCGGCTCATCCGAAAATAGTCGTTTTGACATCATTGTCTCCCTCTAAAATTGCTGTTTTAAAATTAGTCCAGATCTATTATCTCATATTTTTAATAAAAATCAAATCAATTCCTAATACAATATATTTATACCTTTCTAATAGTACTGATTTTACAACATAAAAAGGATTTAGCTCCGTTTTACACAGAACTAAACCCTTTACTTAAACTAACTATGACAGTCATACAAAAGCTCGAAAGTCATCATATGCTGTTTAAAACTAATAGTTATTACGATAATCTCTTTACTTTGCGATTATCAACTCTATAAATGGCTAACATATCTAGTATAAGCCATGTATCACGGGGATAAGCGACATATCGTGGTGACCAGATTGGATTAAACTTTTGTTTATATTGTCTAAGACCACTAAAAGAATAGAAGCGATTGGTAAAGGCATAGATGAGATAAGCCACTTTTTCCTGTAAGAAACTATGTTTCTCAGTTCCTACATTTGACAATGGCGCCATACCTAAATCAAAGAAGGTAACTCCTTCTTCTTTAAAATGAAGTAATAATTTTACAAAAAGATAATCCATGATACCATTAGGGGCTGTCTTTAAGTCGTAACGCATCAGGTCAATGCTTGCTTCGTTAGGTCCATTGCTAGCTAAAAAGGTAACGAAAGCCTGAATGTTATCTTCCTCATCACTTACAAGAGCTATTGGAGCTAATTGAATGTACTTTTCATCAAAATAGCCAAGTGAAAAACCTTTTTCTTGGCGACCATCTAGCCAACTATCCGATATTTCTTTTAGGGTATTAAGCATCTTTTTATCAAAAGGCGGTTGTAATACTTGAAATTGATATCCTTTATTTTCTAGCTTATTCACAACCGTTCTATACTTCTTCCCGTGTTTTCCTTCAGTTGTAAATTCATCGAGTGATACCTGAGCAGTCTCACCAAACTTCATAAAGTCGTATCCATATTCATGAAGTAAAAGGGTTGTTTCTTGATTAACTTCATAGAAAATAACAGAGATATTTGCATTCTCCGCTTCTGCTAGAAACTGTGATAAGCCTTTTTCTAAGTAGCCTAAGTGTGCTAGTGGATCCGACATAACAACACACTTGTTATTTTCAATTGCGAATTGGAAAACAACTTTGTCTTGACCATCCTCCTGGTACCAATAAAGATATTTATCACCTAAAAAAGCTAGAGCAGCATCTAAATTTATATTCGGTATTGTTGTAATAAAGTCTTGATAACGTTGCTTATCGAAAGCTTCTCCGAAATTTTCTTTCATTTGATTACTTTCACGAAGAACCAAAACATACAAAATAACCAATATCAGAGATAAACCAAGAAAATGAATCCAGTGTGTAACCAGATGAGAGAGATGTTTTAACTTAAACACATGATGTGGATTCAAATGTCCTAACAAAACAAGCGTCAAGAAGAAACTACCACCAATATAGGATATATCTTTATAACAATCTTCCCAAGCATAAATATAATGTCTGCGAACAAATGTATCCTTATTCCACCATACGAGAAACAAGAGAACCATTAAGAAAAGACTACTTGGTAATGAAAAACTACCAGTATTCAAATAAACAAGACTTACTAGCCCTAGGACAGTAGCCAGTGTTAACGTAAATTTTAAACGTCGTTTAACTAATCTTGCTAAAAGGAAGAACAGAACACCAAGAACAATACTAGGAAGTTGAAAAACAAACTGTCCAGTGCTAGGTGTAAGTTCTCTAAGCAAAGGAAGATGTCCTAATTCTTGAGGAACTATAGCTGAAACGATAAGAAAGAAACCAAAGAGTCGCAACCCCCAAACCAATACTATAGCGGATAAGGCTTCAATGACCTTTTGAGGAATTCCTAAATATTTCTCATTAAGTCGTCCACCCATATTCTTTAAGAATAAAATTACTCCTAAACAAAAAGGGAGAATATAATAGAATAACCTAAATACAAGTAACCAACTTAGTGCCTGAGCTTTATCAATCCCAAGACCAACTAAACCAGATACCATAATTAAATCAAAACTACCTAGACTACCTGGAATCATTGACATAATCCCAATTGTAATAGCAATCATAAAGAGGGGAATTACATCATAACTTGGTAAATTATAGCCCAAAATATACCCAACCAAAAGGAAAAAACTTAGTACGCAAGTCCAATCAAGAGCAGAAGCTAACACTAAAGATAAAATTGTCTTTCCACCCAGCTGGCCAAAATAGGCCCAATTTTTTCTATTTGAAACAAATAAAACAATTGGGAGATAGAGACTAGCTCCTAAAAGGACTGGCCAATACTGCTTAATACCAATTGATAAAGGGAATAAACCTGTCAAAACCAAGCTTATCAGGGCAAACAGTGAAAATCCACTCATGAAATAAGGAATGACACGAGAAATGCCCTGCATACTTTTTTCAGGTCGTTCTTCATCTCCATAGAAAGAATATCGTAAACCAATATCTACCAAGCCGGCAAAGCCAATCATATTATTCAAGCTATTAATGGTCCAGCTAGTTTCTAGTAAGTAAGATAATTTTTGTTTCTGATTTAGCTCTTTATTTAAGATACTATCATAGAAGATCATTGGCGCAACAGCCATAAAACCAAACAATGCTAAAAAGATGACATTTAGTGGAGACAGTTTCCCCAGTATTTCTACAATCTTATCAAACGAAATCGTCTTAAAAAGTCTAGTTATCTCTACAATAACTAGACTAGCAATAGATAGAAATAAAACGAGTTTGATAAGTGTTTGCCATTTTTTAACCCAATTTAAAAACATTTGCAAACTCTACTCCTTTTATCCTAATAATGTCTGTAAAATCGGAATCACAATCACAAATAAAACCGTACTGAGAGTGACCACATTCGTTGAAAACTCAACATCGCCTTTTCCTTGATTGGCAAGGATAGGAAGAACCGCTAAAGCAGGTGTTGCTGATTGAATCATAAAGGTTCTAAATTCTGGTGCTACCATATTTGGAGAGAAGAATTTCAAAACCAGGAGCATGATGACAGGTGCAAGGATAAAACGACCAACCAGTGTGATGATGGTATCTTTATCAAAGCGAATAGTCTGAAGCCCTGCCTTAGCTAGGACGATACCGATATAGACAAGAGATAACGGCGTTGTTAAACTACCAATATAAGTCAAAGTACTTTCCGCAAAACTTGGGACAGGAATACTTAACACCAAAAATACGAGGGCTACGAGAAATCCTAATAAAGGAGCTGGGAAGAGCTTCTTCCAATTAAATTTTTGAGCCTGTTTTGAAGCCCCTTCTTTACTATCAGAAGTCATCAGATAGACACCTAATGTCCAAGTAGATACTGTATTTGTAATATAATACACTAAGAAGTAAGGAAGAGCTTGATTTCCAAATAGAGCAATATTTAAAGGCAAACCAATGAAAATGGTATTGGCATTAACAAAGGTATTAATCATGGTTCCTCGACGACCTGGGCGCACTTTAAAAACTTTCACTGCGATAAAGGCCGCTAGGTAACCAAGAATGAAGGCGATAAACGTATACAACAAACCGCCAGACAAGCTAATCAATTTATCTAAAGTTAAATATTTAAGAACAGAGGTAAAAATTGCCACAGGCATGGCCACATTCATAATGAGTTTAGATAAGTCATTTCCAAAACTCTCTTGAAACCACCCACGGACCTGTAAGAAATAACCAAGAATGATGATGACGATAATGGGTACAATACTCTGAATCGAAGTTAAAAATATTTCCATAATCTTCCTTTCTATATATTAGGATATACAGTAAAAGGTGTACGAGGCATCTAGTCGCACTCGTACACCTCCATTAAATTTACTTATTTATATTCTGGATACCATTTCAAATCACGGACTGCTTTAGCCATATCTGTTTCTTCAGCACGTGCAAGACCTTGTTCTTGCGCTTTTTTAGCAACTGCTTCTGCTACTTTGATAGAAACATCAGCTACATACTTGAATGGAGGTAAGACTGGTGCTCCTGGTTCGCCTGGATTGACAATACCACTCAATGAATGTGCGGCAGCTCCAATCATTTCATCCGTCAAAAGACTCGCTTCAGAAGCCAGCATACCAAGTCCGAGACCTGGGTAAATCAGCGCATTATTTGCTTGACCAATCACGTAGTCCACACCTTTATAGGAAACTGTACCAGCTGGAATTCCTGTCGCAACAAATGCTTTTCCGTCTGACCATTCGATCAAATCTTTGGCACTTGCCTCAGCTAGTTTGGTTGGGTTTGACAATGGGAAAATGATAGGACGTTCTGTGTTTTCACACATAGCTTCTACAATTTCTTTTGTGAAAGTATTTGGCTGAGTTGAAGTTCCCACAAGAATCGTTGGTTTAACCGTCTTCACTACTTCAAGAAGGTCCGTCAACTTATCTGCATTGGCAAAATCAGAGCGTTTCTTAGCAAATGGTTTTTGTTCCGGAGTTAGGTCGTCCATGTCATCAAAGAGGAGACCTTGTTTATCCACCATAAAGAAGCGTTTATAAGCTTCTTCTTCAGGCAGACCTTCACTAACCATTTCGCGAAGGACACGAGAGGCAATCCCTGCACCAGCAGTCCCACCACCATAGCAGAGATAAACTTGATCCGTTAATTTTTCTCCTGTAATATCCAATGAACCAAAGATTCCACCGAGGGTTACAATACCAGTTCCTTGAATATCATCGTTAAAGGTTGGGATTTGTTTTCGATATTTTTCAAGGATGTTGGCAGCGTTTAAGCGACCGAAATCTTCCCAGTGAAGGTAGAGTTTAGGGAAAAGACGTTCTGCAGTTTGGACAAATTGATCGATAAAATCATAGTAACGATCACCACGTACACGTTCGTGACGATTTCCCAAGTAATTAGGATTGTTACGTAATTCTTCACGGTTGGTACCTGCATCAATGACCAAAGGAAGCACCATTGAAGGATCGATTCCTGCAGCTCCAGTATAGACCATCAGTTTCCCAACAGAAATATCGACACCATTTGTACCCCAGTCACCAATACCAAGAATACCTTCTGCATCTGTCACAACAATGAGACGAATTTCACGGTCCCCTGCTGCATTTTTCAAAGTTGCTTCGATATTTTCAGGATGATTGATATCAAGATATGCGGCATATTGTGGATCTACAAAGAGGTCGCTATAACCCTCAATGGTATCAGCAATGGTTGGGTCATAGACAATGGGATTAAACTCTTCCAAATGTTGAGCAAATAGGTAGTAAAAAAGAGTACGATTTGTATTAAAAATTTCCATTAGGAACAAACGTTTTTCCAAATCGTTGACCTTCGTTTGCATTTGCGCATAAGTTTGCGCTGCTTGTTCTTCAATGGTTTGAACGTAAGGTGGCAAGAGTCCAACCAAACCTAACTCCTGACGTTCTTCCAAGGTAAAGGCAGTTCCCTTGTTAAGGAAAGGGTTGTTTAAAATATCATGTGCAGTCATAATGCGACCTCCTTTTTCTATATTATACTACCATTTATGTACGATTAAAAGAACGGTGTATCATTTAATGTCCATTAATTTCTTTTATGCTATAATGGACATTAATAATCTTATATCGTACTTCGTATTGTTTAAAAAGTTATTTTTGTCATTTAAAACTTGTATTCTGTTTATATGACGACTAAAAATTATTTACAAAAATATATTTCACAAAAGGTGAAATATTTTCGCACACAAAATAAAATGAGCCAAGAGGAACTTTCGGAACAGGCAGGACTCGGACTCAAGTATATCAATCAACTAGAAAACCAAAATGTGAATCTGACCATTCACAGTCTAGAAAAAGTGATTGTTGCCTTAAACTTGACGCCAGAGGAATTTTTCAATTTTAACAGCCTCGAGGCCACCACTGACAGAACCGATAACCTCTCACTGAAAAGAGTTAACATGAAGCTAAAACAACTTCCTGCTACAAAGAGGGAGAAACTCTTAGCCATCTTTGAAGATATTTTAGATAGCCTGTAGTTGCCTCCTGACTTATCATCGTATTTTAACTCATTAAAAAACTTATAGTCAAATACGTAACCACGGATAAGATTTACTTATCACTTCAGCCGACTTTGACTATATATATCCTTTTAACATGCTTTTGAAAGTGAGATTTTATGAACCTTAAAGACTTATACTACTTTTATGACCTAAGTAACTTACAATCTTTCACTGATGTAGCCCGAAAACATGAGGTGAGTCAACCATCCATTTCTTATGCGATTAAACGATTAGAAAAAGAGTTTCATTGTCAACTAATTATGCATGACCCTTCTCACAGAACCTTTAAATTAACACCACAAGGTGATATTTTATTGCGACATATAAAAAAAGTGCTTCCAGAACTTCAAGGTGCCAAAAAGGAAATACTACGAAGCATTTCTTCCTATGATACAATCGGATTCCCACCTATTATTATTGACTATCTTATTCGTAAAGAACCTGCTTTTATTGAAAATGTCTCTGCACTTCGAAATATTCATCCTATACAAGAGGGCTCTATTGAACTTTTAGATCTCTTATCTAGGGGGGACCTAGATGCCAGTTTTATTGGAAGCTTAGAACCTATTCTTGATAAACGATTTTCAGTTAGAAACCTTATGACAAGTGATCTTTATTACATTTTGCCATCAGGACACCCATTAGCAGATAAAGAAACTATCGCTTTCTCAGACGTTATGAATGAAGATTTTATTATTTTAGACGAACATTTTGTTCATCTAAAAGCATTTCAACATCTGAATGATCAGCATCATCATGCCGCAACACCATTTTTTCAAACTGATGATGTTAATTTGCTTAAACAACTCCTTCGTAAAAAAGTTGGTATCAGCCTTCTTTCTGAGATTGCTATAACAAAGGAAGACAAAGATTTAATTGCTATTCCAATGGTTAAGAATGAACGTCTGACCCTTTATGTTTCTCTTATCACCCTCAAGGAAAATAATCTTCATCCTAAGGTTCTCAACTTCTTAAAAGAACTATTTAGCTAAAAGAGACAGTATTATGTTAATTTAGATATTATCTAACCATAAAAAACAACTCCCCTCGTACTTTAACGAAGGGAGTTGTTTGACTAATAATTCCAGTTTACCAAGAGATAGATAAGGCTTGAGCCAAACATATCTGCTAAGGCATGAACGAGGAAAAATGGAAGCAAATTTTTAACCTTGTACTTATAAGACCAAAGACAACCCCGATAACCAGAGCCCATAGCATGCCCTGATAGGTATGGAAGGACACACGAACAATGGTTGAAAAGAGCAAGACCAACCACTTATACTTGTCCTTAACCGAGGTCAAGAGTCCTAGGAAGAAAAATTCCTCGTAGAAACCGTTGAGCAACCCATAAGCAATCGCCATAGGTGACAAAGCCATAAACTTATCAATCACAGCCATAGGGCTAATAAATGCTAGAACTTGAGGACTAAAATAATTATATTGTCCTGATAAAGTACTTACCATATCAGCAAATAAGCCCATGATAGCGAAAAAAAAGGGTACCCAAAAGAGAACAGACCACTTTAGACGGATTGGCAATTGTTTAAAGTCAAAATGACGTATCCAGAGATAAATAATCGCTAAGGCTAGGAGGATAATCTGCAAGGTGAAATTGCTAGAGTAAGCTGCTCCTTCACTGGCTGTATTTGTTGCTGTCTCACTGACTGCCGTGGAAAGGCTTGGAGACAAACTCGCCAAATACATCTGTGTCGAACGAACAATAAACTGACCAAACATAATCAGCGTAACAATACCAATATCAAACCATCTCAGTTCCTTGAGCGGCTGCTCAGGATGAATTTTCTTAAGTAGAGACATGGTCCTTCCCTTCTTTCTAGTATCTTCATCGAAGACTGGTTTATTTTTTAAGGTTATTATAAGCCACAAACCTTAAAGTAACACTAAAATTTGCAGTAAGATTAGTATTTCATTTAAGGAAAGAAAAAGCAAGGGAAAGTATCTTTCCTTTGCTTCAAACATGTTATTAATCGTTCTTTTTGACAACGCTAACCAAGACAAGAAGTTGGAAAATGGCTAGAGCAAATAAGACCATAAAGCCATTTCGACTTCCTTGAGCCGTTGCTTGTGCAAAGTCAATCTTGTGATTAGCTTGACTCATAGCAACAATTAGAGAGGCTAACGTTGTTCCCACTGCTCCTGCAAATTGTTGGAGAGTGTTAAAGATGGCATTGGCATCAGCACGTTGATCAAGTGACAGTTGTTTCTGTCCATTGGTCATGACATTACCAAAGGAAACGCCAAGCCCCGTCATGAAAATCATGTAAAAGACGAGGATCAACGTATTGGAAAGAGAGAGACCGAACAAGCTAAATAACAACTGAGCGAGTACGATAAGGATTGCCCCAATCAGAATCGGTTTACGAGCCCCCATCTTATCTAAAATAATACCTGAGAACGGAGCGAATCCTGCACCGATAATAGCACCTGGAAGCAACATTAAGGCTGCAGAAGTTGTATTCGAGTGGTTAACCAATTGCACATAGTTTGGCAAGAGAAAACTCATCGCAAGGGATCCCAATTGGAAAGAGAAGAAAGCGATGATATGACCTGTCAGTTTACGATTTTTTAAAATAGAGAGGTTGATAATAGGCTTGTCCAATGTTGTTGAACGCCAAATCAAAACGACAAGACCTAAGATACCAATCAAAAGCCAACCAAGAACTGAGAAACTAAAGAAAGCATGGTCAACAACCCCATGAAGGCCTAAAATCAAGCCCAAGAAAAGAAAGATAGTAGCCAGTAGACTGAGGATATCTAAAGATTCACGTTGCACCTCACTCTTTTGCTCAATTGAGCGAATCCCTGCTATCAGTGAAGCCAAGAGAATAGGAAACTGGACGAGGAAGATAGAACGCCAACCAAAGTGCGCTGTCAAGAGACCACCAACAGTCGGTCCAATGGCTGGAGCAACGGCTGTAATCAGTGTCCCAACTCCCATCATGAGACCAATCTTACGACTTGGCACCTGCTCCAAAATGATGTTAAACATGAGAGGTAGGGCAAAACCAACACCCATCCCTTGAACCAATCGTCCCAAAACAACAAAGCCGAAACTAGGGGCTATAAAGTCGATGAGAACACCTAAAATAGACAATAGGTTGGCGACCAGAAAGATGGTTTTCATCTTAAACGAGCGCTTGAGATAGGCAGATAAGGGAACCACGCAAGCGACCACTAGGAGATAAATTGTTGTAACCCATTGTACGGTTGACGTATTGACTGAAAATGCCTTCATCAATACGGGAAAGGTGATGTTCATAGCTGTTTCACCAGCTACTCCACAAAATGAAAGGATTCCTGTCGCAAAGATGGCACACAGGACCTTGGTGGAGATTTTATCTTCTAACATAAGTATTTATTCCTCCTAGATAAACTTAAATATTGCGGTAGTGTTGTAAGATTTTGAGAAAGACTTCTCTCTCTTCAGATGAAAATTGCTGGGCAAACTCTTCCTCTTCTTTACGAAGATAAGATTGGCAGGCAGACGCGATTTTTACTGCCTTATCCGTTAAAACAACCGCTTTTTGCCTAGCGTCTTTCGATGAGGTATGTCGTTCGATAAGGCCTTTTTTCTCCATCCGTTGTAAGAGAACTGTCGTTGTCGAACGCTGAATCTCAAATTCGTGCTCAATGTCACGTTGAAATACCTCATGATTAGCATGATTGGTTATAAAATCGATAATGGCCATCTGATTTCCAGTCAAATCATACTGCCTAGCAAACTGATCAAAGTGGCGCATCATATTGTTATTGGCTTGCTTCAACAAGCGTCCAAAATGGTCCAAAACATGACTCCTTAACTACATTGTTAGCTAACTAGCGATTAACAGTATAGTAGAATTATTAACTCAAGTCAATAGATTCTTTCAAAAAATAGAAAAACTCAAGAACTTAAATCCTTGAGTTGCTTCATTTAGTCTTTCTTTACAGGAACTTCCTTAATAACACGCGCTGGATTCCCGCCTAGAACCACGTTGTCTCCAAAAGACTTGGTCACGACGGCTCCTGCCCCAGCCACTACATTATCCCCTAGGGTAACGCCAGGAAGGATAGTCACGCCTCCACCAGCCCAGAAGTTATCCCCGATAGTAATTGGAGCCCCATATTCAAGGCCTGAATTACGCTCGGTTGGATCAAGCGGATGTAAGGGCGTCAAAAACTGACAATTAGGACCAATCATGGCATTGTCACCAATCCTGATAGGACAGACGTCTAGCATAGTCAAGTTCCAGTTAGAATAAAAATTTTCACCGATATGGATATTAACACCGTAATCCGTAACGAACTGAGGATTCATGGCAAGATTTTCACCAGTCGAACCAAACCAAGATTTGACAATTTCAGCTCTCTTGAGACGGTCAGGTTCCGCATTAAAGGCCATTTGGTTTTCTCTCGATTTAGCTGCTAGGGCACGTAACTCAGGGTCGCTAGGTTTGTAAAACTCACCCGCAATCATTTTTTCATATTCTGTCGGCATGGCGTACTCCTTTTTTGTTTCTTCTTCTATATTGTAGTATAGAAGTGATATTACCACAAGTGAGACTCCCATACAAAAGTATGTAAAGTCTTTATTCTACTTAATTATATATCGATGATCTCACCAACAGCTAAAACCCTATAACCTGCTGATTCAACTTCATTTTTAGTTGTCTTGTAATGACTATAATCATCAATATGAATGGGATAAATTCTTTTAGGTTGAAGGAGATCATTCATTCGGTTTAACATTTTTAAGTCCATGGTAAATGGTCCACCAAAAGAACCTGATTTTACAGCACCTAAATTAGCAAAAATAGCATCTATATTTTTAGGGACAATTTGGATTAAGTCTGGGTACAAAACAGTATCACCAGTAAAATAAATAACTTTAGTTTCCGACGAACTGGTGATTGTTAGTTGATAGCCATTTACCTTACCAACTATCTTTCGCATGATGTAATTACTGGCATGATAAGCCGGTAATGCTTTTATGGTGATACAATAGTCAGCGACTTGAAATGCTTGTTCTTCTCCCCATCTTAAAACACTATTATTTAAACATGGCACCCCATCTAAAATTTTCCTATTAGGAGAAATGACCGTCTTCTCTTTCAGATAATCTTTCCCTACATCATCCAAATGATCTTGATGCCCATGAGTAATTAGCCATACATCAACTTTGCTAAGAAGAGACTCATCCTTATGAACATGAGTTTGTTTCTCGGAGACAAATCCTTTAAACTGAACTAAAGTTCCCTTAGGAGATAAGTCAGGATCAATTCCAATATGAAATTGATTATCAATGGAAATGATGCCACATGCAACGCCACAATAAGTAAACGAAATAGACATAGTACCTCTTTTTTTATAACAAGCGATAAGTTGAAAAACTAGTCATTAACAATAAAGGAATGAGTATTAAGTGCATAACTCTTGTAACTAGATTATAGTTTTTATCGTCAATTTAATCAATATCTGTTTATGTTTCGACACCTTCTTTTACATTTATAATGCTAAGTTTCCACAAATCTCAGTTAGGTAATCAACAAAAAAATCCCAAGTTCTCTATGCAACTTGAGATTTTCTTTCTGTCTGGGCATGCCTGAGTCATTCAGGTCTTTATATTATTTGTCTTTTTGATCTTTGTGATCTTTTTTATTTTTCTTCTTACGTCCGTTGCGACCAAGTC
>OGCQ01004239.1_pt1 | contig 11892 bp, 14 predicted proteins | sample 1570161 | NCBI WGS metagenome assembly OGCQ01 (sample SAMEA4384402, study PRJEB24528) | human gut metagenome
AGTGATTTTGATGGAACAGTCACGGAGATTCTTGTAAAGAATGGCCAGGCAGTAGAGTATGGCCAGCCATTATTCAGAATTGCGTAGGAGGTTATCATGAAACATTTGGATATTAAACAGATTCAGGAAATCATACCTCACAGACATCCGTTTCTGTTATTGGATTATGTAGAAGATTACGAGCCGGGTGAGTATGCAGTGGCGTACAAATGTGTTTCCTACCGGGAAGAGTTCTTTGCCGGACATTTTCCACAGGAGCCGGTCATGCCGGGTGTGCTGATCGTGGAAGCGCTGGCACAGGCAGGTGCGGTAGCGATTTTAAGTGAGCCGGAGAATCAGGGAAAAGTCGCATATTTTGGCGGAATTGATAAATGCAAATTCAAAGGAAAGGTCGTGCCGGGGGACAAGCTTCGTCTGGAAACAAGAATTATCCGGAAAAAAGGACCGATTGGTGTCGGAGAGGCTGTCGCTACAGTGGACGGTAAAAAAGTAGTCAGCGCGGTACTGACATTTGCAGTAGGGTAGGTGATCTGTGTGATTAAGAAGATTTTGATTGCGAACCGTGGTGAGATTGCAGTTCGGATTATCCGTGCGTGCCGGGAAATGGGAATTGAGACGGTTGCAGTATATTCAGAGGCAGACGCAGAAGCCCTTCATACAAAGCTTGCAGATGAAGCGGTCTGTATCGGACCGGCACCGTCATCTCAGAGTTATTTAAGTATGGAGAATATTATCAGTGCAACGGTGGTGAGTGGGGCAGACGCCATTCACCCGGGTTTTGGCTTTTTGTCAGAGAACAGTAAATTTGCAGAACTGTGTGAGCAGTGCGGAATTACCTTTATCGGACCGCCGGCAAATGTCATTGCAAAGCTTGGCAATAAACAGGAAGCAAGAAATACGATGGAAGCAGCAGGTGTTCCGGTCATCCCAGGAAGTAAGGAGCCAGTCTGTGAGGTGCATACCGGACTTTTGCTTGCACGGGAAATCGGTTACCCGGTTATTATAAAAGCTGCCCTCGGCGGAGGTGGAAAAGGCATGCGTGTGGCATATTCCGAAGAAGAATTCACGCAAAGCTTTCAGACCGCACAGAAGGAAAGCCAGATGGCATTTGGCGATGATACCATGTATATTGAACATTTTATGGAGGAGCCGAGACATATCGAATTTCAGATTCTGGCAGATTCCTATGGAAATGTAGTGCATCTCGGAGAACGTGACTGCTCTATTCAGAGAAATCATCAGAAAATGATCGAGGAGGCTCCGTCAGCGGCGTTGTCTTCAAAGCTTCGAAAGAAGATGGGAGAGGCAGCAGTAAAAGCTGCGAAAGCCGCAGGCTATGTCAATGCAGGAACCATTGAATTTCTTTTAGAGAATAATGATGCCTTTTACTTTATGGAGATGAATACCCGAATTCAGGTGGAGCATCCGGTGACTGAGTGGGTGACTGGAATTGACTTGATCAAAGAACAGATTCGTATTGCAGATGGACAGAAGCTGTCATTTACTCAACAGGATATTGAAATCAATGGGCATGCCATTGAGTGCCGGATCAATGCGGAAAATCCGGAAAAAGGATTCCGGCCGTCACCTGGAACTATTACAGATCTTCATTTGCCGGGAGGAAAAGGAATCCGCGTAGATTCTGCAATTTACAGTGGATGCAGCATTTCTCCATATTATGATTCCATGGTTGCAAAGCTCATTGTCTGGGCGAAGAACCGGGATGAAGCAATCCAGAAAATGCAGAGTGCACTTGGAGAGGTTATTATTGAGGGCATCGACACGAATGTGGATTATCTCTATGAATTATTAAATAACCCGGTATATCAATCCGGAGAGTTTAATGTGAATTTCATAGATACTATAAAGCATTAAGGTATACAACAACCGTGGAGTGAAAGAGTATAAGGAGTGGACATATGAAGTTAGATAATATGTTTAAGAAAACAAGACGTCCTTCCGGAAAAAAAGGGCATATCGGTGGGAAACACCAAAGCCCGGAAGTTCCGGAGGGACTTCTGTGTAAATGTAACAAATGTCAGAAAGCAATTATTACAGAGGACGTTATAACAGGCGGATATATTTGCCCGAAATGTCATGGGTATTTTCGTATGCCGGCACCGGAGCGGATTCGATCAATTGCAGATGAGGATACGTTCGAAGAGTGGGACAGAGGAATTGAAAATACGAACCCGATTGGATATAAAGGGTATCCGGAAAAGGTGGAAGCATTAAAACAAACAACTGGATTAGATGAGGCAGTGGTGACTGGAAAAGTTGCAATTAATGGAATTGAGACAGCGCTTGGAGTCTGTGACGGACGTTTTTTAATGGCGAGCATGGGAGAAGTCGTAGGTGAGAAAATTACAAGAATGGTAGAACGTGCGACAGAAGAAAAGCTTCCGGTTATCATCTTTACATGCTCTGGCGGAGCAAGAATGCAGGAAGGAATCGTGTCTTTGATGCAGATGGCAAAGACATCCGCTGCACTGAAACGTCACAGCGACGCTGGACTTCTTTATATTACGGTGCTGACAGATCCAACAACCGGTGGCGTGACGGCAAGTTTTGCTATGCTTGGAGATATCATACTGGCAGAGCCGGGAGCACTGATTGGATTTGCAGGTCCTCGTGTCATTGAGCAGACGATCGGTCAGAAACTTCCGAAAGGATTCCAAAGATCCGAGTTCTTAAAAGAACATGGATTTGTAGACCAGATTGTAGAACGCCAGAAGATGCGGCAGACGCTGGGAAAAATCCTGAAAATGCATCAGACTGGAAATGAAAAAGTCGAAAAAGCAACAAAAGAATTTCAAAATAGAAAAACCAGATCAAAAACTCTGGAAGCCTGGGATCGTGTACAGATTTCCAGAAGAAATGACCGCCCGGTTGCAGGTCACTATATACAAGCTTTGTTCCAGGATTTTGTAGAACTGCATGGAGATCGGTATTTTGCCGATGATCCGGCAATTGTTGGAGGAATCGCAACCTTTCACGGAAGAGCAGTGACAGTCATTGCCCAGGCGAAGGGACAGAATACAAAAGAGAATATCGGACACAATTTTGGTATGCCGTCACCGGAAGGCTACCGGAAGGCATTGCGTCTTATGAAGCAGGCAGAAAAATTCCACCGCCCGGTCATTTGCTTCGTAGATACGCCGGGAGCATTTTGCGGAATTTCCGCAGAAGAGCGCGGCCAGGGAGAGGCGATTGCAAGAAATCTGTATGAGATGTCAGCGCTGAAGACCCCGATACTTAGTATTGTTATCGGAGAAGGTGGAAGCGGCGGTGCACTTGCAATGGCGGTTTCAGACCAGGTATGGATGCTGGAGAATTCCATTTATTCCATTCTTTCACCAGAAGGCTTTGCAAGCATTTTATGGAAGGACAGTACGAAAGCTGCGCAGGCTGCAAAAGTTATGCGTCTGACAGCAGCAGATTTAAAAGAAATGGGGATTGTAGAGAAGGTGTTTGCAGAACCAGAACATTTTACAGCAGAAACGATGAGCAATATTGCAGATGAACTGGAGAAAAATATCGAAGGGTATCTGGAAGAATATACAAACAAAGACATCCAAGAATTAGTGGATTCCCGATATGAACGCTTCCGTCGGATGTAAGCAGGATCTGAAATATATAAGTGCAAAGTTGTCTGTAAAATGCAAGTGTCAGAGAATTCAGAAGGAATGCAGGAGCAGGTTGACTTCTTTGACAAAAAACGTCTATAATGAAAAGCAAGTAAAGGATGAAGGAGCAGTGCGAATGAGTGATGTATATGCAACAATTAACTATGTCCTGGTGAATCTGATCAATGAGATCTGGGAGGTAGAAGGTAAGGCAATTATTACGGATGAATTTAAAGATATTACCAACAATGATATGCACGTCATAGAGGCAATCGGACTTGGAGAGGGCAATAATATGTCTACCATTGCAAAGAAGCTGAATATTACAGTAGGATCACTTACAACTGCTGTGAATAGTCTTGTGAAAAAGGGTTATGTTGACCGGTTCCGCAGCAAAGAGGATCGACGGGTCGTATATGTGCGTCTTCTGGAAAAAGGGGAAAATGCATATCATCATCACGAAGATTATCATAAGCAGATGACACAGGCCATTGTGGACAAGTTAGATGAGAGCGAGATTCCGGTACTGTTAAAGACGCTGGACGCACTGACTGGATTCTTTACCGATTATACAAGAGAAAGCAAAGAAAAATCGTCAGACAGCATGGATAAAGAATAGACAAAAAATGACTGATGATGAGAGAACGTATAGAAGAGTGAGGCGTACAATATGATCCGAGGCGTGATATTTGACATGGATGGCACTTTGTTTGATACAGAGAGGCTGTATACGATTGCGTGGAAGCAAGTCGGAGAAGAAATGGGGTATTCCATTACGACAGAACTTCTGAATCAGTGTCGGGGAAAGACGGCAGCGATTATCAGGGGAATCTTTGAAGATACATTTGGCAAAGAATTTCGTTATGAAGAAGCAAGACAGCGAAAAGATGAGATTTTTATGGAGATGCTTGCGCGGGACGGGGTTCCTAAAAAGAAGGGGCTTATGGAGCTCCTTTCCTATTTGGAAGAAAAGAAGATTCCGGCAGCAGTTGCAACTTCTACAAGACAATCGCGTGGAGAAAAAGTTCTTCAAATGTCAGGAATAGTGGAATATTTTGCAGCATTTATCTATGGAGACACGCAAAAAGCAAGTAAACCCAAACCGGATATTTTCTGGAATGCAGCAAAAGCAATTGGACGTGATCCGAAGGAGTGTCTGGTAGTTGAAGACAGTACACCGGGAGTCATGGCAGGAATCGCAGCCGGTGGAGAAACGATTTATATTCATGATATGGTAGATGTGCCGGAAGAGGTACTGGAACATGCATCAGCCAGTCTGGAGAATCTGGGTCAGATCATTGAGTGGATGGAAAATGTAAAATAGGGAGATGATTTTGTGAATAAAGAAATCGAAAAGTTGCAGGAAATCATTGATGACAGTGAAAATATTGTCTTTTTCGGAGGAGCAGGAGTATCTACAGAGAGCAATATTCCGGATTTTCGAAGTGCGGACGGCCTGTATCAGCAGAAATACAAGTATTCACCGGAACAGATCGTCAGTCATACCTTCTTTATGCGTAATACAGAAGGATTTTATGAATTTTACAAAGAAAAGATGATGTTTTTAGATGCGAAGCCGAATGCCGCGCATAAAAAGCTGGCAGAACTTGAGCAGGCAGGAAAACTTAAAGCAATCATTACGCAGAATATTGACGGACTTCATCAGGCAGCAGGAAGTAAGAATGTATATGAAATCCATGGAAGCATTCATCGCAATTACTGTCAAAAATGCGGAAAATTCTACGATGCAGCATATGTAAAGAACAGCAAAGGAGTTCCACGTTGTGAGTGTGGAGGAGTGATCAAGCCGGATGTCGTGCTTTATGAGGAAAGTCTGGATGAAAATATGATTGACAAGAGTATCCGTGCGATCAGCCAGGCAGACACACTGATCATAGGGGGAACATCTCTGGTCGTTTATCCGGCAGCTGGATTTGTAGATTATTTTAGAGGAAAACATCTTGTCGTGATCAATAAGAGCGATACGGCAAAATCAGTTCGTGCAGAACTTACGATTGCCGCACCGATCGGGGAGGTATTGAGTCAGATTACAGTATGAGTACGTTAAAGAAAGAGATCGTGATTCGTGTTGCAGCATTAGATGATGCAGAAGAATTGTTGGAGATTTATGCACCATATGTCAGGGAAACTGCAATTACATTTGAATATGAAGTTCCCTCCCTGGAGGAATTTCGTGAAAGAATTGCACATACACTTGAAAAATATCCATATCTGGTGGCAGAACATGATGGAAAAATCGTGGGGTATGCATATGTCAGTCCATTTAAGGAGCGCGCAGCTTATGCCTGGGCGGTGGAAACCTCCATATATGTAGATCAGAATTGTAAACGTATGGGAATAGGGAAAAAACTTCATAGTGCATTGGAACATTGTCTGAAAGAAATGGGAATTTTAAATATGGAAGCATGTATTGGATATCCCGAGGAAGACGATGAGTATCTGACAAAGAACAGTGCACAGTTTCATGAACATCTTGGCTATCGTATGATAGGAGAATTTGAAAAATGTGGATACAAGTTCCATCGCTGGTACAATATGATATGGATGGAGAAGATCATTGGAATCCATGAAGAAATTCAAACGTTTCCAAAGAAATTTGATGCGGACATGTTGAAGGACTAGAATACAGCAGACTTGGATGGTAAGGTGAAATATATGGAAAATGAGAAAAAGCAGTTAAGGCTTTGGCAGGGATTACTGGTAATCATCCTGGCAGGTCTGGAAGTATTTGTGTTCAGTGACTTTCTGCCACAATGGTTAGGAATGGGACGGTCTTTGATCGGAGAATTGATTTTACTGGGCACAGCAGTTGGAGCAGTGGCAGTGTTTGGCGGAAAATTCCGGTCGGTGTTTCCGATTCATAAGCCAAAGCTTACAGAGGTCATGGGGACGATACTGATTTACCTTGGTGCGAGTCAGGCAATTTCTGTTGTGACCATGATTGAAATGTATATTGCCCCGGAGATGGTTACTGAAACATCAATCGGATTAAGCAGTATGTTCACAAGTTCCTCCATGATAGTAGCAATTATAGTTGTTGGAATTGCACCGGCAATCTGTGAAGAAGCAGTGTTTCGTGGTGTATTTTTTAATTCTATTTGGAATCAGACACACGGAAAATGGATTCCAATTATAGTTACAGCGGCAGTGTTTGGTCTGTTTCATGGAAGTATCATACGATTTTTCCCAACATTTCTCCTTGGAATTGTACTCGGATATCTTGTCTATGAGACGAACAACATGTTTTATAATGTGATGTTTCATGCGATCAATAATATCATTCCGGTACTGGTGCTTTATGGGATGCAGTTTTTGATGCAGCTGATGGCAAGAGCACTTGGAATGAATGGAAGTGGAATGTGGAACTTTGTAATGGATACAGCAACCAGCCAGGTTTCTCAGCTTTCACCGGCATTTATGGGAATTTATATGATAGATGGCGGCGTGGGGCTGGCAATTTTGTATCTGGGCAATCACGTGTTACATCTTGGGCGGGAAGGTTATCCAAAAGAATTATTTCCAAAAGAAAAACGCAAACAACAGTTCATCTGGCTGGCACTTGCCCTGGCACTGGCTGTAACCGGAGGAATGATGATTGTAGCAGGTACGATACAAGGTCTGCATTTTTAAGAAAGATAAATCGGCTATAATAATTGGGGGTTTTTACCTTCGCACACATAGTGCTAGTAATTAAAGTATAGGGAGGAAAGAAAGATGGCGGTAAATGTATTAGACAGATTCGAATTTCGATCTGTCAGGGTAAATGAAGCAGAGGAAGTAGCAGAGATTGAGAAGATCTGTTTTCCACCACATGAGGTATGTTCTAAAAAAGATATGTTTGAAAGGGTGGAACATGCACCGGAACTTTTTCTTGTTGCAGTAGACAAAGAGACTGGAACGATCGCAGGCTTTTTAAATGGACTGGCAACAGATGAAGAAGCATTTCGTGATGAGTTTTTCACAGATATTACCGTACATAATCCGGAAGGAAAGAATATTTTCCTTCTTGGGCTGGATGTCCGGCCAGAATACCGCAGGCAGGGTCTTGCAAGAGAAATCATGAACCAGTACGTAAAGCGTGAGCAGGCAAAAGGGCGTAAGATGCTGAAACTGACATGCCTTGAACAGAAAGTGGAAATGTATAAAAAAATGGGCTACAAAGACGAAGGTATCTCTGCTTCTGTATGGGGTGATGAAGAGTGGCATGAGATGAGTTATGCTTTTTAAGGAGACACATATGAAAACATATCAGCTTCAACTGATAAATTGCAATAACCATAATATTGAAATATCAAGATATCTGCAGATTCTTACAAGAATTGAAAAAGAGGATGCAGACAGAATAGTATCGAATGTCCCGGTGGTACTTTATGATAATCTGGACGAGGAATGTGCGGGATATTTTGAAGAAGCACTGGATTATTATCAGGCTGAATATGAAATCCAGCCGATGTCGGAAGAATGCGACATTCCAAAGTTCCCATCAAGACAGATAATCGTACTGGGACGAGTGATGGAATATTTTGGACAGCGCAGTGACTTTGTACAGCTTGCAAAAAAATACGATTTTAGCAGAAAAATCCAATTATCCCAGACACCATTTGCGGCAAAAGATGGTCTTAACAAAGAGCAGGCGGTAAAACTTTGCCAGGAGTTTACCAACATAGGTATGCGGGCGCAGATTGTACGCAGTAAGAAGAAACCTGTGCCAATAGAAGAGAAGAAAAAAAGTTTTTGGAATATTATTTAATTTAGTCGTTGCGCAGCGTCATTGGCGTTATGCAATGCACTTAGCGTAAGAATGTGCCCTGGCACATTCTTTTTTCTAAGAAAAATCTAGAACACCGAGGCATTCTTGAATTTGCATATTTTTCTTGACTTGGAGTTCACTCCAGATGCTATAGTATGTCATGTAGAAGGCAGGTGTTTTGTGTATGACAATTAAAGAAGTCAGTGAGAAATTTAAGATTTCTCAAGATACGCTCAGATATTATGAGCGTATTGGTTTAATCCCGCCAGTTTCGAGAACGGCAAGTGGGATTCGTAACTATCAGGAATCGGATCTTGGCTGGGTAGAGCATGCTGTTTGTATGCGAAGTGCAGGAGTTCCAATTGAAGCATTGATTGAATATGTAAAATTATTCCAGATAGGAGACTCTACATTTGAGGCGAGAAGACAGCTTCTAAAGGAACAGTATGACATTTTAGAGGAACAGAAACAGCAGATTGAGGCAACAATGGAACGCTTGAAATATAAAGTGTCCAGGTATGAAGAGGCTGTGAAGACAGGGGTTTTAACCTGGGAAGAAAAGGAGTGTAAGTAAAGATGTATATTGAAAAGATAAATGGACCAGAGGATGTGAAGAAGATAGAAGTATCAGAACTTCCAAAGCTTGCAGAGGAAATGCGCCATGCGCTTTTGATTCGTGCAAGTAAACATGGCGGACATTTCGGGCCGAATTTCGGTATGGTGGAGGCAACGATTGCGCTTCATTATGTGTTTGATTCGCCGAAAGATAAAATTGTATTTGATGTGTCACACCAGAGCTATCCACATAAGATGCTGACAGGAAGAAAAGACGCATATCTCTATGAAGAGCATTACGACGATGTGTCCGGTTATACAAATCCGCATGAAAGTGAGCATGATTTCTTTACTGTCGGACATACATCTACATCTGTGAGTCTGGCGTGCGGTCTTGCAAAAGCCCGTGATCTCAATGGGGAAGATGGCAATGTAATCGCGGTGATCGGAGATGGTTCTTTAAGTGGCGGTGAGGCATTAGAAGGACTGGATTACGCAGCAGAGCTTGGCGGCAATCTGATTATTGTAGTCAATGACAATGATATGTCGATTGCTGAGAACCATGGCGGTATCTATAAGAATCTGAAGCTGCTTCGTGAGACGAATGGACAGGCCGAGTGTAATCTGTTCTGTGCCATGGGCTTAGATTATATCTATGTGGATCATGGAAATGATGTGGCTGAGCTGATTCAGGCATTTGAGAGTGTGAAGGACAGTAAAAAAGCAGTCGTTGTGCATATCAATACATTAAAAGGAAAAGGTTATGCGCCGGCAGAACAACACAAAGAGCAGTGGCATTTCAACGGACCATTTCATATCGAGACTGGAAAGCCTCTGTATGAGATGGAAGAAGAAGACTACTCAGATGTGACGTGCAATTATCTCATGAAGAAGATGAAAGAAGATCCGGCAGTTGTTGCCATTACTTCCGGAACTCCGACAGTTCTGGGATTTACAGAGGATAAGCGAAAAGAAGCAGGACGGCAGTTTGTCGATGTTGGAATTGCAGAGGAGACAGCGGTTGCACTGGCAGCAGGAATCGCAGCAAATGGCGGAAAGCCGGTCTATGGTGTGTATAGCACATTTGTACAGAGAACCTTTGATCAGATTGCACAGGATGTATGTATCGATAATAGCCCGGCGACGATTGTTACGTTCAGTGGTTCTGTCTATGGAATGAACGATGTGACACATCTTGGACTGCAGGATATCCCGATGATGGCAAATATTCCGAATCTTGTCTATCTTGCGCCGACAACAAAAGAAGAATATCTGGCAATGCTGGACTGGAGTATAGAGCAGAAAGAACATCCGGTTGCGATTAAGCTTCCCGGTGGAGAGGTGATTTCAGACGGAAAAGAAGTCACAAAAGATTTCAGTATTCTAAACAAGTATGAGATGACGAGAAAAGGAAGTAAGGTTGCAATTGTCGGACTTGGAACATTTTATGGATTAGGAAATGATGTGGCGGATCTGATAAAAGAAAAGGCAGGAATAGACGCAACCGTTATCAATCCGTATTATATTACAGGTCTGGATGAAGAAATGCTTGAAGATCTTAAGAAAGATCATAGTGTTGTAATTACATTGGAAGACGGAATTCTGGACGGTGGTTTTGGTGAGAAGATTGCCAGATTCTATGGTGACAGTAATATGAAGGTTTTAAATTTCGGTCTGAAAAAAGAGTTCCTGGATCGATACGATGTGACAGAAGTATTAAAAGACAACCATCTTACAAAAGAGCAGATTGTGGAAGATGTTGCAAGGATTTTTGCATAATAGTTGTACGGACTAAGTTCCTAAGCCAGGGCAGGATTTTGGAATTCCAGAAAATACGTAGGAAAACATCAGATATAAGTTGAAACTAAAAATTCTCTATGGTAAAATATTAATAAAAATTAATATTTTGACACAGAGGAAGAGAATATGAAGAATGAAGAGATTATCTGTTACTGCTCAAATGTTACAAAAGCTCAGATTATAAAGGCAATGGAGCAAGGGGCAAGGACGTTAAATGATATTAGGAAAATGACTGGAGCTTGTACTTTACACAGATGCAAAGAATTAAGCCCAAAAGGGACATGATGTTCTTCCGATATTCGAGAAGTGATGGTCGAATATATGTTAGAGGAAAAGAAGAAAGAGAATAATGATTGAGAATAAAACATGGAACATAGAAAACGTGTAAAAATGGTGCTAGAATACTCTAATAAATATCAGACAGAGGTAAAGGGCCATGACGACATCTATGGTAAAGGGAAGTCCGCTGAAGCTGTTGGAGCGCTTGATGCTTCTGCAAAATATTTGAGCTGTATGGGACTTTTCTATTGGAGCCTTGGAATCCTGACGGTTACAAGAATGGTGACACAAGGTCTTGGATATTCTGGAAGAACCGTTTTTTCAGGTGCTGCGGAGATGGTCGCAAGAGCAGTTGTCAGCCTTGGATTTGTAGGAACATTTGGCTACACAGCAATCTGTTTTGCGGATCAGGCAGCATGGATCGCAGCATGCTGTTACAGTGTTCCGACCTGCCTGTGGTGCGTGAAGAAGTCAATTGCAAAACTGAAACAGACTAAGTAATAGATTTTACAATGAAAAAGCTCCCGGGTTGATGTAAAAACCCGGGAGCTTTGTATTATCTTTATAATTTTTATAACTGTGGTCCAGCGGATACGAGTGCTTTTCCAGCTTCGTTTCCTTCGTATTTTGCGAAGTTCTTGATGAATCTTCCAGCAAGATCTTTTGCTTTCTCTTCCCACTCGGAAGCGTCAGCGTAAGTATCACGAGGATCAAGGATTCCTGTATCAACACCTGTAAGTTCTGTAGGAACTTCAAAGTTGAAGAAAGGAATCGTCTTAGTTGGAGCGTTTTTGATATCTCCATTCAGGATTGCATCGATGATACCACGAGTATCTTTGATGGAGATACGTTTTCCTGTTC
>OGCQ01004243.1_pt1 | contig 11887 bp, 10 predicted proteins | sample 1570161 | NCBI WGS metagenome assembly OGCQ01 (sample SAMEA4384402, study PRJEB24528) | human gut metagenome
GCAATAAAAATCAGCCCAAAAACATTAAACCATTCCATATTATCTACCATCACAAACTTGAATTTATACCCGGTACTTGTCTCGATTTATAGTCATATCAACTAAATGAAATACAAGTAAGATAATAAAAAAAACGGAAACTATTATTATTCCTGCGCCCAGCTTGATAAAATCAATTATACCGCCAAGACAAAAGAGCATTGCCCATGTCTTAATCCGTTTTCCAGTAACTCTGCATATTTTCTCTGTATTTAATCCAGTATAATCTCCTGATAAAAACAGCACACTTCTTTCTGTATTCCTTGATTTGATAAAAAATCTTCCAACAAAAAAGAGAACAGTTGCCATCAGTAAATCAATAAATATAATTATTATTTTCATTTTCAACACCTCTAATTCTAAGTTCACAACTCTCGATTTGTATGTCTCTATTATACCATAATGAGCTTTACCGCAACAGACTATATCGGTATGCCGATATAGTCTGTTCAAAAATAATATACACGTTGCGCATTTTTCATACTAATGTTATTATAAAAATGTGGGTGGAACGAAATAGCACCCATATCATTCATCTTATTCAATTTACATATCCAATGTGTACCCAAATACCAGTTGGTTGCAAACGGCTGGTATTTATTTTAAATAAAATTATTTGTTTTTCCTATTTAAAGTGATATACTAAGAGATAGTTACTTTATTTATAATTGTTTCATACAAAAAATTATTGTAACTATAAAAGACATCATACTAAAAAATCATTAAAGCAGCCGGTTGCCACTAATCGACTGCTTTAACGTTCTGTTATTTGTTAATTTATGTATATACATATGTATATCAAAATTAATACATATGTATATTTTATTTTTAAATGATAAAGATGCAACCAGAAAAGCAGCCGGCCAATAATTGACCGGCTGTTTCCTTCCTTTAAAACTATTTAAAGGAGCTTCTGAAATTGACAAATGTGAATGGTGGAACTTCCATCCACATTTATCAATTATAACAATTGGACAAATTTGATATAATTGTATAATAGTACCATTTCACCACATATCATGTGGAAAATTTGGGACATATTGTGTCCATATATTTCTATCACTATGATCAACTGTAATGTTCTCATTTTGTATAGGATTTTACAGATAAAAGTTATAAAAAATACTTGCAATATCCTCTTGACCATGATAATATAACGAACGGTTCGTTGGTCAAGCGGTTAAGACGCCGCCCTCTCACGGCGGAAACACGGGTTCGATTCCCGTACGGACTGCTAATAATAAAAAAGCCCCACAAGCATTAGTGCTGTGAGGCTTTTTTGTGAGATTCTAAGTATATATATGTATTAATATTGATATACACATGTATATACATTTTAAAGTTGGAACGACGGTGCACTATCCGTTTTTTTGACAATCAAATTCCATTAGCATCTCTTCAATTTTCGATTGCATTTCGTTCACACTATGCTTCCGTGTACGAGCACATTCCTGAGCCTGACACCCACAGATAATACATTTTCGGAAAGAAGGACGGGATAACTTCTGACCATTTATATCAATCACATCAAGATCAAAAAGGCGACCGACAGGATGAGTTTCTTCAATATCTGTTGTCAGATCCTTGATTTTTTTGCAGGATAGTCAACTGCAAGAAGAAGTTCATCTCCTGTTTTTTCGTGGATTTCCAATAAATTTTTGATTTTGGCTTGTGTCGATTCTAACTTTGCTAATAACGCATGCTTTCCGCTGGTAAATGCAGCATGGATTCGGTGAGAGTGAGATTTCCTGGACAACAACCGGAAAAGCCAATATCATACTGGATAACCTGATCGAAATGGGAAAAATAAAACCTTTTACACTTGTGATGAGTGACGGCATGGTACAGGAAAAGGTCGGCTCAGAAGAACGATTAAACCATGTTTTGCTGGAACGTATGCTGGTAGAGGAAATTATTCCGATGGCAGAGAAAAAATATCAGTTTGGCGGTCGGAAGAAAACCTTATGAGCAGACCCATCTGAAGGCGATGGACGATCCGGACTTTAATAACTATTTTCATACCTTTTTCCGGTGCATCGGAGATAATGACTGTTTCCGTTCCAGATTTCTGGAAGAGGATGCAATCATCCAGGAGAAAGGTGTCCATGAAATCAGGAAAATCTATCCGGGCGGACATGACTGGAATGTGTGGAGACCGTGCTTTACGGATTTTGCGCAGATGATTTTCCGGTAGGATTGTATAAAGTAAGAAAATATAGTCGAGCAGGAGCTGCCCGGCTATTGTATTTTATGCGAGCAAGGAGCCCAAGTCCGTGCCTGCACGAAATCACTTGCCCCTGCGTGCCTCTCGCTTCCCGATAAGCAGAAGGGGACATCCCCAGTTTCTTCTTAAAACTGTTGCTGAAATAATATTGATTCGTATAACCACACTTTGTGCTGATCTCTTTTAACGAAAGACTGGTGGATTCCAGATAATGACAGGCACTTTCGATGCGAAGCGCAGTGATGGTATCACTGATGCTTTGCCCGGATACCTTTTTGAACAGAGAACTCAGATATGCAGGGCTGATGTTGGCATGTCGTGCGATATCATTCAGGCACAGGGTGTTGGTTTCAAAGTTTTCCCGGATATATCCAAGAGCCATGGTATATATCTGATTGTGATAGTTCTGTAAGGATGAATCCATCTTTTCGCATACGGAGGCACATAACTGCGTCAGCCATTTTACAAATTGTTCGTAGGTGCGGAAGGAATCAAACCGGGTATAGACCTGGATGATTTCCCTCTCCAAATCTCCGGTATCCAGGTTCATCTCGTATAAGAATTTCAGAATTCGTTCCAAAAGGGAGTAGATTCGGATGAAAACCAGATTTTTGTCCTGAACCTGTCCTAACAGATTCTGAAAATAGCAGGTAATCCATTCTTCGATAGCAGTCATGTCTTTGGAACAGATAAGACGTATCAGTTCTTCGTCGGTATTTTCGGAAAAGGACAAAAGATTTAATTCTTTACCAAGTGCTTCTCTCGCATCGAAAATATTTTTGTGTGGGAAGAAAAATAGGTATTTCAGCGAGTGGGAAGCACTGGCAAAGGACACCGGGAGCTTCCAGATGCTGTCAGCAAGACTTCCGATTCCGATGTTCAGAGAAAGTACATTGTTTTTGCAGGACTCGACAATAGTGGAGGCTACTTGGTGTATGACTTGAAGAAAATGCTGGGGATGTTTTGAGTTCTGGCCGATGATGCAGACGATTCCGCTGAATTCTTTTAAATAAAAAACATTGTCAAAAATCTCCATTTCTTCTTTTACCAGATTCAGGATATTCAGAAGCTGGATCTGGTATTGGGTAAAGTCCAGTTCGGATTTGGCAGGATCTGGTTCTGTTTCCAGGATCAATACGTCAAAAAAGTCATAGTCTGATCTCAGATCCAGATATTTCAGATACTGGCTCAGATGAGTGGCCGGATCCTCACCGGGATAATGGAGCAGATCATGAAAGAATTTTTCTGTCATAACAGGCCGGCTTGCTTTTACCAACTCCGTATTTTTTTGTGTACGGTCGATATCCGTAAAAGCATTTTTGATTTTTTCCGTAAGATAATGATAATCCAAGGGTTTCTCGATATAGTCATATACACAAAGGCGGATCGCCCGTTTGGCATATTCGAACTTGTCATAGGCACTTACAAGAATAACTTTTATGAAAGGCTGGATCTCCAGAGCTTTCTGACTCATGGAGATCCCATCTAGATCCGGCATCTCAATATCCGAGATGATCAGATCTACATGGGTGTCTTTCAGGATGTCCAGAGCGGAAAGACTGTTATATTCTACGGCGATCACAGTGGCATCCAGAGCACTCCAGTCAATATTTTTTTCGATGCCTTCTGCGGTGAGGCAGTTGTCATCTACAATCATTACATTCTTCATCATATTTCTCCATCTGATCAAATTCAATGGTAATGGAAGTGCCTTCATACAGACAACTTTCTACAGATATCCTACCATTTCCAAAATAAGGATTGGAGATTCGTTTGTTTACATTTCCAATACCAAAGTGTTTTTCATAATTAACAATTTTTTCATCCAATGTTTTCTGCAATTCTAAAAGCTGTTCTTTTGCCATTCCGATTCCGTTATCTGTGATCACAATAATAACCGTATCATCTCCGTAGGAAAGATCAATGGAGATATGAACCTCCGGCGTTTTCTGAGAGAGACCATGCAAAATACTGTTTTCCAGAAATGGCTGCAGTGTGAATTTGCAGATCAGGAAGTTGTCAATGCCGTCTTCCATATTGATCTCCCAGGTAAGATTATCATTATGGCATAATTTTTCCATTTCCAGATAAAGCTGTGCGATGGTCAGTTCGTCCCGGATGGAGATCAGGTCTTCCGACTTTCTGAGTGTCATGCGGTAAAAACGTGTAAGATTCGTCAGCATCTGATTGGCAATATCCAGCTTTCCAAGGGACTGACAGGTCTGGATGGATCCCAGAATATTATAAAGAAAATGTGGATTGATCTGGGATTGGAGAAGCTGGTATTTTAGCCGTTCTTCCGTCAGTGACAGTTCCAGAATAGACTGCAGATTGTCATTCAGGGAATGCTGCATTTTTTCAAAGGTTATCCCCAGTTTATCAATCTCATCGAAGGTTTCAGGTGCGCGATCCTGTGGTACCAGTGCCTTCATGTTGGTGTCGGATGCATCTAATTGTAGTGTTTCCATAGCCCTGGATAGTGTCTTGATTCGTCTGGTAAGATTCTTCGAGATCAGAACCACAACCAGAATCGTCAGCGGAAGAGAGATCAGGATTGTCAGGAGGATACTTTTGATCAGTATATGCGTGTTTTGCATGATATAAGAATCCGGTATCTCTGTCACCTGTAGCCAGCCGTTTCGTAAAGTAGTAGTGTGATAATTAGTGTGAGCTCTCTTTTTTAGAGAATCTCCCTTGTTGTATAAGAAATCCAGTTTTTCTTCGTCAAGAGACGCAGAAAGCAAAGAAGGATTGTTGCTGGCAACGATTTTTCCGTTGTCTGTAAGGATATAGCTGGTGATCTGATTATCCTGGAAAATTTCCTGTAGAATGGAGGAAAATTCAGATGCGTCCAGATAAATTATATAAGCATACTTTATGCTGTCTGTACCCGGATGTTTTAAAACTCTGCAACAGGAAACAGAATTCGTAATATGGTAGCTGTTATTCACAAGAAACGGAACAGACAGCAGATCCTGATAAAACCAGACAGAGGATGTTCCCCGGATTTTCCAGAACTTCTTTTGGAATCTGAAAGTCAGAAAGCTTAGACACAGGGAAAAAGTATAAGCTTTCGCTGGATGCCATATGCTCGTCCGGAAGAAATATATTGATATAGGCCAGATCAAAGGATGTCTTAAACATGGACAGATTGCTACGAATCTCGGAAAACATAGCCAGAGTGTCCATGGGTGCATCTGCCTGCATCAGGTTGTACATATTATATTGAAGCGTATCGGCTATATTTTCCACTTGCTGCAAGCGGTTATCAAACTGTGTATGCAGCTGTGCATCAGCGGAAATAGATGCATTCAGAATCTTATCTTTAGCAATGTTATAAGAAACAGCATAGGAAATTCCGCCTATGATGAAAATAGGAATCAATGTGCACAGCAAAAACGCACATAAAATCCTGTTTTGAAAATGGGAAAAGTATAATCGTGGACCTCTGGACCCTTTTTTTGAATGTTTCATAAAATCTCCTTGTATTGTATCCGGGCAAAATCTATCAAAAACGCTTTCGTCAATGAAATCTTGCATGTGATCGTTTGTATTTCGGCATGCTCATGCCAGAACACTATTATATATGATCAATTTTTATTCTTATTATAGATTAAAAAAATGTTTTTAACAAGGATAAAAATAATATAAACGAATCGAAAAATATTGTATTTTGAGAAAACAGACTTTTTGATATCCTTAACTCATCAAAGAAATAGGTGTAAGGCTACAAACAAACAGGAGGTAATTAAATGAAAAAGAAATTAGTGAGCGTGTTACTGGCAGGCGTTATGACAGTGGGAATGTTGGCAGGATGTGGCAGCTCCAAAGGAGAAAGTACAGGAAAATCCAAAGATTATGATCTGACTTTGTACAGCGTCATGACAACAGATCCTGACTTTGATGAATGGCTGAAAAATGTAGAGGATGCCACAGGACTGAACATCAATGTAATCGCAGCTCCGACAGATTCCGATACCCGTCAGCAGAAAGTTACGACAGTCTTATCTACAGGAGATGCTTCTATTGATATTATCGAAATCAATGATGAGATGACTGCGTCATTCAAAAACTCAGGCTGGCTGGAAGGTCTGAACGACACAGTTATGACAGAAGATGTCCGTAGTCAGTTTGCACAGGGTTATCTGAAGAATATGATCACAGATAAAGACGGTAACATTGTCGGTGTTCCGGGATATACCGGATACCTGGCTTTCTGGGTAAATCAGAAAATCATGGATGAAGTCGGAATTACAGAGATCAATACAAAAGAAGACTTCATGAAATATATGGAAGCAGCTTCTGGTGACGGAAGATATGGATACGGCGGATCCTGGGAAAAAACCTATGCATACAATGAGATTGCACAGTTTGTAAATATGTTCGGTGGAGATTATTTTGACTGGACAAAGGCTGAAAACAAAGAAGCCATTCAGTTCATGAAAGATATGGTGGATAATAACCAGACACCGATCGATCAGATCGCAGACAAATATGAGCAGATGAACCCGAAGATCAATGATGGAAAATATGGAAGCTTTTTCATGTGGGGACTTGGAACTGATTACGAGAAAGCCGGTATGCTGGGAGATGACAAGATCCATATGGCTATGGTTCCTGACTTCAGCGGTAAAGGAGAGAGAGCAATCTTTACAGATTCCTGGAATTATGTTCTGAATTCCGCTTCCAAGAACAAAGAAGCAGCCATCAAATTCCTTAAGTACATGACAGAAGAAGGCGGAATGGAAGCATCCTACAAAGCATTCGAGAGATATCCTGCAAGAGCAGATATAGCAGAAAAAGTTGTTCCGGATACAGATCCTGCAAAAGAAATGTATTCCCGCTATGCTTCTGAGTGCAACGTTAACGGACGTCCGATGCTTCCTCAGACAATGGAATTTATCACAGATATGGGAACTATTTTCCAGTCATGTATGAAAGATGAGATCTCTGTAGATGAGTTCTGTGAGAAAGCTCAGGGCCTGGTTGAAAAATACAGCAAGTAATATAGCTGAACAATGATAGAAATAACTGATGAATAACAAAACAGTTGGCAATAGGCAATGAATGCGGATTGAAAAATCTGCTTGGTAAAAGGGAACGCATCATAGCAATTTATGGTGCGTTTTCCTAAGATGACAGGAGGAGAAAAGAGTGACAATCAGTAAAAAATCGATGAAATGGATTCCATGGATTTTAATTCTTCCGGTTGTGATTATCCGTGGTTTTACTACTTTATATCCGATTATAGTAACTTTGAAAAATAGTTTATTTGACGTAAAGGTTTTATCAGGAGTCAACAAATTTGTCGGACTGGCAAACTACGTTAATGTGTTTAAAGATCCCAAAGTGCAGACATCCATATCCTTTACCGTGGAATTTGTGGTTGTTTCCATGGTATTCCATGTGGTTTTAGGTGTGATCCTGGCTTTGATCCTGAATATGAAATTTAAGGGCAGAAGATTCTTAAGAACCATCGTACTGATCCCGTGGGCTATGCCGGCTGTTGTTATCGGTATGGCAGCAAAATGGGGATTCAACAACGATTACGGTCTGGTGAACGATTTTATAAGACGGTTTGTACCAAATTTTCAGTATGACTGGATGATCCACACCGGTTCCGCCAGAGCAGCGGTTATCGCCATGGACCTGTGGAAAGACCTTCCGTTCTTTGCAATCCTGGTATTGTCAGGACTTCAGTTTATTTCCGGTGATATCTACGAAGCTGCAAAGGTGGATGGGGCAAACGGAGTGCAGATCTTTTTCCGTATCACATTACCGTTGATCCTGAAAAATGTTATCACTTTATGTATTCCGTTTACACTTTGGAGACTGACAGCTTTCGACTTGGTATATGCTATGACTTCCGGTGGTCCTGGTGAGGATACATCCCTGATCGCATATAGAATTACCACAGAAGCATTTACCAATCTAAATGTGGGGTATGCATCTACACTGGCAGTTATGTTGTTCATTGTAATGGCGGTCTTTAGCTTTATCAACATCAAATTCATGAATAAACTGGCAGATTAGGAGGTATTGACATGCAGGATACTAATAAATATAAAGTATATAAAGCCATTACTGCAGTAGGCAAATGGCTGTTATTTGCAATCGTTTCCTTTTTGATTTTATTTCCGGTTCTGTGGATTTTCGTATCATCGATCACACCGCCAGGTGAATTGTTCAAGATGCCAATCGACTATATTCCGGATCACCCGACACTGGAAAGCTACAAATTCCTGATAGAGAACGTAGGACTTTTGGAAAAAATCGGAAACACAGTTCTGATCGTAGGTGTCACAATTGTGGTAAGTACTGTTATTTGTGCCATGGCGGCATATGGATTTTCAAGATTCAGAACAAAGGGGATCAGCATTGCCTTCGCGTTCATTATTGCAACAATGTTGATTCCGGAAGTTGTAACAGCAAGACCGTTGTATGATTTCATGAGAGCAGTAGGACTGTATGACACTTATCCGGGTCTGATCATTCTTTATATCAGTGCAGTCATTCCATTTACTGTATTGATCTTAAAGAACTTTGCATCAGAGATTCCGATTTCCCTGGAAGAAGCAGCAACCATCGACGGAGCGAATTTTGTCCAGAGATTATTCAAAGTGGTCTTACCACTGATGAAACCTGCAATCGCTACAGTTTGTATCATTAACTTTATCACCTGTTTGAATAACTTCTTTACTCCATTGTATTACTCAAATAATATCCAGGTGCTGTCTGTTGCAATTGTACAGCTGCCACTGAGAGATAACATGTATGGTGTTCCGTGGGATCTGGTAAGTGCCATGGGTTGGATCATCCTGTTACCGATTATTATTTTCGTAGCAGTCTTTGAAAAACAGATTATGGATGGTATAATGGCAGGAGGAGTAAAAGCTTAATTGGTAATTGTTCATAGGAGTATTAACCTGTGAAACGAGTTCTTGTGAATGAAGTGAACAGTAATACAAAACCTGATATAATTTGCCAACCAGAAGGAGGATGTAACAATGTATAACGAATTTGGTGGAACTTTAAGTAATCTAGCATTAGCAAAACATAGAAAAAGCCGTGCAATCAATGCAGAAAATCCAAGAGGAGAAAAAGGAAAGGGAGGTATGGCAGCCAGTGATCTTGGACCATCCAGAAAGGGAAGCCCGTGTCTTAATGACATCGCAAGTGGTCAGACAGTGACACTGGCAGAAATCGAGGGACCTGGCGCAATCAATCATATCTGGATCACAGTGGATGCGAAAACCACAGACGCAGATTGCTTTGTACTGAGAGATCTGGTTCTTCGTATGTACTGGGATGATGAAGACGAACCGTCTGTAGAAAGTCCGCTGGGAGACTTTTTCTGCTGTGGGTTTGGTAGAGAATGCAATATAAATTCTATGCCGATCGCAGTAGTGCCAAGCAGAGGATTGAACTGTTATTTCCAGATGCCTTTCAGAAAAAAAGCAAGAATCACTCTGGAAAACCAGCATGTCAATTCAATTCCAGCATTCTTCTACCAGGTGGATTATTGCCTGTATGATGAGGGACTGCCGGAGGATATCGCTTACTTCCATGCACAGTGGAGAAGAGAAAAGATCACTCAGTTGCAGAAAGATTATGTAATCCTTGATAATGTCAAAGGAAAAGGTCACTATGTAGGTACTTATATGGCACTGACAACTCTGGAGCGTTACTGGTGGGGTGAAGGTGAGGTTAAGTTCTATATCGACGGAGATGAAGAATATCCTACCATCTGCGGAACAGGAACAGAAGATTATTTCGGTGGTTCATGGAGCTTTGCTAAGCAGGTAGATGGTAAGACCGTGGAACAGAATTATTGTACACCTTATCTGGGATATCCATATTATTCTTCTCACGATGAGTTGATTCACAATTTCTATCACAATGACGATGTTATGCCGATGAGAGGTTTTTATCGCTGGCATATTCAGGATCCGATCTGTTTTGACGAGGATCTGAAAGTGACGATCCAGCAGATCGGTGTGGGCTACAGAGGATTATTTGAGAGACAGGATGATGTGGCAAGTGTGGCATACTGGTATCAGGCAGAACCACATAACAGCTTCCCGGAACTTCCTGGAAAAGAAGAACGCTGGCCTAGATAGGAGCAGAACTTGAAGAAGTATGTATTAGGTGCTTTTATTGGATTTTTGTTGCTGATGTCCGGATGCAGGGATCGACAGGATGGAGTCCATACAGAGGATACGGATTTGCAGAAAGAAAAATTAACCATCATGCACGTAGATGCAGAATCTCCCGGATTCAGAAAATTTATAGAAAATGCAGAAAAAGAACTGAATCTTGAGATAGAGACGATAGCCTGCCCTGCAGATGCAGATGTGCGGCAGGCTAAAATCTCCACGATTCTGGAAGCCGGAGATTCTTCAATCGATATCTTCTCTGTCAATGATGAGATGATCAGTGAATTTAAATACAAAGATTATCTGAAACCATTGAACGATACGGTGATGACGAAAGAACTGTTATCCAGTTATCCGGAAAGTTATATGCAGAATGTACCGATGAAAGATGGTAAAGTTTATTCTGTCCCCTACCTTATGGATATTATGGTATTCTGGGTAAACCGGGAAGTCACAGGAGACCGGGAGATCCGGACGCAGGAAGATTTTGCTGCCTTTTTGAAAGAAAACCTGGGCAACGATGTCTACGGATATGGAGGAGCATGGGATCAGTCTTATGTGTACAATGAACTTTCGGAATTTGTAAATCTCTTCGGAGGAGACTATTACGACTGGGAGAATAAAAACACGAGAGAAGCACTCAGCTTTCTTCACGATCTGACAGCAAACGGAGAAGTTCCGATTTCACAGATCACAGACCGGTATGAACAAATTGAACAGAAATTTTTGGATGGAAAATACGGCAGTATTTTTATGTATAGCGGAGCCATAAACACTTTTGAATGTGCCGGAGCTTACAGAATGGAAAAAATCCAGGTGGCACCATTACCGGGATTTCGAAAGAATGCTACCAACATCGCTACATGGCAGTATGTGTTAAACAAGGCATCTGAGCATGAGAAAGCGGCAATAAAATTCCTGAAATATGCCGCAAGCAGAGAAGGAAATATTGCTTATGCAGAATGCATGAAACGTCTTCCGGCCAGACTTGATGTGATTCGTGAAGAAAAATTGGATATCCCAGGATTTCAGGTCTTTCAGGATTATGTGAATCATGTTGAATTGAAGGAACGTCCGTTTTCTTCAAATCCAATGAAGGATATCTCTAAGACCGGCATATTATTTCAACAATATGTGATGGATCAAATATCTCAGGATGAATTTTGTGAGAAAATGGAAGAAATGCAAAAAAATCAGAGATAGTTAAAGAAACAGAGCAAATCGAAAAAAACGATTTGCTCTGTTTCTTTGTTTGTACGGCAGCGCCACGAGGCATATTTTGGTCATTAAAGTGTATTGTACGAACAGATTACGTTGTGTCTACCGTGTCCCCATCTTATATTGATTGTGGGAATGCAAAAACGTTTATTTAGAATAAGCAAAGAATAACGATTAATGTTAGTTTTTACCTAAAATTTTTTCTTTAAATTCATCAAATGTCTCAATAGTAGTGCTCTGGCTCTCGAGC
>OGCQ01004252.1_pt1 | contig 11869 bp, 17 predicted proteins | sample 1570161 | NCBI WGS metagenome assembly OGCQ01 (sample SAMEA4384402, study PRJEB24528) | human gut metagenome
CATTACTCACAATTCCACCTCGTAAAACTATATATTAATCTTCAATTAATTGCAGCAATATATGAATTAGACCACCAAAACTCGAGCAACTAACTATTTCTTTATTCTTTATAGCTTTTATAAATTCATTTTCATTAGGTAACTGTATAAGAGAATCAAGTATATCAATTCCTTTAAAACTTATTTCAGTATCATCAGAAAACTTTATAGTTGCTATTTTATCTTTTTCCTTTGATAAAGCTTTTCTAATTTTATCTAATCTATTTTTTGTTATCATTAATTAAATCCTCCAGATCTTGAACTTGCTTTTCTAATTCATCAACTCTTATACTATTTAGAATTGAATTACATGAGTAAATTATTGTATTAGCCTTCTTAGTATCTATCTCATTATTTGCTATCATGTTAGTTATTCTTGCTAAGGTCTTCCTTATATCACTAGGAGTGTTTAATCTTAGCCTTATTTTCTTCTCTTCATTAGTCATAGGGGTGGGGGTACCTCCTTTCTTTCTTAGTCATATCAATGCTTTAAGCCCATTTTTAATAGCCAAAAAGGGGCTTTTTTTGACCCCTTAATGCTTATTTACAGTATAGATTTATTGCACTTCTTCCCATGGAATTATAGTAAAATCTTCTTTTAATCTAGTATTGATGAACTGGACCATACTATCTAAAGCCATAGTTAATGAATTTTGGCCAATCAACTCATCTTTTATATCAAATGAATTCATTGTATTTATTGGATTTATATAACGCTCTATATTATTTCTTAAATCATTTAATAATTTTCTATTATATTCCCTTGTATCTTTAGGAATTAACACTAATAGTCCTACCTTATCACTATCAGGCCCTATTAAATTACTTATTGTTGCTAATGCATTGTAATCATCTTTATATACATTAATGATATTTTTAAAATCTTCTTTATTAGTTATAGATCCTGTTTCAATCATCTTTATTGCATTTGCTAGTCCTATTTGATAGTTAGAATCTTTTAATCTTCCAGTAGTATTATTCCTCCACTTTTGCTCTAAAGCTTCAATTCCATTATCTAGTACTTTTATAGCATTATCATATGCTCTCTGTGCTACTGGATAAAATTCTTTGCCTAATTCATTAACTCTCTTATCTCTACCTTCTTGAGATAAATCTGTATTTTCATTTAATGCATTTACCTTATTTTTAAATCCTTCTTGTGATCTCTTATAATTTTGAATAACATTTAATAATTCTATTTTTTTACTCATTAATTTTTCTCTCCTTCATCTTTTAAATTTTTAGCTTTATTTTCCCAGTATCTATTCTGGATTACTTTTACTTTATCTTTGTTCTTAGCTCTCCATTGTCGCATATACTCTCGTCTTGCTATCTTAGCAGCGTCATTCATTCTAACAACTCCTTATAGCATAAAATAAAAAGCCATAGGATAATATTCAGCTATTAAAACTGATATATTTCCCATGGCTCTTATATGCCTTCCACTTTTTCAAGTAGGGTACTGAACTATTTAATTGTTATATTTATCTTTATATTTATTTTATCATGAATTTCTTTTGAGTTCTACAATATTATTCTATCTCTATATACATCTTGTAATATCCTTTAACTTTAAAAGGTGTACTCTTAATATCCTTAATTTTTTCTTTCTTTAAAGCTTCAAGTATTCTTATTTTCTCTATATCATTTTCATAACTAACTTTTATTCTTACCATAATATACACCTCTTATAAATCTATTTTATTGTTATCTAATGACAGTAAATCAATTATTAAATTAGCCGTTCTATTTGCTTGTTCTTCGTATTCTTCATGCAATTCACTTCTTATTGTATCGCCCTTATCTATATGTAAATATGCATGAGCTAATTCATGAGCTAATGTATATCTTAAATCATCTATATTTAACTTTGAATCTATTCCTATACGATTTCCATTTAATAATCCTCTATGAGCTTTAAAGTCTACTAGCTTAACTTTCATATTCTTTTTATTTGCAAGTTTAATTAATTTCTTTATTACTGGATCTTTTAATATCATAATATCTAAACCTCCAAATTATAAATAATTTTCTATATTGTCTATTTCATTTAAGTATTTTAAATTAGTTAATCCAGCTACTATTCCTTCCCTTAAATAAAATCTACAAAGATTTGTCCATTCACTAGCAAGTGCTCCATCTAATTTATCTAATAATTCTTGCTGCTCTTCTGATAAAGTTTCCATTAACTTATTCATTAATTCTACTGAAGCTTTATTTAATACTTGTTGTTCTTCATTAGTATCTATAAAGTTAGCCTCCTTAAACATTTGTACATGATTAAATTCACTTTCAATAATTCCATTAATTAATTTACACATCTTTTCGTATTTCATTTCCTTATCTCCCATTCATTTAATATTTGTATTTTAGGAGCCAATAGGATAAACTAAAGCTGCTAAACGATATGTTATCCTATTGGGTAACTCCTGCTTATAGGTATTGGTACTATCTATAAGCATTTTTTTATTCTAAAAACCTAATATCTTTATATGGTATTAACTCTATAACTCCATCATCAAGCTCTACTATTCCTTTTAAATCCCCATTAGTACTCCAATCATGGAAATATCCATCAACATATGAAGAATCTTCACCTATTTTAGTTTGAGTAGGTCCAGGTAAAGTCATTAAATCCCATCTTATTATAACCTCAACTTTTCTTAAATCTTCTCTCTTCATTTCTTTTATCTATCCTTTCTATAATTTTTATTATGGTGTCCCTATATTGGTGCACGTCTCTAAACATTGATTTATCTAGCTTTAAGCATATCAGTACACTTCGTACACCCTTGATTCATATATATATACGAATTAGAGGTATTAGGGAGTATAGTTATATTATTATGCCTAATTACCCTAATTTAAATATCTATATATATAAATAGGTGTACTGTGTGTACGATACTATTTAAACCTTTGAAAATACTAACTTTAAACCGTACCCCATATATTAGAACTGTACCCCTACCTCTTAACATAAGCTACCTTTTTACCATATACCTCAAATTTTAATCTCCCTCTTTACAGGAGCAACCAAATAGATTACACTATAATTGCGTTTTGTAGTGGTAATCTGTATCTGATTGCTACTATTTTTTTATTCATTCATATTTAAAATTAACATTTCAAACATTGATATTAATGGACTATCTTCCTCAATGGATAAAACTACATCATCATCAACATAAAAATTTATTGTATTATCTTCTAAGTGATAGGTAATAAACTCACCTTCTTGTAATGCAATTCCTCTTTCCATTACAACGCCATGCTTATTTTTAATAACTGTATCTGAACATCCCTCTAAGCAATTAACTGCCTTATAAAATTTCTTTTTATAAATATTTTCTACTTTCATTATTTATTTCAATCCTTTCTTTTAATACCAATTAATTTCGTTATATTCTTTTGATATAAAAACCCTTAACCAGTTTCCATCTGATAAAATAACTCTTATCATAGGTTGATTATCCACTGCATACTTTTGACAATCATCTATTAACAATGGTTGCCAATCAACTGCAGTAACACTGGTATTTAATTTTATAAACTTATCAAATAGTTCTTTATGAGTTATTTTATTTAGCACCTTTATAACATCACCCCTTTCTTTGCCGTGGTGCAGATTTCTGCACATCGGAAACATTCTTCGGTTTTTTACAGTAGGTGCAGATTTCTGCACATTCTGTTCATTTACACTCTTCGTTTTTTGTTTAAGCAGATTTCTGCTTAAGCAAATAAAGTTAGCAGTAATCAAGGAATGGATTATCTCCATAAACTCGCTCTAAATCTGTGCTTATATCTAAGTAATAATTACCCTTACTTTCTCTCTTGCAATCTATTCCAAAAGATTTTATCTGTCTTCCGAAAGTCGCCATACTTACAGGAATATCAATATAGTTTTGACTACAGAAAGTTATATATTGCTCATATAATTTTTTGGCCAATATTTTATTACCTAACATTTCAGTAATATAATTTTTATAGAAGGCGTACACCGTATCTGTTTCCTCTCTATATTGCTCCATTTCATCAATAGACTTTTGACTTTGTTCTATAATCCAATTATTAGACTTAACAATCTGTAAACCCTCATAAGCCCAATTAAATACAATATCAAGTTCATTTTCTATAATGGATTTTCCTATAGTGGTATCTTTTAAATATTTAGCTTTACCCTCATCAACTTCTTTTTGAGTTCCAAAAGTATTATCAAATTGAATTATTATAGGACGTCTAAAAAATCCAAAAGACTTATCTCTACTATTAGGCAACCCATTAAGTCCAAAGAACATAGTTAAATTAAAAGCTAATCTAACATGGTCTTTATTCTTTCTATTAACTGCAACCTCTTCACCAGTAGCAATACTTTTAAAATGTTTGTGTATAGTTCTTTCAAAATCATCATCACGAACTATATTGGCGTGTTTTCCTTCCATCATTGATATAATGAACTCTTGTCCAAAATCTCCTAAACCAACGCCACTTATATATTTCTTGTCAATAAGACTTTCCATAATATCAAACATTACTGACTTACCATTGCTACCACTACCTTTGAATAGAAATACTTTTTCTACTTCTCTAGCGTGAGGGGATAGGAACAATCCAAATGCTTGTTGCATAGTTAAAATATCCTCTTTATCAAGAGTTGTTTCTAAGAATCTCTTAAACTTTGAGCTTTCAAATTTACTTTTCCAATCTTCTGTATAGTTAGCATTAAATTGAACTTGCAATTTATATTTAGGATCATGAGGCATAAGCTCATTTTTATTAATATCAATTACACCATTTAAGCAATTAATATAATTCTTTTCATCATAAACACTTTTAGCGTCCTCTGCATTTAACATAAGTAATTCAGCAAAGTTTTTTGACCTCGCTGCCGTCTTATCTTTGTTATTAATTGCATACTTAAAATACATTCTTTGAACGTCTCTCAACTCCTTATAATCATAATGACCTTTTTTATCATCATATATAAACCATAGATTACCTTTTGCATAACTCGGTCTTTCTTTTAATACTTCTTGAACTAAAGCCCAATTATCAATGTTACCTTTTTCATCACAATATGAAGGGTTTAATCTTTGAATTATACTACCAACGATATTATCAACCTCTTGTTCATCTAGTGAGGGATTACATTTCAATAAATTCAATCCCTTAGCAATAGAGCTGATAGTATTTAATTCTCTTATGCTTGATTTACTTATTATTGAAATAACCTCTTTAAATAACTCTTGATTCCTAGAACCTTCATTATATTGAGTTGGGGATATATCTTTATTTGTAGTTACTTTATTAATTTTATTAGCAACTACTGGCTTAATTAAACTTATTAACTTATCAAACAACACTTGTGGCATTTCTTGAATAGGATTTTTTTGAATTAATTCATAAGTTTTAACCTTATTATCAACTCTTACTTTAGTTCCTGGTAACACAATTAATCCGCCATCTGTTTTAATGTCTATACCTTCAATATAGTTAGCTTTAGATTTTAAACCTTCCTTATATCTAAAATATAAGTGTTTTCCGCCCCTAGGGGTTTTTACTATCATTGTGCTAAGTATTTGCTTTTTATCTTCTTCTGAAAACTCATTTATTAAGGATTTAAAGTTTTCTATTCCATCTATTGATCCATCACCATGATTACGGTCAATATCAATTACTATAATGTTACTTTTCTTACCACATATTAATGAATATCCAGTATTATTTTTAGAACTTCCTTCAAGTCCTTCAATAGATTTGATTTGATTTTCTTCTTTGCTCCATGATACCTTAGGTATCTTAGAATAATTATTTAATGGTACTATTGGGAATAAACCCATATCTTTTATTACTTGCATTTCTTATCAGCCCATTCCTGTAACTTGTCTTTATTAACATAGTGTTTAGTGCCTATCTTCATTGAAGGAAATCCCTTCGTATTGCATAATTTATATATTTCAGTTCTTCCAACTCCTAAAAGCTTTTTAGCCTCCATTGGTGTTAATAATATTTTATTTTCTAACGGCATTTTATCTGACATGCTTTTTCACCTCCTGTGATTATTTTTTTACTTATCAAGAACAAATAAGATTGATTTGACTTTATACACCACAATTAATGTTTCTTTAAACATCGCATCATTTATGATGTGATACGTCATTATATTACATCTATTTCGATGTTATGTCAACACAGTTTCCGTCGTTTTTTTATTTTTTTTAGTTTAAAACCATCAAAAACGTGTTATACTGTGTTAAGAGGTGATAAAAAATGAATCAAAAGGAAGTAGGCAAAAGAATAAAATTAATTAGAGAATCCAAAGGACTTACACGTGAAGAACTTGCAAGAAAATTGAATGTAGTGGAACGTACAATTGCCAACTACGAACAAGGGCAAAGAGGCTCTAATACGAATACCTTAGATAAAATCGCCAAAGCTCTTGGGGTGTCTGTGATTGATATACTTTATCCCACCAATGAAGATAAAGAAAAGGCAGTTGCAGAAGCTCAAGATATACTAAAACAAGAATTTTATGATAAACCAGCTGCAGAAACTTTGGTATTCCTATTAGGACAAATAACTGATACTAGATTGAAGAGCATTTATTCAGAAAAGCTAAAAAACAATGAATTGAACAGTAAAGAAATTCAATTATTAATAGAGGAACTTGCTAAAATTTTAGAATACATTTTATATAAAATGAATACAAGAGACAAATAAAACTATTCATTATGTATAGTTATGTAGGGTTTATATAGGTTTTTTAACTATACATAAAACCCCAAAACCATTGGTATCACTAGCTTATGTATAGTATGTATAGTTGTTTTTGACTGTGTACACCCTTCAAACCGTTGGTATTACTAGCTTGTGTATAGTTATGTATAGTTTTTCGCAAAAACCCCAGCTACTTTTTTTATGCTTTGCAGATTTGCAGATTTGCATATGGTTTTTAATACTATTTAGGAAGGAAGTTTATAATATGGCAAAGACGACCTATAGAAAAAAGACTATAAACGGAAAAGAATATTATTTTTATAGATTAAGACATAAAAATTTAAAATCTCCTAAAGATTTATATGGAACTACAGTAAAAGAACTTGATTCAAAAATTAAAGCTCTAATTAATGAACTTGATAACGGAATAATTATTGAAAAGAATACTTTTGAAAATTTCTTTAGTGATTGGCTCTTTGATGTTCATCTTATAAATAAAAAGCCTTCTACTTGTGAAAGATACGAAGGACTTTATAGGAATTATATTAAAGATAGCTCTATATCAGATATAAATATTAAAGATATTACCCTTAGAGATATACAAGAATATTATTCAGCTTTATATAAGAAAGGTGCTAGCATAAGCACATTAAAGAATTTAAACAAATTAATTAGTCCTAGCATAAGATATGCCTATAACAATAATATGATTATAAAAGATTTTACAAGAGGCATTGTATTACCAGCAGATACGGAAAACAATAAACTCCAAAAGAAAAGTGATGTTAATCCATTCTCATTAGATGAACAAATTAAATTCCTAAATGCAATCAAAGGCAATGAATTAGAAACTTTATTTATAACGGCTCTTGATACTGGTATGAGGCAAGGGGAGTTATTAGCTCTTACATGGAATGACATTGACTTTGATAATGAGTGCATATATGTTAATAAAACTGTGAAATTAGTTGCCAATGTAACTAGAGAAGGAAGAGAAAAGGGCGAGTATTTAGTTCAAACCCCAAAATCAGAAAAAGCCAATAGAACTGTTGTTATACCAGCGTTTTTAATAAAGAGATTAAAACAACATAAAACTCAACAACTAGAAAATAAGCTAAGATATAGTAATTTGTATCAAGATAACACGCTTGTATTTTGTAATCAGTTTGGCAAGCATATAGATAGTAGCAGAGTTAGAAAAGTATTCAAGAAAGTCCTAGAGGATAATAAGCTGAAAGATAGAAAATTCCACGATTTGAGGCACACATATGCCACTAGATTATTTGAGTTAGGAGAAGAACCTAAAACAGTACAAGAACTATTAGGACATAGTAATATTTCCATTACTTTAGACACATACACCCACGTATTGGAGAGTATGAAGAAAAAGGCAGTATCAAAATTAAATGATTTATATACTAATATGGGCGTGAATTAACGCCTATTTTTTTATGCTCTACAATCCTTGTAAATAGCCATTCAAAACCTATAAGGGGTAAAAAAAGGCCTTGCAATCTGCAAAGCCTTAATTTGGTACGGCGGAGAGGATTCGAACCCCCGACCAACTGGTTCGTAGCCAGCTACTCTATCCAACTGAGCTACCACCGCATATAGTTGTTCAACATAGACTATATTATCACAACTATTTCAATAAATCAAGCAACTATATTTATCTGATAAAATTTAATTATTATATATATCAGAAAATTCTATTTCTAACATTTGAATCTTGTTACTTTTTTCATCATTTAAACAATAATTTTCTTTTTCCTCCGCTTTTGTTATAGGTAATAGAATTATAAATTCACATCCTTCACCCTCATTGCTATTTAATATAATTTCTCCATCCATAGATTTAACTAAATAATGAACTAAGTCTAAGCCTATACCACTACCCAAAGTGTCACTATACTTATTGTTTTCATTTGGTAAAATCTATTGAATATTTTTTCTTGATATTCCTTTGCAATGCCTGGTCCTTCATCTCTTACAGAAATTCTAATCTCAGAATTCAAAACAAATATATCTACATATACATTTGTATTACTATATGAGAACTTTATAGCATTAGATAATAAATTCATAATTATCCTATCCATAACTTCTGGATCTACTCCCATTATGCATTCTTCTTCATTTGTATCAAATATTAATTGAATGTTCTTTTGTTTTGCATATTTATCTATGCAATTTACTGTACTTTCAATCATAGAAATAATATCTATATTTTTCTTATTTAGGACATAGTAATTATTCTCTAGTTTTGTAGTGTCTATTAAATTATTAATTAATTTAAGCATCTTCAAACTATTTTTTCTTACTATCTCCATGTATTCTTTAGCCTTTTTATCAATTATGCAGTTATTCCCATAATTTATAACTTGCATAACGCTTAATATTACATTTAAATGACCCCTTAAGTCATGAGAAATATTTAACAAAAAGTTCTCTTCCCTTGTATTTCTTTTAATTGTTTCTGTTATGACTCTCACTAAATCATCTTTTGTTAAGTCCCTTCCACTTCGCAAAAAAAACTCATTTAATTTGTCCTTATTTGATAATAATTCCCTTCCTATAAATTCGCTATTAATCATCATAATAATTCCTTCCATAACAGTTATATATTTAATTTTTAACCCCATAATTATAGTTTATCATATACACTTTTTTACAACAAGATTTTTTGTAGTTTTTCCCAGTTATTATGTTGATTTTTCAATATTTTATATAAATGTATTACAAACATTTCACTTATATGGTTACTTTTCATTACATATAATAAATAAAAAAGGAGCTTTTTAGAAAGCCCCTTACAATATATTATTTATATTTTTTTCACTTCTTAAATAATTAGTTATTAATAATAAATATACTCCTGAAATTAGAAATCCAAGTGATCCTATTTGAACTATTATTCCTATTATAGTTCCTGTTGTGTTAGCATATATAGAAATTTTAAATATCTTTTCATAAGTTAATTCTAGTCTATTTATTGCATTTAATATTAATCCTAATAAAGAAAGTATTAAAACGTTTATCATGAACATAATGTATGTCATTATTATAGAATTAACAAAAGCCACATATTTAGCTAATCCAATGATATTCATTGATTTTAATAGCATAGCATTATTTATTTCCCCAACAAGAGGAACATCACTAAACTTAAATTCAGTCTCTTCTCCATTAATTCTACATGATATTCCATCCTTTAGTATAGAAATTGACATATCTTTATGTACTACTATATTTCTTATAGTATCCTTCTCATCTAAAGAAATATCTGTATCAATGTATACTATCATCTCCCCTCCTTCTTCACTTTTTATAGGAGAATTTTCAAAATTTAATATTCCATCTTGAAATGTAAATTTAAACTCATCTGATGAAATAACTTTTTCCATAGTTTTTTGTATAGCACTAATCGTTATAAAGCTAAATACTCCTTGTATAACACCAATTATTAAAGAAAATATTATTGAGTATAAAATTGCTTTTGAAAGTTTTTCTTTTATTAACTCCTTATACCCCTTTATACTAGTTATACTAATCTTTAATCTCTTTAGAAAGTTCATTTTTTCATTCATAATTCCTTAAACTCCTTAGAATTTTCTACTTATTTACTATTTTAACATACAATAATGATAATTTTTATAAAATTTAATTTTTAGGATTAAGTTTTAATACTTTTGTTAATGATTATAATATATGTTTTAAGGAGGTCAAAAAATGTATAGTACTAAATCCAAAAAGCGAAATAGATTTTCTCTCTTTAAATTATTCTCTATTTTACTTTTACTAATACTATTAGGGTTTACTGCAAATATTTATTTAAGCTCACAATATGAAGCATTAACATCTAAATTTTATACTAAATTTAATAACTATGAATTTTCTGATGCAAAATCTGTAATAAATAATAAAGTTTTAACTATAAAAAAGAATAAGCTTAATACTGACTTAACATCCTACTTTACTGATATCGTAAATAAAATTTGTTCTTCTTTATCTAATAATGAAATTAGCCCTGATTATGCTTTAGAAATATTAAATGAAATTAAAAGCTATAATGTATTAAATTCGTCTTTAGACAAATTAATTATTGCTTTAGATGATAAATATAAAAATATTCTACCTACTACTATTTCAAATGCTAATAATACAATTAATTCAGATAATGACTTCAAATATAATGAAGACAGTTATTTAAATCTTGGAATATCCGCTTTTAATGAAAAGGATTATGAAACTGCTATGAAATATTTTCATTTAGTTTCTAAATCATCTCCCAAAGATTATGAAATTGCCAAAGGATATATAAAGGATTTTGAAAAGAACTATAAAAATTATTTACTTGAAAGTGTTGATGAGTTAGTTGCTAATAAATATTATACAAAAGCACTTAATATCTTATCTAATTATGATGAAAATCTTTTAAGTAAAGATGAAATAAAAACAAGTTTAAATGAATATAAGATGTTATCTTTTAATAAGAAATATTTAAGATATTACATACAATGTAAATTGATAAGGATATATCAAAGTACACGATTACTTTATACAACAAGGTATAATTGGGGAGGATATAATGGTCGAGTTAAAAAACAATGAATTATTAATTAAAGCTCAAGAAAGAATGTTGGATATACTAATAGAGGTAGATAGAGTTTGCAGTAAACATAATATTAATTATTTTTTAACTGATGGTACATTACTTGGGGCTGTAAGACATAAAGGCTTTATACCTTGGGATGATGATGTTGATATAGGAATGCTTAGAGAGGATTATAACAAATTTATAGAAATAGCAAGTTATGAGCTAGGTGAAGACTATTTTCTACAATCTATAGAAACAGATCCTAATTATAATAGATTTCATATACCATTAAAGGTTAGAGATAATAGAAGTAAATTAGTAGAAGTAGATGAAACTGAAAATGAAAAATTTAATCAAGGAATATATATAGATATATTTGCTTTTGATACTTTACCAAAGAATAAAGTTATAAGAAAGCTTCAAAAGTTAATTTCTAGATTTCTAGTTTTATGTGATGTTAGAACTAGAAGAAAAGAAGAAAATCTTAATTTACAAAATAAAATAGCATTTTTAGTT
>OGCQ01004258.1_pt1 | contig 11843 bp, 8 predicted proteins | sample 1570161 | NCBI WGS metagenome assembly OGCQ01 (sample SAMEA4384402, study PRJEB24528) | human gut metagenome
CGAATGCGTTGCCCTTTCTGTGTGTGTTTTGGCTGGCGACTTAACGATACCACAGGACGATTCACTCGTCATGAATGTGGAGAAATTGCACGATAATACGTTGCTTTATCAAAATAACAAACAAAGAGTATCTCCGTGTGTTGATTTTAAATCAATCAGCAGTGATGATTGAAAACGATTACACATGCAGATTTCAAAGCACTTATACAAATTGTATCCGCTTTCTCTTTGCAGAGCGCGGCTGGATGTGTTATAATCAAAATAGTTTTCTGCGATGCATTTTCAGGCGGTAGTGCCGGACGGCAGTGCGGGAGAAACCGGATAGCGGGAGAGTGGAACTTTTGGAGTTGGAACAGGCAAAAAAGCGCGTGGAAGAATTGCGCGCTGTGATTGAGAAAAACAATCGGCTTTACTATGACCAGGATGCCCCGGAGCTTGAAGATTTTGAGTATGATGCTCTGACCCGGGAACTGAAAGAATTGGAAGCGCAGTTTCCGCAGCTGGTCACGGCATCGTCGCCTACCCAGAAGGTAGGCGGCACGGCCAGCAGCAAGCTGCCCAAGGTGACCCATGCGGTAAAAATGGAAAGCCTGCTGGATGCATTTTCGTATGATGAGCTGCGGGATTTTGACCGCCGCGTGCGGGAAGCCGGCATAGAGCCGGAGTATGTGGTGGAGATCAAGATCGATGGCCTTTCCTGCAGTCTGGAATACGAAAACGGTGAGCTGGTTCGTGCCTCTACCCGCGGCGATGGCGTGGTGGGCGAGGATGTGACCGCCAATGTCGCAGCCCTCACTTGCCTGCCTCGCAGCATCGAGCTGCCCAAGGGTATCGGCAAAATCGAACTCCGTGGCGAGTGCTATATGTCGGAAAAGGACTTTGAAGCAGCCAATGCAAAGCAGGCGGAAGCAGGGAAGAAGCTCTTTGCGAATCCCCGCAACTGCGCTGCTGGCTCTCTGCGTCAGGCTGACCCGTCTATTGCACGGGAACGCAATCTGCAGGTGTTCGTTTTCAATGTTCAGAGCGTCAACAATGGTGATGCAGCACAGTTCAGCCCGTATCATTGTGACCAGCTGAACTATCTGCGTGACATCTGCGGTTTTAAGACCACCTATTACGCTCATTGCAATGACATTGATAGCATCTTGGCAGCCATTCACGACATTGAGGAAAAACGCTATGATATCGATTACCCGATTGACGGCGCAGTCATCAAAGTCGATGAACTGAGCATTCGCCAGAAGATGGGCGAGCGCACCAAAGCCCCGAAATGGGCTATTGCATACAAGTATCCCGCAGAGGAAAAGGGAACTGTCTTGCGCAACATCCAGCTGCAGACGGGTCGTACCGGCCGCGTTACTCCTGTTGCTGTCTTTGACCCTATCCAGCTTGCCGGAACCCGTGTGGAGCGTGCAACGCTCAACAACGCCAACTTCATCAAGACTTTGGATATCCGTATCGGTGACACGATTGTCCTGCACAAATCCGGTGACATCATCCCGAAAATCACGATGGTGGAGCTGGAAAAGCGTCCTGCAGACGCTGTACCTTATGACATGGCAAAACAGGTCTGCCCCGTTTGCGGTGCGCCTATCGCGCCCGTCAATGGTTCTGTGGACCTGTACTGCACGAACGACACCTGCCCTGCAAAGACCGTGAATCGTGTCATTCACTTTGCCTCAAAACCCTGCATGGACATCAAGGGACTTGGTCCTCAGATGATTCAGGACTTGGTTGACAGCCGGTTCATTGAGAACCCCGTTGACCTGTACTGGCTCTATGAGGAGGAAGGTGAACTGACCAACATGTATGGCGCGAAGATTGCCAAGAAGGTTCTTGCTGCCATCGAAAAGTCCAAGGAGCAGAATGCCGACCGCGTCCTCAAGGGCCTTGGCTACCGTCTCATCGGCGGTCATGTTGCTCGTGCGCTATTTACTCAATGCAAGGCTACGAACGGCAACCTTCTGACACTGTCCACGCTCAATGTAGATACCATCAAGGAGTGCAACATTCCCGGTTTCTCTGACGCTATCTATGCTGCGCTCGATGCGATGCTTTCCAGCGCTGAGTTCAAGCAGGAAGTCAATACCTTGCATGATGCCGGTGTCAATCTTGACTACCATGCTCCGGCAGGTGCCAATGATGAGTCTGCGCCGCTCGCTGGCAAGACATTCGTTATTACCGGTACACTGCCTTCCATGAGCCGCGATGAAGCCAAGACTTATATCGAAGCGCATGGCGGCAAAGTCTCCGGAAGTGTCTCCAAGAAGACGAGCTATCTCGTTGCAGGTGAAGCTGCCGGTTCCAAGCTCGATAAGGCGAACGCTTTGGGTGTGCCTGTTCTGAGTGAGAACGACCTCAAGGCAATGTGCCAGTGAGGAGGTCTCGGAATGTACGACTTTGACCGCATCGTTAAGGCTGCGGAGTCCTGTGACTTTCACGGCGAATTTGCCTCCGACATCAAGCACTGTGAAAATGCACTTAGCATGGGTGGTCTCATGGCCATCAATGCTGAATGTTGGCTTGACGTTCTGAACGCAATGCCGGATACCGAAATCGCAGAGTATGTCCGCACCAAGTACAAGCCCGACCTCTTGAATCCGTTCAAGGGTACGTCGCTTTACATCATATCTTAACCTCTTGCCGCTTGCCCTTTACCGGGTGGGCGGCTTTTTCTTTTTGACTTTATTTGCGATTCCCCGATAATAAAAGTACGAACATACGAAAGGAGCATGTCGTCGATGCTCAAAAAGCTCAAATTCTTAATTTTTTGTGCATTTGTTGTTTGCGCCGCAATGCCAGCTACAGTATATGCCGAGAGCTTCACAACTCAGAATGCTGCTGTCGAAACTATAACTCAACACACCCTAACCTTTAACCCAAACTGCACAGACGACTCCTATTTCATCTCTGAATCGTCCATCGATATTCCCGAATCGCATAAATATGGTACGCTTCCTGTTCCGAGTCGAAAAGGCTATGAGTTTCTTGGGTGGTATACCGCATCGGATGGCGGAAATAAAGTATCTGAATCCACGGTCATGGGCAGCAGCGATACCATTGTATATGCTCATTGGACTGCCTATACCATCACTATTAACTATCACAACGACGGTGCTCAGACATGGCATTCCTATTGCACACATGCAGTCAACAGCTGTACGAACCTTGACATCGTTGAATCGGAATCTACCGCCTATGACACAGCGTATACCCATGCAGAGTACGGTATTCTGGATGTCGGCCGCTTCACAAAAGCAGGATACAAAGCCAGCAATCGCTGGAAAGTTGGGTCCAAAGACAGTTCCGTGATGGTGGTGGACACAAACTGGAGCGAGGAGCTCGCAGCAAGCGCAACTGGAAAAACCGTGGCAAAATATCTCGGCGTGGATGCTCAGCTTGAGCAGAGCAATGTGACCGTTGACCTCTACCCGTATTTTATCGAGGACTCGTATAATTCCGTTGTAAACGGTGTGACACCCGCCTCCACAACGGTTGAGGCATATGTACCCACGCTGTATTCGCTCATTGTGCCTGAGAGCGTAACTTTAGGCGGGAATGCTGGCAGCGGTGAAAAGACAGCGACTTTGCCCGTGATGGTGAAAGGCGACATCGGCCTATCGCAGGAAGTCAATGTCAGCACAACGCCTCCCACCATGAAAAGCAACAAGGCGGCGGATGTGCTTGCGAGCGTGGAAACTCCCAAAGCAGTGTGGAACCGTGACGACACCTTAGCCAGTATCACCTCGAACTATACGGTGAAAGCAAATCTGACTCCAGGTGATTGGAGTGGTACAGTATCTTTTGTTTGCTCTGTATCGGAGAACTAAACACAATGTTGCACGACTTTGCACGATGTTGTAACATTCTAAAAAGCCACTAACACGCGTGCAAACTTTTTTCAAAAAAGTTTATACAGCTTCTTGACGGCGTGTGCGACACCCATAAAATAGATAATGTAACAGAGATATCATTGATTTGCCATAGTTCATATACCTCCTGGAAGAAGGACAGATGCCCATATTGGGTTTCTGTCCTTTTTCTTTTTGAGGATTCCCGCAGATTTTCTGCGTTTTATATAGATTTATCCCACGGAATGTGGACTTCTGACAGCCGAAGGAAAGGCTGATTACATAGAATTGTCATGCTAATCAGCATGGCACGTATACACTGCGTCAATGTGTTTATATAAATGTTCCTGCACGCGAACGCCGCGTTAAGAGCGTATTTATATATACCGTATAGCAATTACAAACCTTTAAGGAGGACATTACCATGATTCGAAACATAATTTAGCGAGTAGACACCATTATCAGCAACCACGAAACCAAAGCTAAGTTATGGCAAGAAAGCGATTATGTATCCCACGTTCCAAACTTTAATTGTACAGCGACAAAAATTATAAAAACAGTCTGTTTTTCTCTACATAATAACTATATAATTTGAGTATTCCAGATATGATGGAGGTTGTTATTGTGGATGATGGAAATCGACTGACCGTGTATGAACTTGTGGAAAGAGTTATCCCTTGCATCATTGCAAAGCACTATAGCGAAAACTATATTCAAGGCTTTCGTTCGACGTTTAGGAACCTGTTAGCGTACTGCAATAAAAATGAAAAGAAATATTTTACAGCGGAATTGGCTCAGCAGTTCATGCTGGATTGCTACGGTGTGCAGCCGGGAACAGTAGAACGGCGATGCTCACGAGTTCACCGTGCAATGGATTTGTTGTCAGACTACCAACATTTCAACGCGGTTATGCTTCGGCGGAGGTTGAATCGAGAGTTCCCTGCAGGACTGCAAGAAGGTGCGGTCAACTACTTGCAAAAGCTATCTCTCCACGGACGCAGGGAGAATACGCTGCGCAGCCACAGAAATGTTCTTCTTCGCTTTACAGATTATTTGTTCAGCGTTGGAGTCACGGATTACAAATTACTTTCAGCAGATATTGTAAATCGATACGTCAAAGTTGTTTCGTGCAATTACAGCAATTCGGTTGTAAGGCTCCATTACAGTATCCTTTTACGCTTTTTTCAGTACCTTGCGCATAGTGGCTACAAGGAAACAGATTTGTCTTTGAAAATGATGCCAATTGTAAAAGTATCCGCTTCCGCGCGAATTCCTACAACATTAGATCTTAGCCAAATCGAAAGTATCCTTGCATCTGTTGACCGTGAAAGTCCACAAGGGAAACGCGATTATGCAGTTTTAATGATTGCAGTAAAACTCGGCATTAGAACCAGCGATATACGTAATCTTCGCCCTGCCAATTTTAATTGGGAACAGCATTTGGTGTCTTTCACCCAAGTCAAAACAGGAGAGCCGATAACTTTACCACTTCCCACAGATGTTGGATGGGCTGTAATAGACTATCTGAAAAATGGAAGGCCTGTAAGCGATGCCCCGGAAATTTTTCTCCGCGCAGTCGCTCCATACGTCTCTCTGCAAAACTTTGACAACATTCTTATTAAGCATATGCGAAAAGCGGGCATTCCTTTGGATTCAATAAAGCACCACGGGCTTCACTCGCTTCGACACAGCCTCGCAACACATATGTTAGATGAAGGAATCCCCATTACCTCGATTCAGGGTGTATTAGGACACATAAATGCCGATTCTACTCAAAAATATATTGGTGTAAATGTACGTCAGCTTCGCAGCTGCGCATTGGAGGTGACTGATTAGTGTTTGAGGAAAAACTTCTTGAACCCCATTTTACCAGTGTGCTTGCACCATATATGCTGGATGTTGTGGAGCAAAAACGTGCCCTTGGCAATAAATACAACGCCGGTGTTGAGGCACTCAGTGCATTCGATGACTTTTGCAATGAGCAACAATTGCGTATACCTGCCATTTCGAAAGAACTGCTGCAAAAGTGGGAGAAAAAGAGACCTCACGAAAACGAAACCACGCAATGTTTTCGGATTTCGTATGTGCGAATTCTTTGTAAGTATTTGCACAGCAATGGCTATGATGCTCCATGTGCATTCCACCCTGCGCCTCATGTAAATAAATGTTTCGTTCCCTACATTTTTACGAAAGACGAAATCGAGAGATTGTTTTCTGCGGTAGATTGTACCAAAGAATCTTCAGAATCTCCACTACGACATTTAGTTATGCCGGTTCTGTTTCGCCTGCTTTATACATGTGGGCTGCGCGTGTCAGAGGCTCTGCACCTTAAGGTTGCAGATGTTGATTTGGATGCTGGAGTTTTAGCCATATACGGTGCAAAAGGAGACAAAGAACGGCTGGTAGGAATTTCGGACTCAATGCTTGCATACATGAAATCCTACCGCAGTAATCCATTAGTGACAAATGCAAAAAGTATTTACTTTTTCCCTGCTCCTGATGGCGGATTCTATGATACAAGTACAATTTACGATATTTTTCGAAAATGCTTATTTGATGCCGGGATTCCACACCGAGGTCGAGGAAAAGGGCCTCGTCTCCATGATCTCAGGCATTCCTTTGCGGTCCACATTCTAAACAAATGGAGTTCCGAAGGAAAAGACATATATACCTGTTTGCCGATTCTCCGCACTGCTCTTGGGCATGACCGAATTACAACAACCGAAAAATACTTGAGGCTTGTCCCGGAAGCCTACATGGAAGTCACCGAACCATTCAATGACCGATTCCATACCATTACAGAGGTACTTTGCAATGAGGAATAGATGCAGCTACGCCGGTTTAGTCTCCGCATACTTTAGCGTGTATCTGGCAGGAACTAAAAATGTCAGTACAAATACAATTTACTCTTACCGGGACACCTTTGTTATTTTTCATGGCTACCTTGAAAAGTATTGTGGCTTTAAATTAGAGAAAATGCTTTTTAACGACCTTTCCCGCGAACTGATTCTTGAATTTCTACAATATCTTGAAACTGAACGCAAATACAGTATATCTTCTCGAAACCAACGACTTGCTGCGCTGAAGTCATTTGCAAAATATGTACAAATTGAATGCCCGGATGAAATGATTCTGTGTCAGCGCATTCTTTCAATTGACAGCAAAAAAGCAGCAAAGCCGACGGTTCAATATTTGAGTATCCAGCAAACCGATATTCTAATGGAACAGCCTGATATTTCCACGCCAAAAGGTCGCAGAGACTTGGCGATGATTCTTCTCCTTTACGATTCAGCTGCACGAGTGCAGGAACTTTGCGATTTAAGAATCTGCGATATCCGACTAGATTCACTACCGGTTGTACATTTATTAGGGAAGGGGCGAAAAAGTCGAGATGTTCCGCTTACCAAACCGTGTGCACAGGTATTGCGCCAATACATTTGACCTTTAAGACTGAAGACCTGCACATGGAAGACGGCGCTCTGGATTCCGCTTTGTTGCAGATTAAGCAGACTTACGGTGAACACACCACTGTGGACCGCGCGGCGCAGGAAGGCGATTGCGTGACGGTGGATTATACCGGCTCCTATAACGGCGATGAATTCCCGAACGGTTCTGCAAAGGATGCCGAAATCGTATTGGGTCAGGGATATTACGTAGATGGCTTTGAGAGCCAGATTGAAGGACATTTTGCCGGTGAGAAGTTCGATATCACTGTGACTTTCCCCGACAGCTACCCTGACACCACGGATTCCGAGGGCAACACTCTGAGCCTGGCTGGTCAGGATGTTCAGTTCCGCATCGAACTCAAGGATGTCTCTGAGCTGACCTTGACGGATGACTCTATCGTGAACTGCTTCGGCGATAACAAGTATTACACCGAGGATGGCACTCTGGTCAATTCCGTGGATACGTTCAAACAGTATTACAATGAGCTTTTGACCAAAGATGCTCTGGGCCTCGCCATCTATAACTATATGATGGATAACTCCGTTGTTTCCGAAATTCCTCAGAACCTTATTGATGACCAGCGTGATACTTACCGCAAGGAAATCGAAGCAAGTGCAGAGAACATGGGTAAGACCATGGACGAGTACCTGGAAACCACCGATTACGATACTGAGGATGCCTTGCTCGACAGCTACAATGACCGCATTGAAGAAAGCGTAAAGGCGTATCTGATTTTCCAGGCTGTGGCTGAAGCAGAGAAAATCAAGGTCACCGATGCCGATGTAAGCGATTATTTTGGTGATGATTCTTTGAGTGTCCAGCAGGCTCAGAAATACTACGGCGAAGAATATGTGAACCAGACGGTTCTGTACAACAAAGTAGGTGACTGGCTCACTGCTCACGCAACGATTGTGTGATTTCATCCCAAAAATGCTTGACGATATATGCGAACTCGATACAATGAATATTGTACGATAGATACCATCTACTAGGCGATATATGCGCTCGTACAATTCACAATCTCGTCGTAAGGCAGACTTCTCATTTGTTTGGGGAGCCTGCCTTTTTTATTTATTAACTGTCTTTTGAAAGGAGACAAAATCATGACTAACGTTAACATTTTCACCATCATCGGCCGTCTTACTGCTGATGCAGAAGAATTCACTATTGGCAACAACACATACGTTGGGTTTCGTGTTGCGGTAGACCGTGGACAGAATAAGGAGACTTCTTTTATCCCGGTTCGCGCTCCGAAGAAGTTTATCAGTGACAATCTGCGTGCAAAACTCGTCAAGGGCGCACCAGTGTTGGCCACTGGCCGCTTTGAATCCGGCTCCTATGATAAGGACGGACAGAAAAAGTACTATTCTTATCTGAGTGCCGCAACGATTCAAGCAGATGTCAGTGGCAACTTTGCCGATGGCATGCTGATGGGTAACCTGACCGCAGATGTTACGACCCGTTCTACTCAGAACGGAAATAACATTGCAAACTTTACGGTTGCCAGCAACCGTTCTTACCAGAAGGATGGGCAGTGGGTTGATGTTCCTTCCTTTGTGGCTGCCGCTGCCTCCGGTAAGCTTGCGGAATTTATTGCAAGTCATTTCCATAAAGGTGACCCTATCATGGTTGCCGGTACTTTGTCCAGCTATTCTCACAAGAATAAGGACGGTGAAAATCGTACGTTCTACACCGTATGGGCTGACAAAGCATCTTTTGCAAGTCGCGGCAAAGACACTTCTCAGAACAGCACTCCTGCTCCTGCAGCAACTCCCGCTTCGGCTCCTGCTCCTTCTGCACCGACTTACGGTGAATATGGGGCAGATGAATTCGATGCGGTTGAAGAGGACGATTTGCCCTTCTAATAATCAATTCTAAGCCCCGTGAGCTGTGCTAACAGGCTATACGGGCGATTACACACTAATTCAAGTCGAGACTGGCATTCTTGCTGGTCTCGACTATTTTAATTTAATCGGAGGTAGAAAACTATGAATACGCAAAATATGTGGTGGACCGGCAAGACCAATGACTTGCTTGACCCTGCGCTGCCTGACATTTTCCATGATGTTCAGCTAGGCATCGGAACGAGGTTTATTGATGACCCCACCGCTGCCAGTGTAAAGCAGGTCTGGGTATACCGAACTAATGGACACTGCGTACCGGGCAAAATAACAGCGGATTTCGCGAAGGCTTTGTGCCGCGCTGAAATGATTGAGAATGGACGAAAAGTCGGTGCGTATTCTTGCAACAAAGATGGTCGTACAATGGCCGAGTGGGTAGATAACAATATCTACAAAGAATGTGAAACTGACCATTTGGGGAACACGCTGTGCCTGATTTATGACAGAAGCACCGGCCAAATGTACGCATCTACTGGATTTAATGGTAATATTTTGGATGTTGCAAAGATTGGACTTGCTCCTTTCTTTTTGCTTCTCTGGGGTGATTTTCGAAATCGTGTTGACGGTTTTGAAGATATTTTCCAATCTTATGTTGCAGAAACCGACACCACAAAGAAGGTCAAATACGCCTGCGCTTTGGCCGGTACTGCGATGGACGCTATGCTGGAGCAAAACACAGAGCTCAAGGCCAAATATCCCAACAACGGCAACTTGAAAAATGTTACTCAAACCCTTGCCAAGAGCAAGAAGTTCCTTCCGGACATGGTTTGGGGCACTTTCCAGTTTATGAGCGACCAAAAAGGCTCCGGAGCCAGCAAGTTCACGTTTAAGTCTGTTAAAGACTTTGTTGGCTATTTTGCTGATAACAATCGTATTCTCTCTGACGAGGAGAAGAGCCTGGTCCCACAGCTTGATGACGGATACATCCTTCCCGAAGAAGTTGTGACTTCCTGCTATCTCATTTCTAAAACACACGGCACCAAACGCCCTATGACCAACATCATGCTGCGTGGTGACCCGTCTGTTGGTAAGACTGCTGGTGCTCGTGCGATTGCTGCTGGTCTTGGTCTACCTTATACGTTCATTACCTGCAATGCTGGTACTGAAATGTATAACCTGATTGGCGACATGATGCCCATTGATTCTACTGATTCTGACGATAGTATCAATGAGGAACTGTTCAAGGACCTGCCGACCGCAACTGATATCAGTATGGACCCCGTGACAGCATATGAAGCTATTACTGGCGTTTCTAAGGCTGATGCCACTGAAACCGAATGCATGACCGAGCTGTTCCGCAAGCAGATGAAGCTTTGCTCTGAGGCTTGCGGCCAGGGCTTCCGCTATGTTGAGAGCCCTCTGGTTCGCGCTATCCGCAATGGTTGGGTCTGTGAGCTGCAGGAGCCTTCTCTGATTACGCGTCCGTCCGTCATGCCCGGTTTGAATGGCCTGCTGGATGAAACTGGCTGCGTCGTATTGCCGACAGGTGAGATGCTGCATCGGCATCCTGACTGCATCATCATCTCCACGTTGAATGTTGACCTGGAAGGCTGCCGTCCGCTGAACCAGTCGTTCATCGACCGCCACCATCTCATCGTTGACATGAAATGTCCGAATGATGCGGTTATCATCAAACGTATCAAGGGTATGACCGGCTGTGGAAATGATGTCCCGCTGCAGACGATGGTAGATTGCGTTCACCAAATTGCCAAGAAGTGCCAGACTTGTGGCGCTACAGATGGCAATGTAAACTCGATGCGCTCTCTCGCGAACTGGGTTCAGGCCGGTATGCTGATTGGCGATTATGCTAAAGCTGCCGAATGGACCGTTGTGAGCGGTGCAACATCTGACCCGCAGACTCGTGAAGAGCTCATGGGAGTTGTTGCAAACTACAGCTTCGCCTAAATAACAATAAAGCCCCGACCTTTCTGGTTGGGGCTTTTTCTTTTGCATTTTTTGTTTAGTTTCAAAAATAACGAAAAGGGGACTATTTTGCGTTCGATTCGCAGCTTCGCTAAATCTCCGTTTAGCGAAATATAGGGAAGACTTTTAGCTTTTGGAATCTTTACAGGCATCCTGCGATGCAACTTGCCACAAGCCATACAATTCATCCAGAACTCGCATACCTGTTGGTGTAAATTCATTTCTTACAAAAAAGCAAACAGCGAATGCTCATTCCAAGCGTTTTCTTGGTTGTGCATCCGCTGCATGTTTAGAAATCCTTGTGAATCTGCTTTTTCAGAAGTTCAGTATTTAGGAGCAGCCCATGGATTGCGTAACGATACGATAGAATCTTTTCGCTGTCATAGGTTCCGAATACATCCTGTGCATAAACAACTCTATTCAGCTGGCTTACTTCATCCTCGGTCAAGTACAACGAGACCTGTTTGTTTTTCGTTAACATTGTTCCTCGTCTACCTTCGTTGGTCGGCATGAAGGATATGATTTCATCAATCTCTGGTAAGAGATAGTACGATTCATCCAGACCCCCGGTAGCTACCAGCTCGTCGTATTCAGCAGAACCTTTAGAGATGATGTACTTCTCCCCTACTCTGCTGACCTTTTGAAGTTCACTTCTAACCAATCGGTTTGTCAGTGTTCCCAAGCGACTTCCTTCGTACCACGCCCGAACTTCGAGTATTTC
>OGCQ01004265.1_pt1:0-7500 | contig 11830 bp, 8 predicted proteins | sample 1570161 | NCBI WGS metagenome assembly OGCQ01 (sample SAMEA4384402, study PRJEB24528) | human gut metagenome
TCAAACGCCCCAACTGTATACGAATCAGCTATATGGACGAGCAAGGACAAGAACACGAAGAGGAGTTTTGCGGTATTAAAGCCTGGATCATCCAACACGAATACGATCACCTGGAAGGTATTCTGTTTACAGATCATCTGTCTGCTTTAAAAAAGAGAATTCTGAAAAATAAGCTGAATAATATCAGTACCGGAAAATTCAAACCTGCTTATCGGGTAATTCTTCCCAAATAAACCGCTCAAAATATTGGATAATTGAAAATTTTTCCGTAATTTATACAAGAAAAATTTTCAATTATTTTATGCAGGTGTAACTTTCAATTATAAGTATCCTTTTATCTATCTGTTAGCGGCTCTTATCGGAGGTATTCTTATCGATATGCCGTTGATAGCGGCTATTTATTGTTTCTTCATCGGCCTGTTTCTTGTTTTACTAAGTTTCATTTTTCAATTGTCTCCCGGCTGGAAAGAACTATTTTTAATTGTAACGGTCCTAAGTTACGGATTCGTTATTTCTGCTCCGCCTCTTTTTACTCCTTTTCCCGACAAAATCTATCGCATCGATGGCCGGTGTAATGAAATACTCCCACACCATAATCTGATCTTATCCGTGAGCAATCAAAACTACTATCTCAGTCATTTTTATACCGATACCATTTATATGCCTGGCGACTCCCTGCATTTCAATGCCCGTATACTCCCTTTCCGACAGAATGCCAATCCCGGTGAATTCAGTTATGCCCGCTATTTAAAACAAAAAAACGTTTTTTTTCATCTACTACCGGTTAGTCCCATCCGGCAAAACGGTCATTCGGACGATTTATACACCGTTTTCGATCATCTTCGCAAGAAATGGCTAAGTAAGACCCATCGGTTATTTTCAGACTCTACCTGTTGCCAACTCGTAAACGCTCTCTGTCTGGGATATAAAAACGACCTCGACAGCGAGGTACAAAATCTATTTATCTCGACGGGAACAGTCCATCTTTTATCGGTCTCCGGTCTGCATACCGGTGCTATTTACTTATTTATACTGTTTATTTTCAAAAGTATCGGTTTCCCTTCCCGTAAAATTACTTTTGTGGTACTCCCGATTCTTTGGTGTTACGTTTGTCTCACCGGTTTATCCCCATCCGTTGTCAGGGCTGCAACGATCCTTTCTTTTATTCATATCGGTCAATATTTCAACCGATCCTATACCCCCCTGAACTCTGTTGCAGCAGCAGCTTTTCTAACCTTATCGTTTCATCCCTCGAATTTGTATTCACTCAGTTTCCTGTTATCGTACAGCGCTTATACCGGTATATTGACTATTTATCCCTTTTTATATCGATTTGCCGGAAAGCTCCCCCCTTTTCCGGCCAAAATATATGCCTGTTGCTGTATTACAGTAGCAGCTCAATTGCCGACTCTTCCCATCAGCGCCTATTATTTCCATACGATCAATTTGAACGGCTTCTTAGCCAACCTGGTCGCGGTTCCATTAGCTACTTTTCTGCTCTATGCCGCCATGCTTTGTCTGATATTCCCCTTTCTACTCAGTCAGTACCTGGCCTGGATTCCGGAAGTGACAGAAAAAATAATCATGGGATTTCTGCATATCTTCGCTCCTTACAGTTTCAACCTGCATCACTTGTATCCCTCTGTTCCCACCGTTTTATTGTCCTATATCAGTTTGATTTTTCTATATCTCTATTTTACCAAACCCGGGAAAAAATGGAGAAGATATTCCATGTTCACTCTCTTTATTCTCTTATGCTGGAATATATCCTCCCATTTTTATCTTGCCAATCGCCAGGAAATCATCGTATTTCAACTTCCTCAAAAAAGTGCTATTATACTGAATTATAAGGGATATTATACTTATTTACTCCGGTCTTCCGACAGCCTCCCGCAAACGCAGCCCTATATCGCTCAGAACAATCTCCGGTCATTACCCGACCATCAAGGCTTTCTGGGTAACGGACTCAGCTATCATTCCGGACAGCTCTGTTCTTTAAAAGACACACTGACAATCGCATCCGCCTCAAATCTTCCCCTAACGAAAGGTCAGATACTAATCGTAACCCATAATCTCAGTCCGGAAAAAATATTTTCTCCTGAAGAACACCGATATCCGGCACAAATAGTCCTTGACGGTTCCAATACAGCATTTAACATTCGTTTATGGGACAAATTTTGCCGTCAGCATCATCTCACTCTCGTCAACACAGCAGAGACCGGAAGTTTCCGATATTCCCTCCGATAAAGTTTTAGCATAAACACTGGCTTAATCTATTATTTTCAGTAAATTTGCAATCCAATAAAATGAAATCAAAATATTTCACAAACAATGAACATCGTTATCGCCGGAGCTGGAGCTGTCGGTACACATTTGGCTAAGATGCTTAGCCGGCAAGAACACAACATTATGCTGATCGATACAAATCAGGATAAACTGGAGGATCTGGAAAGCCAGATCGATATCCTCTCTATCGTCGGTTCGTGTACTTCAATCGGTGCTCTGAAAGATGCAGAAGTCGGAAAATGTGATTTATATATTGCTGTAAATCCTCAAGAAGATCAGAATATCAATTCTGCTATATTGGCCAAAAAACTAGGAGCTAAACGAACGATCGCCCGGGTCAATAACAGTGAATATCTGGAAATCGAAAATGCAGAATACCTGCGTTCTATCGGTATCGATTCACTGATCTATCCGGAACGGTTGGCAGCCGAAGAAATCGTTGCTTCGCTAAAACAAATCGGTTCCAGACAGATGCATGAGTTTTCGGACGGACGTCTGCAATTGTTAGGGATAAAACTTTGGGATAATGCGCTTATCCTCAACCATACCTTGATCAAAATGGCAGAAATCTATGGAGCCGATCAGTTCCGGATCGTTGCCATCAAACGCCACAACCATACCATCATCCCCCGGGGAAACGACGAATTGAAATATGGAGATCTGGTTTTTATCGTCACCCGACCTTCTTTTATTCCGAATGTTTTCGCCTTATGTGGTAAAGAACAATTTGAAATCAAAAATATAGTAATTGTCGGAGCTTCCAGAATAGGTATAAAAACAGCCTCTCTGCTGGAAAAAAATTACCATGTCAAGATTATCGAGAAAGACCGTGAAAAATGCATCCAACTGGCCGACAAACTAAAATCTACGCTGGTGATTAACGGGGACGGACGAGATCTTACTTTACTGAGGGAAGAAGGTATTAAAAATGTAGACGCTTTTATCAGTCTGACAGGTTCTTCAGAAACCAATATATTGTCTTGCCTCTTAGCTAAAAAAATGGGGGTCAAGAAAAGTGTAGCCGAAGTGGAAAATATCGATTACATCGACCTGGCAGAAAATATCGGAATCGGTACGTTAATCAATACCAAACTGATTGCAGCCTCCCATATTTACCGTTACACCATGAATGTCGATGTCCGCCATCTGAAATTTTTGACTTTTTCAGAAGCGGAAGTATTCGAACTGAAAGCTCAGCCTGGGTCTAAAATCACAAAGTATTCTTTACAAGACGTTCACTTCCCGGATGACGCCACTGTCGGAGGAGTATTCCGGGGCGACGAAACCATTATAGCTAAAGGTGATGTGCAGATACAGGCCGGGGATACGGTAGTGATCTTTGCTCTGCAAAATGCTGTCAAAAAAGTAATTAAATATTTCCAATAAATTTTTTCAGAAGATGATAAACTTTCGTTTTATCGCCAATCTGATGGGAAGGCTGTTACTGATCGAGAGTGCCTTCTTATTGTTATGTGTCCTGATTGCTTTAATTTATGGTGAACATGATGCATCGGCTTTCTTTTATACCTCCCTGATCACCATGAGTGCCGGTTTCCTGTTGTCTAAACTGATAAAAATCAAAGACCGGGTATTGGCCAAAAAAGATGGTTATTTCATGGTAACGATGGTATGGATCATCTTCTCCCTTTTCGGTAGCCTACCTTATATGATCGGGAATACAATCCCTTCCTTTGCAGATGCCTTTTTTGAAACCATGTCGGGGTTCACCACGACGGGCTCTTCTATTCTGAATCATGTTGAAGCACTTCCTCATGCCACCTTATTTTGGCGTTCCCTGACCCAATGGCTGGGAGGATTAGGGATTATTATGCTATTTATCGCCATATTACCGAGTCTCGGAATAGAGGGACGGGATCTTTATGTGGCAGAAGTCCCAGGGCCTACACACAATAAAACTTCATTTACCTTTACTTCTTCTGCCCGGCAAATGTGGATTCTCTACACCATCCTGACACTTCTACAAACCCTTTTGCTCCTATTCGGAGGAATGAATCTCTTCGATGGTATCTGTCATGCATTCACCACGATGGCCACCGGAGGATTCTCGACCAAACAAAATAGTATCGCTTATTGGGATTCCGCTTATATCCAATATGTCATCATCATTTTTACTTTTATGGCAGGTACCAATTTCGGACTTTTACATACAGCTATCCGTGGTAATTGGAGGAAACTGATCCAGGATAATGAATTTCAACTCTATTTCACGATTGTCTTGCTAGCCAGCGTTGTGATCGGTGTAGGACTTTACGTCATCGGCTGGGCAGACTTCGAGAAGAGTATGCGTGATGCCACCTTTCAGGTAGTTACTTTAATCACGACAACGGGATTTGCAACCGCCGATTATCTGCTTTGGCCTCCCTTGTTAGGTTTGATTCTGTTCTTACTTCTTTTCGTCGGAGCCTCAGCCGGTTCTACAGCCGGAGGAATGAAAGTCGTACGGGTTTATCTGCTATTTAAAAATTCTTTTGTAGAGTTAAAGCGTATTATTCACCCCAATGGTATTATCAATGTCAAATACAACAATAAAAGCGTTCATCCCAATATAATGACGGGGATTATGGCTTTTGCCATTTTATTCATGATTGTATTTACCATCGGGAGTCTGATCATGACCATCTTTACGGAAGATATCATTACCGCCTGCAGTGCCGTCGTCAGCTCGATGAGTAATGTAGGTCCCGGATTCGGCAGTGTCGGTCCGATGTTTTCCTATGCGCACCTGAATGATTTTGCCAAATTATTCCTGGCTTTTTTAATGCTGGTAGGACGTCTGGAGATCTTTACCGTCATGGTGCTGTTTACAAAAGCTTTCTGGAGAAAATAATCAGGCTATCCGTTCTAAAGTCAGATCGGGCAAACTTTGCATAAACTGAAATAATTCACTCTCATCCAGATAGCGTTTGGTCTTGATCACCATCGTTACATGGTATAAATCGGCATGTTCGAGAGGCTCGTGTTGCATATCATAACTGGCAATCCGATAATTTCTCAAATGTAGTTCATTGGTCACCCGCTTCAAATTTTCTTTATCGGTAGTGGCAAATACCAGCAATGAACTATGTTCTCCTACATTTTTAAAAATAATAGTCAGAAATTCAAGTCCTATTAAAGTCAGGATCATGGCGAATACTCCGATCCAATACATACCTCCTCCGACAGCCAGTCCGATACCCGAAGTTGCCCATAAACCGGCAGCCGTCGTTAAGCCTCGTACAAACTGTTTTTGAATCAGAATAGTCCCTGCTCCGATAAAACCGATACCACTGACCACCTGAGCAGCCACTCGACTCGGATCCAAACCATAACCCGGCTTAGCCAAGACATCGGCAAATCCATATTGTGATACAATCATAATCAAAGCACTTCCCAAAGCAACCAAAAAGTGCGTCCTCAATCCCGCCTCCTTAGCCCGATACTCCCGATCCCAGCCGATCACCCCTCCCAAAACTCCAGCTAACAATAACCGAAAAATACAGTCCCAAAGCATAAAAACCTCCTTTCAATAACCTTTACTATCCCATTACGTTCTATCTGATCAAACGTTTCTTTTCTACGACAAAAAGAATGCCAAAAAAAGCTGTCCCATATACCCGGAACAGCCTTCATTTCTTTTCTCCTCTGCTTCCTGCTTTCACTTCAATTCTCCGATTCCTTGCCGGATGACTTCTATCCGGTCATCGGTACAATCGACAACTGTCGAGGCAACATTCTGTCCAAAACCACCGTCGATCACCAAATCCACCAATTTCTCATATTTTTCATGAATCAATTCAGGATCGGTCATATATTCAACCACCTCGTCTTCAGCTTTAACCGAAGTAGTCAGTAAAGGATTACCCAGTTCTTCAACAATAGACATCACGATATAATTATCCGGAATCCGGATACCGATAGTCTTCCGCCTATTGATCATCACATTAGGCAATTTATTAGTTGCCGGCAATACAAAAGTAAAAGGCCCGGGTAGATTACGTTTCATCACCTTAAAAACCTCGTTATTTACTTTCGCATAAGCAGCGATATTCGACAGATCCCGGCAAATCATCGAAAAATTGGCTTTCTCAGGTTTGATATTTTTCAACTGGCAAACACGCTGCACAGCTTTGACATTATTAATGTCACAACCGATCGCATAAATTGTATCCGTCGGATAGATAATAATGCCACCGGCTTTCAACACCTCTACAACTTTAAGGATATCCCGGGTATTAGGATTATCCTCAAATAATTTGATATACATGAAGCGTCAACCGTTTACCTTTTTGTAATCTTCCAGGAATTTAGCCAGTCCACTATCTGTCAACGGATGATTCAGTAATCTTTTGATAGCAGCCAACGGACAGGTTGCGACATCGGCACCAGCCTCTATACACTGAATGATGTGTTGCGTATTCCGGATCGAAGCAGCCAGAACCTGAGTATGGAAACCATAATAACTGTACATATCCACGATCTTACTAACCAACTCGATACCATCACTACAAATATCGTCCAGACGGCCCACAAAAGGAGATACATAGGTAGCTCCGGCTTTTGCAGCCAATAAAGCCTGCCCCGGAGAAAATACTAAAGTACAATTGGTACGGATACCTTTTCCGGTAAAATATTTTATAGCTTTAATCCCTTCGGCAATACAAGGAACTTTGACTACAATATTCGGATGCAAAGCGGCCAATTCTTCTCCTTCTTTTATCATTCCCTCATAATCGGTAGCAATCACTTCAGCACTCACATCTCCCTGGACGATATTACAAATATCGACATAATGTTTTTTACAATTCTCCACTCCTTTAATCCCCTCTTTAGCCATCAACGATGGATTGGTCGTCACTCCATCCAACACTCCCAGATCATTTGCTTCTCTAATTTGATCCAAATTAGCCGTGTCAATAAAAAATTTCATAGGTTTTATTTTTAAAAAGTTTGCAGTTTTTATAAATCACGTAACAAAATTAGAATATTCCGCTCAATAAAGCTATTATATTCTGATATTTTTCAATTTATAAAAACGGGGAATTCGGCAAAACAAACCTATTTTTTACTTCAGATGTTATAAAATACTTCAGAAAAAACTCTAATCCGACAAACAAATATTTTATCTATACACAAACCATTCGGTAAAGTATTACCGTATATACTCTTAACATGATGTCGAAAAAAATATCATATCAAAGCCAACGGGATTGTCTC
>OGCQ01004267.1_pt1 | contig 11826 bp, 10 predicted proteins | sample 1570161 | NCBI WGS metagenome assembly OGCQ01 (sample SAMEA4384402, study PRJEB24528) | human gut metagenome
TTCAAATATATATAATAAGTTAAAATTATATTATTAAAATAAATATATAAAGTTACATTTATATTGTAAAATGTAGCAAAGATTTTAATCTGCCTCATATGGCAGGAAAATATATTCATCTTAATTGAGAGGAACTTTAAATTATGAAAAAAATGGCAAAAGCCTTGTTGATTTTACTATGTTTTGTATTATCCATTGGACTTTTAACAGCCTGTGGAAATAGTACAAAGCAGGATAAAACCACTGCAGAAGTGACAAAACAGACAACGGAAAAGACTACAAAGAAATTAAAAAAGAAAAGAAAACATAAAAAAGCTGTGGAAACTACACAGGTTCAGACAACAGAAGAAACTACACGGCAATCTACAACGGAAAAGGCAATTAAAAAAAGCAAAAAAGTAAAATACAATGGTTCAGGAAAACTGATTTGTATTGACCCGGGACATCAGTTGCATCAAAATTCAACTCCGGAACCTGTAGGACCGGGCGCCAGCCAGACAAAGGCAAAGGTTACATCCGGAACAGCAGGTAAAACCAGTGGCTTAAGTGAATATGAGTTGAACCTTCAGGTGTCACTGAAACTAAGTAAGGCTTTGAAAAATGCCGGATATAAAGTCATAATGACAAGAACAACAAATGAAGTAGACATTAGCAATGCCGAAAGAGCTGAAATAGCAAACAAAGCCGGTGCAGATGCTTTTATACGAATCCATGCAAATGGTTCTGAAAATACAGGAACAAATGGGATGATGACAATTTGCCCTACAGCTTCAAATCCATATTGCAGTGAAATATATAAAAGGAGTTACAAATTATCTTCATACATATTGGATGGTATGGTTCAGGCTACAGGGGCAAAAAAGGAATATGTGTGGGAAACGGATACCATGAGTGGTATAAACTGGTGTAAAGTGCCAGTGACAATTGTAGAAATGGGATATATGTCAAATCCTACAGAAGACGCAAATATGGCAACAGCATCATATCAGAACAAGATAGTTGATGGTATTTTGCAAGGCCTTAATAAATATTTTAATTAAACAAAACATTAAAAATGCTGCAGTTCCAGGACCTAAAAATCCATCATAAAAACCTAAACAAAATGCCATTATCTTTCCAAGTAAAATAGTTTTAGGAGTAGTTCCTTTATAGTAATTTTTTTCTCCCAAACTTTTATTTTTTAAGGCATATAGAAAAACTAAAATAAGAATTCCAAATGAAATAGGTTTAAAATATTTTGAATCAATAGAAACAGCAGTTTTAACTCCTAAAACAGCACCAGCTAGAGAAAAAACAAATAGTTTTGAAACTATCTCAACATTAACTTTCTTAGCTTTCCAAAATTTAAAGGCACTAGCAAAAGTTGAAAGAAAAGCTGAAAGTTTATTAGTACCTAAGGCTATGTGAGGTGGAAAACCTACTGCAAAATATGCAGGTAAAGATATTAAACCTCCTCCACCAGAAATAGCATCAACAACAGCTGCAATAAAACAGAAAACTGCAAGAATTAAAAATTTAACAATATCAAATTCCATAATATCCTCCCTAATCTAATTTATATCCAATGGAAATGCTACCTATTGGTTTTCTATGTTTTAAGTCAGAAGAAATAGAGAATTCAATAGGTCCTATTGGTGAATCATAACTTATAGATACTCCTACTCCTTTTGAGTAGTTTTTCCATAACCTAGAATTATTATTTTCCAAAGGATTATTTTCTGTAAATGTTGCTATATTAAATTTAGTATTAAAATACAATGAATAAACTATTTTATGTTTAAATCCCAATGTTAAACTTATTAAATCTTTTACTTGTTTTTCTTGATAATTAAATCCATAAAATTCAAATTCATTATCATTTATGTTAGTATATATTCCACCTAGTCTAATTCTTTGATCAGCTCTTATTCTATCACCCCTTAAACTAGCTAAATTTAAACCATATATAAATGATGATTTTGGATTTATAGGAATATAACCTTTAATACTATATACAGGACCATATAAATTTGATTTTGATTTTCCAAAAGAACCTGCAAAGTTATAAATAAGATCAGCTTTTATTCCTTTCATAGGATTGGAAATAGAATCTAAATTATCATACTTAAACCTTAAATAAGTTTTTGTTTGATTTTCAGAATATTCTAGATTTCGTGATAAGTTTCCACCAGTATCTTGTTTTAAATTAGAAAACTTTGAAATTATACCATAAGAAATCATAGAATTATTACTAGGTTGAGTAAAAATCCCTACATTCAAATATGCTTCTCTATTCATAAATTTAGCAATTTTTTTTCTGTTGTCATATAAGAAAAATGGACTCTCATTATATCCAATATTTGTTAAAATTCCAAATCTATTTTTAATACTGTGATATGTAAGAGTTCCTAAATCAAGCCCTAAATAATCACCAAATTTAAAATTCAAATTGATATTATTTCCAAATTTTCCATTAAAGAATAAATCAGTTCCAATATTAAAAGTAGTACCGTAACCAGTTTGATAGTTAGCACCAACACCTATTCTATTTGAATGTGCTTTTTCCCCATCTAAATATAGGACATTATCATTGATAGTATAATAAACTTTATCCATATATTTTAAGTTATAAACATCTGTAATTGTATTTTCTATATCTTTTTCAGAAATAGGTTTATTAAGTAAATTTTTAAAAGTATTATCTAAAATTTCAACAGTAGTATTATCAAATTTTTTGTTATATTCTATCTTATTTATAACAAATTTTTCTTTTTTATCTTCAATATTTTTTACTATTTTTCTATTAGAAGAACTCTTAGGTAATTCTTTTATCTTTGCTATTTGTTGTTCAGCAGCAACTTTACCTAAATTTATTAAATCATTCTTTTTTGATGAATCAATTGCAGAAATATCTTTAACATCAGGACTTATTAAAATTGAAGCCTTTTCTCTTGAAACTTTTGTAATATTTGAAGATTGAATAGTGCTTATTTGATTTAAAACACTTAAAATATTATAATTATCTTTTTTTACAATAGGTGCTCCTATATCTGAGGCTACAACCAAATCAGCTCCCATATCATAGGCTTCTTCAACTGGTAAATTTCTACTTACAAGTCCATCAACATAAGTATTTCCATCTATTTCAACTGGTTCAAAAATGGTTGGAATCGCCATACTTGCAATTAGAATTTTTGAGATATCTCCCTTTGAAAAGGCTTTTGTTTCACCAGTATTTAAGTTTGTTGCAATTATTCTTAATGGTATAGGGAAGTCATCAAAATTCTTAATATTTGCATAATTTTTTAATAAGTCTTTTACCACTAAATATGTTTCCCTGTTTCCTTTAAGACCTTTTGGTAAAGAAAAATTTAATTCATTATCAAAATTAACATATAAGCTATATTTTTTTAAACTTTCTTTTTTATCTAAAGGTAAATTAGTAGTATCAGAACCTGTTTCTAAAAAGTTTTCAACATTTATTATATCTAAAACTTTTTCAATATCATCAATACTATAACCTATTGAGTACAATGTCCCAACCAAAGCTCCTATACTTGTTCCAGTGATATAGTCAATTTTAATATTTTCTCTTTCTAAAACTCTTAAAACTCCTAAATGAGCATATCCTTTTATTCCACCACCACTTAAAACTAAGGCAACTTTTAAATCATCTTTATTTTTATTATTTTTTAATTTTTTTATTGTTTGAATTTTATCTTCTAAAACTTTTTTTTGGCTTTTTATATTTTTTATTTCAACATCTTCTCTTGATTTTAATTCTATGTTTTCTGAATATGCAAAACTAAAATTTAAAAATATATATATTAAAAAAAATATTTTTTTCACTTAGATTCCTCCTGTAAAATTATTAATGTGAAATAACTGATATATTTTACCACAAATTTTGTAAATATTAATAATTTTTAATTATGTTTTATGATATATTGTGTGGTATAATAATAAAAATAAAATAAATTTTTACTTTAATTAAATAATCAAAAATGTTATACTCTTTAAGTTAAATACAAGGAGGTATTGAAATGATAATTGTTACAGGTGGAGCTGGAATGATTGGAAGTGCTTTTGTATGGAGATATTCTAATAGTTGACAAATTAAGAAAAGAAGATAAATGGTTAAATATTAGAAAAAGAGAATATTATGATTGGATGGATAAAGATAATTTAAAAGAATGGTTAGCTTGTAAAGAAAATGCAGATAAAATAGAAGCAGTTATCCATATGGGAGCTTGTTCAGCTACAACAGAAACAGATGCGGACTTTTTAATGGATAATAATTTTGGATATAGCAAATTTTTATGGAATTTTTGTGCTGAAAAAAATATAAAATATATTTATGCTTCTTCTGCTGCAACTTATGGTATGGGAGAACTTGGGTATAATGATGATGTAAGTCCAGAAGAATTACAAAAGTTAAAACCTCTAAATAAATATGGCTATTCAAAGAAATTTTTTGATGATTGGGCTTTTAAACAAAAAAATCAACCTAAACAATGGAATGGTTTAAAATTCTTTAATGTATATGGTCCACAAGAATACCATAAAGGAAGAATGGCTTCAATGGTATTTCACACATATAATCAATATGTAGAAAATGGATATGTAAAACTTTTTAAATCGTATAAAGAAGGATTTAAAGATGGAGAACAATTAAGAGACTTTGTCTATCTAAAAGATGTTGTGGATGTAATGTTTTTTATGTTGACCAATAATGTAAAATCTGGAATCTATAATATAGGTACAGGAAAAGCAAGAAGTTTTATGGATTTATCTATGGCTACAATGAGAGCAGCTTCTCATAATGATAATTTAGATAAAAATAAAGTTGTAAAATTAATTGAAATGCCAGAAGATTTACAAGGTAGATATCAATATTTTACAGAAGCAAAGATTAATAAATTAAGAGAAATAGGATATACTAAAAAAATGCACAGTTTAGAAGAAGGAGTGAAGGACTATGTCCAAAACTATTTAGCTAAGGAAGATTCCTATCTATAATGTGGGGGTAGAAAATGAATGCAATTATATTGGTTGTTATTCTTGCAATAGTTGAAGGTATCACTGAATTTTTACCTGTCAGTAGCACAGGGCATATGATACTTGTCAATAAGTTGATTGGAGGAGAATATTTATCTCCAACTTTTAGAAATAGCTTTTTAATTATAATACAACTTGGGGCGATACTTTCAGTTGTGGTTTATTTTTGGAAAGATATAAGTCCTTTTGTAAGAACAAAAAAAGAATTTGTTTTAAGATTTAGATTGTGGTTGAAAATTATAGTTGGTGTTTTACCAGCAATGGTTATAGGTTTATTATTAGATGATATAATAGACAAATATTTTTTGGATAATGTATTTGTAGTTACAATAACTTTAATAACTTATGGAGTTATCTTCATAGGAATAGAAGTTGTATATAAGTTAAAAAATATTAAGCCTAAGGTAAAAAGATTTGCTGGACTGAAATATAGAACAGCATTTTTAATAGGACTCTTCCAATGTTTAGCAATGATACCTGGAACTTCAAGGTCAGGTGCAACTATAATAGGAGCTTTACTATTAGGTTTATCAAGACCACTTGCAGCAGAATTTTCATTTTATTTAGCTATACCTACTATGTTTGGAGCAACAGCTTTAAAACTTTTTAAAAATGGTTTGGCTTTTACAGAAATGGAATGGTCTTATTTGGCATTAGGTTCTGCAATAGCTTTTGTAGTAGCATATATAGTTATTAAATGGTTTATGGACTTTATCAAAAAAAGAAGCTTTGCTTCATTTGGATTATATAGAATAATATTAGGAATTATAGTAATTATTTTATTAAATTAGAAAATGCTTTTATATAGTCAAATATAGTGTTATAATAAAAAGGAGAATAAAATGAGCTTTAAAAAAATAGAAACAGGAATAAAGGATTTATTTATTATTGAACCACAAATATTTGAAGATAGTAGAGGATTTTTTCTGGAAAGCTATAACTATAATACTTTTAAAGAATTAGGAATAGAAAATATTTTTGTTCAAGATAATCATTCTAAATCATCAAAAGGAGTTTTAAGAGGTTTGCACTTTCAAAAGGGAGAGTATTCTCAAGCTAAGTTAGTGAGAGTCTTAAAAGGAGCTGTACTTGATATAGCTATTGATTTAAGAAAGAATAGTAAAACTTTTGGAAAGTATGTAACAGTTGAATTAAGTGAAAAAAACAAAAAAATGTTTTTTATCCCAAAAAATTTTGCTCATGGATTTTTAACATTAGAGGATAATACTGAGTTTTTTTATAAATGTGATAATTTCTATAATCCTAAAAGTGAAGCTGGGATAATGTGGAATGATAGGGATTTAAATATAGAATGGAAATTTAAAAAATATGGTATTAATGAAAATGAATTAATTATTTCTGAAAAAGATAAAAAGAATATGAGTTTTAAAGAATATAAAAAAATAAATAATATTGAATAGGTGAGAGGAATGAAACTGATATTTGGAGCTAATGGGCAATTAGGTACAGATTTTAAGGAATTATTTGATTCTATTGGGGAAAAGTATATTGCTACTGATAAAAATGAAGTAGATATAACTAATGGGAATTTTTTAAGAGCATATATTAAAACTATGAAACAAAATTATAAAATAGACACAATTATTAATTGTGCCGCGTATAATGATGTAGATAAAGCTGAAACTGAAAAAGAATTATGTTATAAATTAAATGCAGAAGCTCCTGCTAATTTAGCAATGATAGCTTCAGAAATAGGAGCAACATTTATAACATATTCAACAGATTTTGTCTTTAATGGTCTTATAGAAGGCTATTTATATAATGAAAGTACAGGCTATACAGAGGAAGATGAACCTCATCCACTATCAACTTATGCTAAAACAAAATATGAGGGAGAATTATTAGTATCACAAGTAATGGAAAAACCAGAAAATACTTCAAGGATATATATAGTAAGAACCTCTTGGGTATTTGGAAAAGGAAATACCAATTTTGTTGATAAGATAATTGAATGGTCAAAACAAAAGAATGAACTAAAAGTGGTAGATGATCAAGTTTCTTCTCCAACTTATTCAAAAGATTTAGCTTATTTCAGTTGGGAACTTATTAAAAAAGAATGTGAAAGTGGAATTTACCATTTTACAAATGATGGTATAGCATCAAAATATAATCAAGCTAAATATATTTTAGAAAAAATTTCTTGGAAAGGAAATTTAATAAGGACTAAAAGTGAGGAATTTAATTTATTGGCAGAAAGACCAAAATTTAGTAAATTGAGTTGTAAAAAAATTAAAGAAAAGTTAGGAGTTTCTATTCCTAACTGGAAAGATGCAATAGATAGATATTTGAAGGAAAATAATAAATAAAGGGGTAAGCAATGCAAAATAATTTGATGAAAGTAGAAGATGATTTCCAAGATGAAAATGAGATAAGTATTTACGATATTATTAATATTTTTATAAAAAATATTAAGTTATTTATAATAGTTAGTACTATAGGTTTAATAATTACTTGTTTGTATATAGGAAAAAGAATAATTTTTGATAAAAATAATACTATTTATATTAATTATACTCTAAATTATCAAGAAATAAATAGTTATATAGGAGATAATATATATTACCCTAAAAAAAGTCCAAAAGAGATGCTACTAGACAATAAATATATAGACTTACTTTTTAAAAACCCTGAGCTAAAAAATTTATATGAAGAAAAAGTAAAAGAAGATAGAGACAGTATAGATACAAAAAGACAGTTTTTAGTAAATAATAGAATTTTAGAGACATCTAGTATAAAGGAGTTGACTAAAAATAAAGATGAACAAGAACTAATTTCTCCTGATGCGTATAGAACAACTGTAAGAGTTGTTAGAAAAAATGATACAAACAAAAAAGTTTCAAATAGTATCATGACAACATATTTAGATATATTAAAACAATACTATAAAGAAAATATGTTTGATTATCTTGCTGAAAGAAAAAAATATTTAGAAAAAACTTTGCCTGTTCTAAAAAAACAATTAGAAATAAATGCTGTTTCTGGAAATATACCAATTACATCAGGAAGGACAGGAGCAACAGATAATAACTATTTTAAATATATCTATCCTATACAGGTATCAAATATAGATACATATTATGAAAAGTATAAAACTCTTGAAACTGAATATCAAGCTATAAAAACTCTTTTTGATTTAGAATTAAATAAGACAGAAAATTTTATTAAATATGATAGCTCAATTATTGTAGAAAAGGAAAAATCAGGCAATATTGTTAAACTAGGGGTAGGAGTATTTTTTAGTCTTTGTTTAGGAGTGTTAGCAACATTTATTAAAGAGTTTATTGAAGGATATAAAAAAAATAAAAAAGACTTATAATAGGAGAATCAACTATGAATAGCATAAGGAAATTAGTGAAATTTTTAATAGATATATTTTTATTAAATACCTCATTAATTATTTCTGTTTTTCTAAAATATGATCAAATACAAATAACAGATAGAAATATAAATTTCTTTATCTATTATAATATTTCTTTTTGTATTATATATTTTATTTTAAAAATCTATAATAATAGTTGGAGATTCAGTGGGATATCTGAATATACAGCTTTAATAGCTTTAAGCGTATCTACAACAATTTTTTCGTATATGTTAAGAATATTTTTTAACTTAGGCATTAAAAGTAGTCTATATTTTGAAACTTTTATAATTTTTACATTTTTATTAATACTTTCAAGATTTCTGATGTTTTTAACTAGAATGAAAGGGATTATAAAAAAAGATTTAAATCAGGAAAATGTACTTATCTATGGAGCAGGAGAATCTGGAGTTCTTTTAGTAAAAGAATCTAGTATAAATCCAAATTTTCCATATAAAATAGTTGGTTTTTTAGATGATAATATAAATAAAATAGGTGGAAAAGTCTATGGTTTAAGGGTTTTTGGCGGTTTAGATAAAGCAAGAGAAGTAGTAGAAAAAAAAGATATTTCCAAAATAATTATATCTATGCCATCAGTAAGTCAAAATAAAGTTTCTAATATTTTAAAAGAAATTAATAAAATAGAGGGCTTATCTGTTAAAATATTACCGAATGTAGACAATTTAATAGAAGAAGGGAATTTAGCAACCCAACTTAGAAATATAAAATTAGAAGATTTATTAGGTAGAGATGAAATAAAAATAAATACAAAAGAAGTATTTGAATTTATCCAAGATAAGATAATATTTGTAACTGGTGGTGGGGGGAGCATTGGCTCTGAACTTATTAACCAAATTGCAAAATATAATCCTAAAAAAATTATAAATATTGAAATTAATGAAAATGCTTCTTATCTTATGGAATTAGAATTAAAAAGAAAGTACCCATATTTAGATTATAAGACTGAAATTGCAAGTGTTAGAGATTTTGATAAGCTAGATATATTATTTAATAAATACAAGCCAGATATATTATTCCATGCTGCTGCACATAAGCATGTACCACTTATGGAAAATAATCCAGAAGAAGCTATAAAAAATAATATATTTGGAACTAAAAATATAGCAGAATGTTGCTTAAAATATAAATTAGAGTCAGTAGTTTTAATTTCAACAGATAAGGCTGTAAATCCAACCAACATTATGGGAGCAACAAAAAGAATCTGTGAAATGATTTTTCAAAAATATTCAGAAAAATCTTCAAATACAAAATTTATGGCAGTTAGATTTGGAAATGTATTAGGAAGTAATGGTTCAGTTATTCCAATATTTTCAAAATTAATAGAAGAAGGTAAGAATTTAACTCTTACACACAAAGATATCATAAGATACTTTATGACTATACCAGAAGCAGCTCAATTAGTTATAGAAGCAGCAACTATTGGTAAAGGTGGAGAAATTTTAATTTTAGATATGGGAGAACCAGTTAAAATATATGACTTGGCTAAGAATATGATTAAATTATCAGGTTCAACTGTTGGAATAGATATAGTTGGATTAAGACCTGGTGAAAAGTTGTTTGAAGAATTACTATATGACGTAAATTCGTCAGAAAAGACATCTAATAATAAAATTTATATAACTAATATGGAAAATGAAAAAGTAAAAGTTGATATAGAAGATTATTATACAATTCTTGAAGATTTAATTAAAGAAAATGATATTATTGGAATGAGAAGAACTCTTGCAAATATTATTGGAACTTTTAAAGGGAGAGTGGAATAAAATGATTAATTTGTCTGTTCCTAATTTATCTATGGATATTTTAGAAAACTTAAAAGAATGCCTAGAAAGTGGATGGGTTTCTACTGGTGGAAGATTTATACCAGAATTTGAAGAAAAAGTAAAAAAATATATGAAAACTAAATATGCTGCAGGAATACAAAGTGGAACAGCTGGTTTGCATATGGCACTTCGTGTTTTAGGAGTCGAGGCTGGTGAAGAAGTTATAGCACCTACATTAACTTTTATAGCTGCTGTTAATCCAATAGTTTATCAAGGAGCGACTCCTGTATTTATAGATTGTGATGATAGTTTATGTATGGATCCTATTAAATTAGAAAAATTTTGTGAGGAAGAATGCAACTTCATAGATGGAGTTTTAATAAATAAAAAAACAAATAAAAAAATTAAAGTTTTAGTAGTAGTCCATGTTTTTGGAAATATGGCAGATATGGAAAAGATAATGGGTATTGCTAAAAAATATAACTTAAAAGTACTAGAAGATGCAACTGAAGCATTAGGAACTTACTATACAGAAGGAAAATACAAAGGTAAATATGCAGGAACTATTGGGAATATAGGAGTCCTTTCTTTCAATGCTAATAAAATTATCACAACTGGTGGTGGAGGAATGGTTGTTGGAGATAATGAAGAATTAGTAGAAAAAGTTAGATTTTTATCTTCACAAGCAAAAAAGGATCCGTTGTATTTTATTCATGATGAAATAGGTTATAACTATCGTATGTTAAATTTGCAAGCAGCATTAGGAACTAGCCAGATTGATCAATTAGAAAATTTTATAGAAACTAAAACTAAAAATTATAAAATATATAAGGAAGAATTCGAAAAAATAGATGGTCTAGAAATTTTATCTTTTAGAGATGGAATTAGACCAAATCACTGGTTTTATTCTTTAAAGATAGAGAAAGAAAAATATGGAATAGGAAGAGATGAATTATTAAAAAAATTAGTTGAATCTGATATTCAAACAAGACCTATTTGGGGTCTTATTCATCAACAAAAGCCATATACTTCTTATCAAAGTTATGAAATGGAAAAATCACTTTATTATTATGATAGAGTTTTAAATCTTCCTTGCAGTTCTAATTTAACTGAAAAAGAAGTTTATCAAGTTATAGGAAAAATTAAGGAGTTTAAAAAATAATGTATAGAAAATTTTTTAAAAGATTTTTAGATATTATTATTTCATTAATTTTTATTTTATGTTTTTGGTGGTTATACATTATTATTGCTATTTTAGTCAAACTTAAATTAGGAAGTCCAATTTTATTCAAACAAAATAGACCAGGGTTAAATGAAAAAATCTTTAAAATGTATAAGTTTAGAACAATGACTGATAAAAAAGATAATTTAGGGAATTTGCTTCCAGATGTAGAAAGGTTAACTCCTTTTGGGAAGTTTTTAAGATCTACTAGTTTAGACGAAATACCAGAATTATGGAATGTTCTAAAAGGTGAAATGTCTTTAGTTGGTCCAAGACCTTTAATGCCAAAATATTTAGCATATTATACTGAAAAAGAAAAGAAAAGACATGATGTAAGACCTGGAATAACAGGATGGGCTCAAGTTAATGGTAGAAATTCTTTAACATGGGAAGATAAATTTAAA
>OGCQ01004270.1_pt1 | contig 11811 bp, 9 predicted proteins | sample 1570161 | NCBI WGS metagenome assembly OGCQ01 (sample SAMEA4384402, study PRJEB24528) | human gut metagenome
CTACCCGGATAACATTGTCAGAGTTTTCTTTGGCAAATGTAGGAACGGATAAAACCATTAAACATATCATTGTGCAAAATATAAAATAACAAAATTTGAAATTTCTTATATTCTGTACTAATTTGCACTTCTTCATCTTTCTCCCACCCTCCAGGCTACAGTCGCTTGCTTGCTTGCAGATTTTAATTTTACATTCATTAATGTTCAATACCTCCACAACATTTTTATAAATATCTTTGCGACAGCTTCTGCTGTACTTTTACTATAATTATACTCTACAGCCAACTTGTGTCAATTTACTAACAGAGTAATTATATCCTTTTACTCTTTATTTATATAATTCAATTGTATGTTCACAAATCGTTTTTTTCACTTTTTCAATATCCAAAGGTTTAGCTAAATGTGCGTTCATTCCTGAATCTGGTCGATTTAATGCCCGAATTGCTTTAGTCGCTGTCAATCCATCCATTACCGGCATCATAATATCCATAAGTATTGCATCAAATGTACCCACCGGATTATTATTAAATAATTCGACAGCCTATCCCGAAAAAGCATTTGGAAAACCGAAAGCACTAAGGGCCTTCCTTTGCATGGATGTGTCTTTATCCACAAATGAAATCCTGGACAATTACGTATGCAGGTGGCCAATTGAGGTGTTTTTCCGCCAATGTAAGGATAAACTGGCGCTGGACAGCTATCAAATCCGTTCTGCACAGGGAATCCGAAGATACTGGTTGATTATGTCATTTGCACACTATATGTGTGTTGTTGGAACTGGCAAAGTCTGTCCTTTTGAAGCAGGGTATCGCAAGATCAGTGACATAATCCAGATGGAAAAATATCTCACCCTCTATCAATATGCGAGGGAATGCATTGGTTTTGACTCCTTTGTAAAGGTCGTGGCGTAGTTTTGTGCATTTTTTCAAATTTGCTCATTTATAGCTATATATATCATTTCAACAATACTGTCTGCATCAATGTCAGATGTAATAATTTTTTCATTAAAAACTGATGAAAAATCCTTTTCTCTCCACCATCTACGCATATCTTCTTCACCAAATTCCTGTTTTTTATCTCGTGTATTATGCCGCCTGACCGTCTCTTCAAATGGTATATCAAAATAGTACGCATATATACCCATTCCATACAATTCATTTGCCGTTTTGAACAAAGGACTATACCACTCATCATACATGATGCCCTCTAAAATAACCACATCACAATGCTCATACCCATATTTCATAAGTTCTATCATAAGTGGTAATGCCTTAGTATCAACGCCATCTTTAACCCACAAGATATTTCTCCTAATCTCATCTTGTGAAATCATCATTGTATTGTATCCAAATTTCTTTTGTAACGCTCTAGCTACTGTTGTTTTTCCACTTCCAGAGTTACCTCTTAATATAATTATCTTTTTCATAATTTCTCCTTAATCTTGCTATTACTCTCCCCGCAAATAGAGCCAAACTAGAGTCATTCGATAAAACAAATGCCGAAAGCCCGCATAAATACAGGCTTTCGGCATTTTAGTCCGTTACTCGAACTCCTTTGCGGACTGCGTTTCATGACACGCAAAGGCTGTTATTAGAGGTTTATATTTCGAACATGCGTTCTGATTTTGCGTTTTTCGCACAGCTTATGAAGAAATAAACTCCAAAATAACTCCATTTTACTCTTTATTATTTTGTTGTTCTTCTCTTGCATACAGGAGATCCAATGCCTGACATACAACACCACTCATGCTCTGATAGTGTCTTTCTGCATACTCAACAAGTCTCTGTTTTTGTTCTGGAGTCACCCGTACTCGTATGTTTTCTTCTTTGCCATCTTTTGGTGTTTTTCTAGCCAAACATATCACTTCCCTTCCACAAGTACAGTTTACTACTGATTACTACAAAATGTCAATCTATTTTTGTTATTTATATATATATTCTCTTGGACTAATCTTGAGCTATCTTGGACTAATTTACTTCTCACTCCTGTAGATCTTTATCTACAATCTCCCAGTAACCATTCTTTGGAGATCCATGTCTTATAAGAATACCATACTCTTTTAACTTCTTAATATTGTTCTCAATATTTCGACTGGCAACCCCAATTTTTTTAGCTAACTTAACTGCTGATAATTGATGATCTTCTGAAAGTAACTTTATAATCTTTTGCTGTGTATCGTTGAGGTCTGTTCTCCACACTATCTCCGATGCTTCTCCGATGTTTCTCCGATGTTTTCTTTTCCATTTGTCATCGGAAATGAACTACGGAACAGCTCTACCCGAAACATATTATCGAATTCCTGAAATCTCGGCTTCGAAAGTCCATACTCTTCTGCAGCATTAAGGATTCTTTTTATTCCGCTTCCCCATGCTTCTACAAGTCCCATCTGACTGAATATATTGGCAATGCCTTTATTCCGGATCTTCGAATGACCATTCATGACTTCCTCATAAGTTAATCCGTTATATAATCCACCCGGAGAAGTCACCTCCAGTCTTTCATCATAAACTGCGACCTGAATACAAGATTCATCCAACAGGTTACGGTGACAATGGGCGTTAATGATCATTTCCAATAAGCGGAGCTACCATAAAATCTGCCGGATCAGTAATCGCATCTGCCAGGAAAATGGACTTGCCACCAGTATGCCAACCGGAGAAAAAGGAAAAAGCTATAAAGAGAACATGGAATATCATCGTGGCACCAGTTGGAAAGCCAAGCTACGTGTTGCAGTTGATAAGGCAATCTGGACTTCCATCAACTATGAGGAATTTCTACAAAAAATGCAGTTAGCCGGATATGAAGTCCGCCAAGGAAAACACCTGTCCTTCCGTGCACCGGAGCAGAAGGACTTCACTTATATGAAATCTCTTGGAAGTTATTATAGCGAAGAAAATGTCCGCATCCGTCTGGCAAAAAATCGTAGCAAAGTGAAAACTCCAAAGCATCTGTCCAGAGATGCTCGCCTGTATATCAATATTTCCACTTATGTTACAACCGGCAATCGAGAAGGATTTGAACGTTGGGCAAAACTAAATAATCTAAAAGAGGCAACCCGCACCTTCAACTATCTTTCTGAAAATAATCTGCTGAATTATGAAGATTTTCAACAGCATGTTTCTGATGTTGATGCTTCTGTTAAAGCGGCTGAACAGAGAATAACACAAATCAACAATGAACTGAACACGCAGAAAGTCATTCAAAAACATTGTGATTCTTACCGGCTCTGCCGTAAAGTGATTGAAGATTGCAAATCTGCTAAAAATCCAAAAGCATACCGGACCAAACATCAAGCAGAATACCAACTCCACGATTCACTAAAAAAAGAGCTTCAGGATCTCGGTGTTACCAAAATCCCAAGCTCTAATAAAATCCAGAAGCGGATAGAAAATCTTGAATCTGAACAGGCTGCTACTGTCCGTGAAAAGCAGGAATTACAGAAAAAGCAGAAGACACTGGATATCATCAGACAGAATTTCACAGCACTGCTTAATTCTCCTGAGATCAGTTCAGACTTACTTCCAGCAAAACGGGAACCTATTTCTGTCACAAGAGATAAATAAGATTGCACTGGCAACTCACTCATTTTCTTCCAAATCTTCCCATGGTTTCAAACCCATTTCCTCCCAGGTGACGCCATACGGTGCACCTCCGGAGGTATTTACCTTTGGATTATACCAGTTGCGTAACTAAACGAAAAGACCGGGATTTCCCGATCTTCTCATATTATTTATGGACTTTTCTTTTACAAATACTAAATATGACTAAGGATATTCCCATTAAAGAAAGCCACATAATTACATTCGTATCATCTCCCGTTTTTACATTTGGAGTATGACTGCTATTATCACCTGATGGTTCTTCTGAAACTGGTGGCGTATTCGTGGTAATTGGTGGTATCGATTCATTTTTAAATTTAGGTTCTGCCGTTACATTCCAAATTATCTGACCATCATAATTACCTGGAACTGTTATGATAAAAGGTTCGCTTTGATATACTTGATTGCCAATTTGTGTTTTTTGTGTCTGGACAAAAAGATACACTCCTTTTTCCAGATCTCTGTACATAACTTCTCCGTCTGAGTTGGTCTTTCCGGACATTCCTTTGATGTTGTTATCCTGTACATATTTTTCCAGTTTTTTTGCAGCTTCTGCCTGAGCGGAAGAATCATCAAAATCAAATATGACTCCAGACTTTGCAAACTCACTCACTAATGCCCATGAATTATTTTTATATGTTCCAACCTGATATATCGTAAATTCAGTATTACTTAGCTTATATACCGTGGTCTCATCTTCAACAGTTGCTTTTAATAATATACTTCCCAGATCATTCGCAGACACAGGTAACGGAATGAGGAGTAAAAGCATACACATCACACTGGCCATACACATATATATTCGCTTACGTTTACTTATTCTGCTCATGTTTTTTCTCCTTCCTGCGTTTATGATATTTAATGCTCACCCATATGATGATGAAAGCAATAATTCCACCAATCAATAGAATCAAATTGAATGGAATTGTACGCTGAAGACCAACTTCCTCATCTATCTTCTGCGCCTCTTCATACGGAATTCTAGTGCCACGTACAAGCAGTCTGTGCGTGTTAACTGCATAAGGAGTGCATGTGACCAGTGTTACTAAGTCTTTTCCTTTTTCAATCTGTAATGCCTCCGTATCTGACGGAAGTACCGTAAGGATCTGATCCACCTGATAGGCAAAGGTATGATGAAGAACTTTAATATAAAATACATCTCCAACCTCCATCTTGTTCAGGTCGGTGAATATCTTGGCATTTGCAAGTCCCCGGTGTCCGGATAATACTGCATGGCTGCTCTCACCGCCTACCGGAAGCGAGGTGTTTTTCAGATGTCCTACACCTGACTGCAGTACTTTTTCGGATGTTCCATGATAAACCGGAAGAACAACATCAAGCTTTGGGATATCAATATATCCCATCATTCCAGTATCATCAATTTTCAAAAGTTTGTTATACTCATCATCTTCTGTCTGGTTTTCATTGCTTTCTGAAAATGGATCTGCTATGGAACCAATTCCAATCAGGCTTTCATTGTATTCCTGTGCCTGCTCGATCATGGCATTTTCCTGTTCTTCCGACAGATGAGAAACTTCCTGTTCATAATCTGTAGCAATCGTTGTGCTGTTCATCTGATTGATGTAATTGCTCACTACCGGATACAGGATTAAAGAAAATGCCGCCAGATATCCAATTCCTCTTAGTATTTTTACTACTTTCTTCATAATACCTTTCACCTTTTCGTCTGTTTCTTCTGAAATACCCAGTCCACACTGGACATTTCAGAAAAAGCAGACATCCTCCCGGTACGATACCGGGAAGATGAACTGTCTTTTTATCCATTCTTAAACTTCAGAATGCCTTAGTTTTTTGCTTTCTTTTTGCCAAAAGCTTTGCTTGCTGTTAATACGCCGAAAAGAACGATACCAGCCAGTGTTACCATGAGGGCACCCTTGCTACCAGTAGATGGAAGCTGTGCACCTGTTTTGTTTTCTACAGGTACTTCTGGGGAAGTTAATTTATCAGTATTTGTTACAGTTATTGGATCACCATTGTATGTATAAGTTACAGTATAGTTTGTCAGTTTGCCAGTTGTTGTATCATAATTTGCTTCAATCACAACTTTGATGTCGCTGAGAAGTTTATTGTATCCTTCTGGAGCTTTTGTCTCTCTTAAATAGTAAGTTCCGGCATCAAGACCTTTTACAAGTACTTTTCCGTCAGTATCAGATACGATTTTTGCAGAAGTAAAGTCTGTTGCTTTAGCTTCCTCAGGTGTTGCCTGACGGTATACACCTTTTCCATCGTCTACAATATTAATCTTAGCATTTGTATCTGCTGCATCGCCTGCTTCGTTTGCCTTGTAAAGCTCGAATTCTGCATTTGCAAGTGCAGTCTTATCGTCTTTATTATTCTGGTCTTTTAAATAATATTTATAAATTGTGAAATCAAAGGTATGTACGTCTACGATGCTTGGCTCAGATGTACCTGTTCCACCTGTTGTCGGATCATTACTGTACTCAACGACCGCCTTGTTGGTATTTGGATTCATACCGATAACAGCATCTTTGTTTAAGGTTGCAGTATAAACAACTGTGATTGTCTCGCCTGTACGATTCTTATAGGAAGTATAGAAATCATTTAAGGTAACTGTTAAAGTACGTTTAGCCTGGTCATATGCAAGTGCGTATGTATTAGTTCCTGATTTCTTAGCAGTAAGTGTTGTATTTCCAACTTTTACAGATAGTACTTCTTTTAAGTCCAGTCCTTTGGACAAAGTATCGCTAAATTTAAAAGTATAAGAATTATATCCTGTCATATCCGGCACTTTAGAAGTCAGCTGATAAGTGACAGTATCGCCAATTCCAAAATCTCCAGCTTTCTTTTCATCTGATTCGCTGTGTGGTGCGATGGTATCTTCAGGATTATTCTCATCGTTCAATTCCATCTGATGGCTGCCATCCCATGAAGCATCTACAATAGCACCAACTGTAATTCCGCTTCCACTCTGTGCCGGAATGATTTTCTTGTCTACTGTCGGGTAATTGCTCTTCATATTAACTGTAGCATCATCACCTGTAACGCTGACTAAAGAAGCTACGGATTTTACTGTTTCATTTCCAGGTGCTGTAGATGTATCTGTGGCACCTAATGGATAAACTACATAGTATCCATATGCCAGACCACTAATTACTGTAGTGTCAGCGCCTGTAGTTGCAGTTGTATGAGTAGCCTCTACAGCTGTAGTATTTCCAAGAATCCATCCCATGATATCTTTTGCAAACGCTGCGCCATTACTTCCATCTGTTCCGACCTGATCTTTAACATATGCATATGCTTTTTCACTTAATGCTTCACCTGTTAATGTAGAAGCATCAGAAATTTTACTCTGGAAGAATCCCTCATATGCGCTGTTCAGTGTGTAAGCTACATTATTGCCACTTTTTGTTGCGGTAAAAATCTGATACAGATCCAGATTCTTTCCTGCTACTGTATTGTTGACTGTCAGGGTTCCTTTTGGAGCTTCTGCTGCAAATACAGTCATGCTCATGGACAGTATCATGGTCATTGCCATCAGAACTGCCATAAATCTTGATACTAATTTCTTCATGTTCCTCTTCTCACTTTCTTTTGATTTTTTATTGGTTCGCTTGGGATTCTTTCAGCCTTTACGGTGGAAGTTCCCCACGCAGCCATATCTCTCTCATGACCCTGCTCCCCCTTTCCTACATCGCCTGTTTCCGTTTCCTTCTGCGTCCGGTATAAAGCAGGAACGCTAACAACAGGCCACCTGCTATGATAAACATCATAATGCCCTCGCCGCCGGTATCCGGAAGCAGTGCAAAATGCCGGTTGATAATCGTGAAGGTAAATCCATCTTTAGAAGTTTCGATTGTAGTTGTATATCCTTTTATTTCCGTTTCCGTAACAGAATATTCATAATAATGCGGTTTTTCAGCATCATCTTTTATGTAGGCTGGAAGAGTTTCAACCACTTTCTGCCATGTAGATTTTGAGATATCACCTTTTATTTCATAGTTTTCATATCCCGGCACAACTTCTGTATGTTTTGTTCCTTCCGCATCCGTCCAGCTTCTGGAAATTGTAACCTTAATAGTGTCTGGTCTGATGTTGTCCATATTCCGGAAATCTTTCCATACCTTATTAATGGTCAGATTTATATATTCATCACATGGATCCTGTGCATCTGATGGTTCCGGTGATGTGCTGTCACCTGTATTGACTGTCGTTTTGGTATCTGACATCAGAACGGCTTTTGCATCTGATACATAAGCATTCAGATCTGCTGTTTCAGAAGAATCTTTTGTTACCATAACTGCATTCTGCAAGGTGTTATACTCATCTACCTGCACTACATGTTTTACCGAGAAGATGCTCCATCCATTTTCCTGACTGAACGTATCTGTCAGAAGTTTAGAATTCTTTTTGATCTCATCAAAAGTGATCGCCGGTTTTCGGTAGATACGATAATTGTTATTCTCACCTTCTACACCTGCTTTTGTATTAAAGTCATATGCAGAGTCCAGATCACTTTTTCCGCTGAATGGTCCCACCAGCTTAGATGTTCCACGGACCACGTCGCAGTAATACATGTTGTTATTTTTCAGCAGACCTTCGTCGTTGTAGCCAACAAAACCTCCGCTTCGTCCATCTGTTGCAGTACCATCTGCTTCATTTCCGGCACCGCCGGCATAGACATCGTATCCCGCACTGATTCCATATACATTGCTGTCTGTAATTTTTGTCCTGTTTGCCTTAATCAGATTGACACTGATATTGGACTTTACATCATTATCTTTCGTTATGATTCCATTCTTATCACATGGAAGCTTGATAGAAGAATCTCCAATCTTAATGATTGCAAAATCAGTCTGCTGGTCATTATCTGCCGACATTTTAGACAACCCTACGGAAATATCCAGTCCCAGAAGATTCACATGTAGAAGATTTCCTTCATACAGCGCATCAACCTTCACAATTCCAAGATTAATATGCAACAAGTCGGAATCCTGGATCTTATCCAAATACAATGCCCTTACAAGCTGATCCAGAACTACGAATAATGCGTCCACCACTGTGGAATCCAGTTTTACATCTGCAAGATAGGCAAAGCTTGTTCTTCCGGCAAAGCCACCAGCTGTTCCACCGGATTCTACCAGTTTCAGACTATTTTCCTGATTTTGATCATCTCCTGCATTGCATCCTGACATTCTGGCAAGATTTGCGTAGCCGATAAATCCTCCGGCGATCTGCTCCTTTCCGCCTTTACTCTGAACCGTATAACCACCAGGCACTCCTGTCACTCTACTGTCATCTATGTGGGAACCAAAAATATCCAGAACGCCGAGGGCACCGCCCAGAAGCTGTCCAAATTTATCTCCCAACACATCCAGCTTCTCCATTTTTACAACTCCGCTTTTTCCGGAGTATCCTACAAAGCCACCTACGCTGTTCAGGCCTGTTACATAATTTAATCCTGTTACGCTGCTGTTTTTGACAGATCCATTTAACAGTGAACCACCAAATCCGCCAGCTGTTCCGCTGTATGTAACCTGATTATTCTGTCCTGCATCTGTTGCTGTGTTAGCACTGACGCCAAGCCCTGCATCTGGACTTCCTGTGACATTTCCGTAATATACATAGCTTCGGAACGCATCCAACACATCGGTTTTTCCAAGTTTTAAAAGATACTGTAATACCGAGGTCTCATTACCTGCACTAATGTTTGCGGCACCGGAAACATCCGCAATACCGAAGCATCCACCTGCATATTCACCGGCTACTACAGAACGGATCTTGTCTGCACGGATTCCGCTTCCAGGCGTATCCTTCTCGCCAAGGACCGCTCCGCAGAGACTTCCTGCGAATCCTCCTGCCGCTTTTGCATACCCGGTATTGCTGCCATTTTGATAGGTTCCGTTTACGATCACGCCCCAGTCATCCCAGGCTGAAACAGATGCACAACGAATAGTGGAAACAGTTGCATTCAAAACCTTGATCAGCTCTGCCGGAGCATTTACCATAAGCACATCCAGCAGCTGGTTTAAAAGTCCCTGCTTTGTAGCTGTATCAACAGCGGCCACACTACCCGGATCTACTTTTCCGGCAAAACCACCTACATAAGAAGTTCCATCTACACGCCTTAAATTTGTGATACTGCAGGAGTTGGTTCCATCTCCCCAGATTTGGCCGCCGATCATCCTTCCCACATATCCTCCGGCAAATCCTGCCGGGTCTTTGTCTGCAATACCAGTTGCTCTGATCCTTGCACCGGAACGATATCCTTCCACATGGGACTGTTTCACAACCGGCACAAAGGTTTTTAATGCAGCCAGACTGTCTGCACCTATAATCTTAAGTCCTGCCAATGAAACGTCACCTGTGTTTGCCACAGAACCTGTAAACATCTCACCAGCAAATCCACCACTGCTTCTATAAGCCTCTGCCCGCTGAAGATCTGTTGCAGTTCCATTTGTTACGGTACCGCCTTCCATCCGGCCAACATAACCTCCGGCAGAACCTCCTTGTGTTGCTTTATTTGCCTGAGTACTCCGTCCTGCTGTGACTGCGTATCCATATGCATACTGGGAAATGATCTCATTTAACTCTTCCTGATTATTTACTTCCCCAAGTGCCTGCAGCTTATCACCATAGTTTCCGTAAGAACCAACTGCACCAACCCATCCGTTCCATGTGCCGGTATCTAATCCGCGAAGCGGTCCATAGACGGCTGTATTCCTTTCTGTTGGATACACCGCCTGAAGAACCGTCAATGGATTACTCAGTTTAATAAGACCGAATAAAACCTTTAAATTTCCTGTATCTGCAACATTCGCACACCGCATCAGTCCTGTATAGCCTCCGGCATATTCCGTTCCATATACGGAACGGATACGATAGGCCGCACATTCCCTTGCGGTTCCTGTATATGCAGAGCCTTTCCAGTTATCCGTATTGTTTCCCCAGATCTGGCCACCATAGTTGTAACCCGCATATCCTCCGGCAAGCCCACGGTAAATACCGTCATCACTCTCAGCCTGAGCCCTCACAGCACCTCCACATGGAATACTGGTTGTTTCGCTGTTTTTGACCACAGGAACAAAGGCCTGTAAAACTCCAAGAAGATTATCCGCACTGATCAGTCCTCCAAGAGCACTTAAACCATCTACCACATCCGCCGCACTTCCCGGTTCCATGGTTCCAACATATCCACCGGCACTTTCACGACCTATGATATGTGCAAAGTTATAGGAATTACTGTTCTGAATCTGTACTCCGAGAAGTTCCCCTGCATATCCTCCGGCTTTTCCGGTATTACCATCTCCGTTAGTTGCCAGAACATTAAATCCACCTGTTGCTCCGTAAACATCTGAACTGTCTATGATAGATGCAACTACAGTCAACGCTGATAACAGATTTGAGGCAGAAAGTACCTTATCCAGAACACTTGCTCCTCCGATAGCCGCTGTACTGCCCATAGCAGCTTTCCCAATATAGCCTCCTGCGTAACGGTAACCACTTACCGCATACTCACTTTCAGTTCCGTAATAACTGCCGCCATCTTCCTGCTGCAGATTGTTTGGCTCAATGACACCGGTATGCTGCAGTTTATTTACATCAGAATTACTGATCTGTACACCGGTTCCACAGCCAATAAACCCTCCGGCACTTCCGGCATCCGCATCGTTAGTGCTGTCTTTTTCAAGAGTTCCTGTAACATGTACGGTAAAGCCATCCTTTACAGAATATACGCTGGCATTACTGATCGCCGGAACAAAAGCATTGACCAGGGATAGTAGTCCTGTCAGATCAACCACTTTTGTAAGAATTGATGACTTGGCTCCAATCTCTGCAACCGATCCGGCTTTTACGAGACCTCCGAATCCTCCGGCATAACGAAGTCCTTCTACTTTCAAAAGATTTTCTACTGCCGTACCTTTTCCGAAATCAGCAGCATTTGCTGTATTATCTACATGGCCGCTCTGCATCTCTCCAACGAAGCCACCTGCATAGCCTTCTGCATTTTCAAATCCGCTGTCAGCCGTAACAGTCAGACCATCTGCGATACCAGCAACTTTGCAATTTGTAATTTTGCTGGATGCAGCCTGCAGAACACTTGCCAGTTCCTTCAGACTCAGGATCTTTCCGAGGACGCTGTTCAGAAGATCTCCAGTGGCATCTCCCGCTTCCGCAGCACTTCCGGAACGCATGATTCCGATATAGCCACCGGCATGATACGGTGCTGTGA
>OGCQ01004273.1_pt1 | contig 11809 bp, 11 predicted proteins | sample 1570161 | NCBI WGS metagenome assembly OGCQ01 (sample SAMEA4384402, study PRJEB24528) | human gut metagenome
TCTGAATCAGCTCAGACGTATCCTGTATTGCTTTTTCTACAAGCTGCATCTGCTCAATCTTATCTCTCACAAGCTTCAATTGAATATTCAATGAATTCAGCATGAAATGATAATCTGCATCATCAATGGTCATCTCTCTGATATCATCCAGCGTAAATCCCAGGTACTTCAAAAGAAGAATCTGCTGCAGTCTGGCAAAATCTTCATCTGTATAGAATCTTGCCCCTGAATCCGACACATACGATGGCTTTAAAATATTCTGTTTGTCATAATACCTGATTGTCCGAAGTGTCACATGCGCCATCCGCGCAAACTCTCCAGACGAATAATAACCTGGCTTTTTCATTCTACCTTTGTTACACCTTTATTCTTCACATCTGCCAATCAGACAACTCTTCCGATAAAATACTGCACCATACTTTTGCACTTTTTGATACCCCTGAGCATACATACCATCCGCATAGCGCATCTCTTCTATCTGGTTCAGCGCTCTTTCTTCTGCCTTTTGCATACTCTCCGCACTGTCAACAATCTTCATTTCCATAATAACCACCCGGCGCTTTTTCTTATCTTTTATTACAAGATCCGGTCTTCCCAGTCCACTTTCATAATTAGACTCCACAATATAACCTGCATTTGCAAATAATCCTGCTAAAAATGCATGATAAAAACTCTCCGCATAATCATGGTAGCTGATAGTCTCAAATAAAAGTTCTGATATCAAATCTGACAATCTGACAGCATCTTCATTCCACAAAGCCTTGAGCAATTCACTTCTGTCACGAACGGCTATCCGCTCGTCAAACCAACGCACAACGCTTTTCCTGAAAATATCCATAATCTCTGCATTTGGGATTTTTAAAAATGCTTTTGTTTTTCCTTGCTTTGGCTGTCTGATGTCCTTAGTCAGATATCCTGTCAAATACAAGACACTCCACAAATTTTCTTCCGAATTTGTCATATTCTCATACGTCAGGTTTTCTGTAATATTGACCTCTATCGTCTCACCTGCAAGAAGTTTCTCAAAAGAATCCGTCACATCCATGCCTTCACAGGATAAAAATGTACGGATGATATCATTATGACTGGTATTTTCCCAAAAATTCTCCGGTTCGCTTTCTGATTCGAATGCCAGTTTATTTAAATAACACAACACATCCCACGGGCAGTAAATCTCTGTCTTTCCAAAACAGTATCCATCATACCATTTTTTGATCCGATCGAAATATTCAAGATTATCAGTATTCTCTAAAAGTTTTCGTACTTCCTCATCCGTAAAACCAAAAAAGCTGCTAAATCTTTCATCTGCAATGGTATCTGCCACAAAATTATTGGTACCTGTAAAAATACTCTCTTTCGAAATACGCAGACAGCCTGTGATTACTGAAAATTTAAGTGATGCATTATCCTTTAACACCTGACTCATCATTGTACCAATTACATCCAGCATCTCATTATAATATGCCTTGGCTCCTGCCTTTGCCATCGGCACATCATACTCATCAATCAGCAGAATCACCTGTTTTCCATAGTATATCTGCATCATACGCATTAATATCCTAAGTGAAATCTGCACATCCGTTTTATTTCCCTGACGACGCTTCAGTCTGGCAAAAATTTCTTTATATGATTCATCAATTTCAGCGCATTTTTCTAAGTATGCATGCTCGACATATAGCTGTGAAATAATGGATTGCAATAACCCATATGCATCTTCAAAGGATTCTCCACCTGCATCTTTAAAGCTCAGAAAAATCACCGGCCATTGATTCATCCACAATTCACACAGTTTCTGATCTTCAGCAATCTTCAAACCTTCAAACAAGGCTTTGCTATCTCTGCGAATATCAAAGAAAGAAGCCAACATACTTATCACAAGCGTCTTTCCAAATCTGCGAGGTCTTGTAAAAAGTGTAATCTCCGCAGGTTCTGTCTTCACCAAAGCCTGAATCAGTTCCGTCTTATCCACATAGTAATAATCATTTTTCCTAATCTTCTCAAATTCAGAAATACCGATTGGGATATTGTATCGAATCACTTTTCCACCTCCATGCCAAATATATTTTTATTATAAAGCAACTCCCGGCTTTCCACAACGGAAAACCGGGAGTTCATATTTTTACCATATTTTAAATAGTAATTAAATTTTAGCATTTACAATAATCAGATCTTCTGTAGAGATTATACCATGTTTTCACGAATTTCTTTTCTTGTAGCCATTTTACAAACTTCCTTTCTATGAATCACTTTCATACATTTTTAAAACTTGATAATTTTCTGTTGATATCCCTGTCATCATTAATGATTCGGTACAAAAGGAATCTAAATTTTCAATATAGTCACTACATTTACTGTCAAAAAATACATTTGCTATATTTGTCTTATTAAATGCAGACGTTTCTGTCTTTTTGAATTCTGATACGCTAATCGAATCTTTTAAACCTGATACACTATATTGATAATTATGATTCGAATTACTATCATTCATGATAATACGAATATACCTGTTTTCTTCTGGCAGAAAAAGAAGCACCCCTTTTTTTATAGTCTTATTTTTTTTCCATTTTTGTTTCCATTTTTCAAATATATTTTTCATAATTATTCGCCTTTCATTTTATTTTTCCATATAAAATGCCAAAATTAAAAGATAATATATATCCATATTTATTGACTTTATATGAATGCTACGCAAAACGAATTTGATTTTCCGTATAATCTAATTCCATATTTGGTATACGATCTCCCACTTTCAAATATGCACAATTAGCTTCTACTAGTTTTTGAGCCATTATGGGTACAACGCTATTCCCAATTCTAGCAACTTGCTTTGCTCCAGAATATTTACTCCATGTACCATCTTCATTTTTTATTCGGTTTAAAATATAATCTTTAGGAAATCCCTGACCTAATTTTAATTCTTCTGCAGTTAGCATACGTAAATAAATATCTGTAATTACATATTTTTTTTCTGTTCCGAAAATTGTGATTAGTGCAAATCGATCTTTCGTAACAATAGTATGTAACGGCATCTTTACGCTCTGACCAATTCCGTTTCCATAATATTCCATTAGAAATTGACTTACACATGTACATTTTTGAAACTTATCAATATACAAGTCTTTACCCATATTTGATTTAAATATATCAGAAAATAGCTTTTCCAATTTCTTTGTACATACTGTAACAATTCCAAAGTGTCCTGGACTTGTTGTGATAGTATGTATTGGTTCAATCATGCTTTGTCCTATACCTGATTTGTAGAATTTTGTTAAAAATTGAAACTCTGCATTTTCCTCCATATGTGTCCCACATATATCAGTAAAGTTCATTTCCAATTGTTGATATTCATCACTGTATTCATACAGTACATTTATATCTTCTGGGTTATTGATTTCTACTATGGTAGGTGTTATTATTCCAAAGCCATGCTTTTGTGTGATAGTTGGCATTGGCATAGTAAGTTTTTGTCCACGGAATCCCCCTCCATGGTTCACTTGAATCATAAAAGGTTGCGGTTCCTGAAAAACAAATTTTTCAATTCCTTTAGCAATTCGACACATTGTTTTTTCTGCTAGAGGTTTTTTTCGGTTAAAAATAGATTTACCATAATTATTTAAATCTAAATATTTCCATATTGGTTCCCATTTTTTCAAGCCATTAGTTCCATATTTGTTATGTGTAGGAACGGGCCATCGGATTTCTTTACCATCTCTTCGGAATATCGCATACCACCTTTTTCTAGTGGTTGGAGCACCATAATCTGCTGCGATGAGTTCTCGCGTTTCATATTGATAGCCGAGACTCGACATTGCAACTATAAATTTTTTGTAATCTACGCCCTTCTTTTCCTGAATCGGTTTTCCGTTTTTATCAAGCGGTCCCCATTGTTGAATCTCTTCAACATTTTCCATTATAATCACATCTGGAGAAATTTTCTTAGCATGTTTGTACACTGACCATGGCAGAATTCTTAAATTATTTTTACGTGGTTTATCACCTTTGGCTTTACTATGACTTGTGCAGTCAGGACTTGCCCACACTAATCCCACATGATGTCCTTTTACGTATTTTTCCAAATCGACTTTAAAAATATCTTCTGTTAAATGAAGAGTGTCCGGGTGATTTGTTCTGTGAATACTTATAGCATTTGGATCATGATTAACAGCAATATCTACTTGCCTCCCAAGAGCCATTTCAATGCCTACAGATGCGCCTCCCCCTCCAGCAAAAAAATCTAGAATTAATTCATTCATAATATTCTTATCCTTTCTGATTTTAGTAATTGGATTCAGGTTACCTTTTTGTATCATTTTTTCATATAAATTTCCTCCTCTCTTTGCAATGCAAAAAAGCCAAACTGTATATTATATACAGTTCGGCTCTTACTTATATAAAAAAACTAGAGAAAAAATCTCTAGTTTTTTACTAAATTATTTACTACTAATTGGAGTATATCATTTCATGAAATAAAATGCAACTATTTATCATATCCCAGCATTTTTGCTGAATATTCAGGATACACGCAATCCATATTGTAGCCATTTTCATACCAACAATGATCAGAAATATCAGGTATATCCACTATAATATGGTTTTCAAAAACTTCCTTTACTTTGCCTTTGCAAATATGTGTATCCAAATAATCTTCTATTTTACAATATACCGTTTGTTCAGGTTTAAATAAATGTCTTAGATCAGCCATTGTTCATTCTCCTCTATAATTCAATTTTAGCTTCATTCATTTGTGCCGGATACCTCGTCTAAAGTTTACGATCAGGCGGGGTTATTGACGATTGATTGATCAACTGTTTCTATTTGAGGAAGTGAATTTAAAGGATTATAAATATATTGTTCTGCATGAGCAAAAACATTTTCATAATCAAAAATTCCCTGAAATTCGTCAATTACTTCCTGTTCTTCAGGTTCCATTTTCATATATGATTTTTTCCCGTATGATGGTGGTAACCATCCTTTACGTTGTGAGCCAAAGATATTAAATTTTTTCAGTGTCTCTTTATCCAAAAAAGTAATATGACATGTTCCTTTTTTATAAAATTTCGCTGTAAAATATTTGAATCGGATGTTTTGATATTCTCCCGTTCGTTTCATATTGAACAACACGTCACTACAATCAAAAGGATTCGACGGTTTTCCACCGAGATAATTGAACACCTTTTCAATATCATATAACAAATTTAAATTGTGAGTATTGAAAGAATATGTACTCACTTTTAATTTATTATGTATATCCGGGGCAAATATGTTTATCGGCAAGATGATTTTTTCATTTACTATCCATGCCTTATTCCGACACCACCCGTTATAGTAATGTACGTTTTTTTCACATTCAGGATAATAGCTGTGTTTTGCAGAACAATCATCAAATAATTTAATAATACATTCTTCTATACCTTTTACCATGTTTAATGCCATTTCTGTCTGAAGTTCTTTGATATTGCTATATGAGAAATCATAATGAACAAGTTTGTCAACTTGAGATAAATATTTTTCTTGTTGCTCACTTGTCATATTACCGGTAAATTTAGCATTGCGAAATAGTGCATTCCAGTATTTGGTCCTGACTCTATAGATAAATTTATTTTCTGAGCACTCAGAATCCCCAACTTTCATTTGGATAATAGGATTATTATATTCATTATCTTTAAGTGAGTTCAAAATATGTTTTTGCATACCTTTATATTCCCGGATTAAACAGATCCCTGCTTCTACCTCTAATTCATATTGTTTCACAATTGACTTAATTAAGTCAGGAACTGCTAAATCCATATTTTCTTGGTCCAATGCAATATCCTTATATTTCTTTTCTTTTAATCTCTGAAAAATATCCGATTCCCATTGCTTTTGTGGAATTTCAACTTTTACTACAGCTACTTCTACATTTGTTTTTCTTTCCACATCATCTGCAAGGAAAGCATCTGTATAGTATTGGATATCTGCATTGTATTCTTCTAATTTTTGAACTAACAATTTACGGGATATAGAATATGGATTTTTTAATGTTTCTGCATTTAAGATACATAAGATAGAACCTCCATATTTCTGTACTTCAAAAGCCTTTAATAAGTGTTTATCACCATCTTTAAATGGAGGGTTCATAATAATCATATCATAATGGTATCGCCCCTGATAGGTTAAAAAATCGTCATGAATAACATGATAATCTTTCCCTTCCAGCATTTTTCTAAGATTGGAATCTTTTTCAATACAATCTATAAGAATATCATAACGGCTGTAAGGAGTGTTCATACTCTTTTTTACATAGTCTACGATATCTCCTTTTCCGGCACTTGGTTCCAGGACAGAATTAATTTTCCCCCATTTTATACCGCAACATATTTTTTCTAAGAAAGACTCTGGCGTTGGATAAAATTGTTCTTCCTCTATTGTATATTTTTCCATAATTTAATTTTCTTCCTTTCTATGCATTGCATAATTTTTTTGAAAATATTTTAAATGCCACATCAACTAAGTTAATATGGCATTTTCTCAACTGACTTTTGTAATTTTACATATAGCATCGCTATCCGTCTTGATTTTTTTGACGGATACTTCATATGCTTCTTTTTCTAGCTCTCCATTATCTGTGCTTTTACAGTAAATTCTACTTTGAATTCTCCCTTGAAGATACAAATGTGTGGATATTTTTAACTTTCCACATTCAATTGCATCTTTCCCCCAGCAAATACACGGAATATAATCACTTATCGTAAATTTCCGATTTGTTGCTACACATAAATCCGTTATTTCTTTCCCTAATGGTGTTGTTCTCAAAACAGGTTTTTTACATAAAAAACCATCAAAGATAATTTGATTTTTGTATAGTTCTTTTTTCAAGATATTCAATTCCTTTACATATACAAAAAGCGAAATGGAATGATCCGCTCTATTTTTGGAATTAAAAGAGCCTTTAACTTCAAAAAACTTATTCCTATATTCACAATTGTTTTTTAGCAACAGATCCTGTCTTATGATTAGTGGAATAACATCTTCGTATTGGCTATACCTTTTTATAGTCATACGTGTTTTCAAATAAGTATATCCCCCCATAACAAAGGCTATTTCAAAAGGATCTGTAATTTTCCCACATAAAACCACTTTATTTTTATTCATCATTATTTTTTCTCCTTTCAAAAAAGACTCCCTGTATGGGAGTCTTTTTTCATACATCAGATTACATACTATACATATATACTTTTCTCCGATGCTGATATTTTTTACTTTCTATGTAATTTATTTTTTCAAATTGCTTTCTCTCCTTATTATTCAACATTTTAATTTTCAACTCTGTAATTCTATCAATCAAGATTGTCAAAAATTTACATGTTGATAACTGGAGAATTAATAATACGATATCCGAACAAGGTTGAAATAACCATATCACTACTGTTATCATCATGATGCATACCAACATGAATCCTTTCATTTTTTCGGATATCTCCTTTATCTTCTTTTTTTCCATTTCATTTCCATCCCTTCTGCTCTTAGAGCTACTTATTTTTCTTTGCAGCAGCATGATTTTGCCCTTCTATAAGAATTTGATCACAAAGCGCAACTATTGGAATATAAATTTGTTTCAAATCATAATCCGCATCTTTTTCTTGCACTTTTTTCAACAATTTTCCGATTAACACATTAATACTACTCGCTGTATCGGTTATTGCTGTTTCCATTGTCTCTTCACTGGAATAATCTATTTCTTTATAGATATTCTGTGCCATTTCCAATAACACATTGTTTATGTCCAAGCTAAACCCTTCCTCGAACAATTTCTTTGTGTTTTGTACTCTTTCCAATTCTGTCTGCAATTCTGCTTCTCTTTCTAATAATTGCAGTTCATTCTGATAATTCTTTTCGTAAATTTGAGTCATGATGGAAAATATGCTTTCCGTTTTCTCGTTATTCACAAATAGAATTTTTCTTTCTGCATGCAGTTTTTCGACTTTTTTTACCATACTCTCAATTTTCCCTGTTGAAAGTGCAGTCCCATCATAATATTTCTGCACGTAATCCTGTAAAATTTTTAAATTTTTAACAAGATTATTTCGTTCCTCATTTGGATCAATCCGATCCATAAAAATTCCTCCTCTCTTTTACAAAAAAAGGGACTTAGACAACTCGTCTAAATCCCTTTTACTTCTGTGCTCACTTAATAATTTACTAACTATATACAGTATAATAAAAATTGATATTATTGTCAATATATATTGGCAATAATATTATTATGTGTAACATTTCAAGCGTATGTTTTATTGCTCAAATGTTTTAATCATAATATCATTTTATATTAATTAGATTCTGTCGAATTAATCGTATGGTAAATCTCGTCCCTCATATAGATAACACATTCTTTTGTTGTCTTTTTTCCCTGATAGACACTTTGGATATACTGTTGCATTTGTATTGCTTTTTCTTTTCCTATATCTATGTGAAACTGTATAGCTGCTTCTATCAATTCTTTCCCTTTGTCCGTAATTTTGTATGTTGTTTTATCCAAAATAACATATCCCCAATTAATAAGCATTTTAATTATATTTGCTCTCGTTTCAACTGTTCCAATTTCATTCCCGTCTTTTATATTTTTTATTCTTAATTGTTCATAATCCATCTCATTTCCGTAAGGATTTTCCAAATATTGATTAAGCGTTTTTACCGTAAATCTCTCCGGCGGATTTGTTTCTTTTTGTACCAGTTCAAATCTAACATTCACATTATCATTTTCTTTTAACTCTGGTAATTGCTTTTCTGATAATTGACCGTCATATTGCAAAAATCCTTTTTGTAATAATTTTTGTCCTTTTACGTTTATTATTTCATTTTCTCTATTTTCACTTCCAACAAGGATTTCCATCTGCATATCATTTATAATACATTCATCATTACAAAATACAGATAAAAATCTATATAATATCCTATTATAACAAATCCGCATATCTTCAATCATTTCATTAAATTCTTTTTCATTTGGTATTCTTACGGTAGGTATTATAGCTGAATGATACTCTACTTTCGAATCATTAAAGATATTCTCTTGAATTGAAATATTTTCAAATCCTATTTTTATCAAGATATTTATTATATTTTGAACAGTTGGTATCTGCCCTTTTGTTAAATATTCAGATGGGGTACATGGATAACTGATAAAGCCTTTTTCATACAAATCATGTACTAATTCCAATGTATAATCTGGTGAAAAGTTATGTTTTTCAGACATTTCATTTTGTAATGTTGTTAGAGAATATAATCTTGGCCGGTCTAAAGTTCTTTTATTATATTTGCATTTTTTTATTTTCGCACCATCATGTGTGTAATTAGCTGCTAAATATTCTGCACGTACTTTATCAGAAATCTTGAACTTATGTTTACTATTCAATTCAATTTCGTCATTAATTGATACTTTTTGCGATGCAAGTGTATAGTATTTCTTAGGTTTAAAGGAAATAATTTCTATTTCCCGATTATATATAATATTTAATATTGCTATCTGTGCAAGACCAATCCGATACACAGTATTGGGTTTATTAATTTTTAATGTAAGATATCTTGTTAAGTTGATATCATATAACCAATCGCAATACATTTTTGTATATCCTGCAGATGCTATGTTATCATATAACGCATCAGGTTTTGCACCATTTATCGCTTCTAATATCGTAGTAGGAAGCTGTGTTTCAGCCCAGATGCGATATACCGGCTTTTTATTTTCTGCCATTCCTAATGCGATTCTTACGATTATTTCACCTTCTCTATCAGCATCACCAAAATGTAAAATATTGGTTACAGATTTATCATTTACATATTTTTTGATTATTTTTATCCAAGGTATAACAGATTTATCTTTTGGACAAAATTTAAATCGTAATTTTTTCGGACAAAAAGGTAATTCCGTTTCGGACCAGTCATAATTTTTTTGTTTTTCGTAATTTGGTCGATACATTTCTATGTCGCACAAATTATATAAATGTCCGTAACAACTGGTTACAATATATTTTTCACTTATGTAAACATTTTTTTCTTCTTGTTTAAATATTTCCCCATTTATTTCCAATGCAGCAACAGCATTTCTTGCAAAAATTGGATTTTGACCAAGTATTAATGTTCGATCCATTGAATTTTGTCTCCAATTATAAATTTACTTTATTTCTTTAGAAATATTATTAATTAGATCTTTCATTTCTTGCTTTTTACTTGTACGCTTTGTTTCACCAGAAGCTTCTTCCATTAGCCTCTTTTCCCTATGTTTTAATGCTACTTTTTCAAGAATGGGATCTAAAAATCGTAACAAGATTACTATTTGTAACAATAGCACTATATAACTCATCCATTTGCTTTGTGTATATGTATAAAGTCCATTTCCAAGTATTCCTACTATACCGATTCCAATAAACATTTTATTCCATTTTCCAGTTAATGCTTTGTTGGATGCAATGATATATGCATAAATAAAAAAATAGTTCATTGCTGTAGCATATTTAAAGTAGAAACAGTTTCTGGCAATCATCCAAACCACTAATGCTATGCATAAAATAGCAAGAAATATATTGATTTTTCCAGTTCTTTTTTGTGTTTCTAAAAAAGTACAAATATAGATTATACAGCAACAAAATATAGAAATTTTATTGCATACCGGAACCCAAATACCTATTATCATTGTAATAAACATAAGTATTAATGCCATATTATTAAGTTTTCCAATCAAATTTTTACTATTTTCCATATTTTATTTTTAGTAGAAGACTGTATCACATGTCTGAAAGTATTATAAAATATGCATTTTTTACTTTCTTTACATAAAATACTGTCTACTACGTTCTCCTTTCTTAAAAATTATTCTTCATCCAACAACTCTTATCTTTTTGTTTTTGAAATTTCAGATAGTCGTATACTGGCTTTACAATTCTCATCTCATTATCCAGTAGAACAACTGTCTCCCTTCCTTCACGTTCTATAACATGTAGTTCCATGTATTAAATACCTCCAATACATTTATGATATGTCTATAATGTTAAAACACCTCTTATTACTTTATATTTTACCATCAGTAAAACATATGTTTAAGCATTATTCTACTGTATAATAATTATTTAATATTCAATTTTTAAGACACACATACTTTACAATGATATATCCTAACAAACCCTTATATTTACTGAGTTTATGAGGATATATTTATTATTTAACTTACTATACATTAACTACTGAAGATAACATAATTTACATGATCTCCTTATTATAATATTAAAAATATTAAATTCCATTGTTGAAACTGCGCCACCACAGTTGATGTCATCGTTAAATCATAAATTGTACTTAAGAATGTATTAAATCTGAATATATATAATATAAACATACAGATCCAAATTGTTACTGTACAGACCAAAAAGCTCTGTAATACACTGACTACTTTAAGAACAGTTTTTGACGCAATAATATGATCCAATAATTTTTTTGATTTAAAGATAGAAGAAAGAACCATTTTTATTAGCATGACTACTAACATATAACATATGCCCTTTATAAAAATAGTTGTCAACATATGATAGGGGATTTTTTCATAGTAGCTTTTGAAGGTATCTTTCATAAATGATTCTATATTGATATAAATTCCATTTTTTATAGTTTGGCTAAATAAAATGTGATAGAAAAATAATTGCAGTACAATACCAAGTAGAAAGGATAATGTATTTATTATTACACTTGCAATTTTTATATCTTCTTCCCTTTGGGTAGACTCATATATCCTCATCAAAATCCATACAATCACAAATATATCTATTATTGTTCCTATTAA
>OGCQ01004278.1_pt1 | contig 11805 bp, 9 predicted proteins | sample 1570161 | NCBI WGS metagenome assembly OGCQ01 (sample SAMEA4384402, study PRJEB24528) | human gut metagenome
GATTCGCCTTTGCATAGTCAAAAATTTCGTGAAGTATTTTATCCGTATAAGCAAACATATTGCTTTTTATATCAGCTGCAATGGTTTTTCTGCATGCTTCCTTCACCATTTCTCTTGAAAATTGCCACTCATTTGTCCATTTTTCAACATAAGCTTTCTCATCTTCTGTCGGATTGCGATAATTTAATCCCAACCATTTGAGCACGCTTTGTACACCTTCTCTATATATCCTGCTGTATTGCACAGCTTCTTCTATTGTATTTATCCCATTTCCCTTCCAGTCTGTTGCGACTGTTTCGATATATCGAAAGCTCTTTTTATCTGCTGCAAAACATGTATCAATAAGATATTCAATCAACTGACATGACATGCCCATTTCATAATACATCTTGGTCAATGTTCTTGCATCTGCAGACGTCAATATTTTCTGATATTTTTCCGATATATGTCTTGCCAGCGAAGCGAACTCCTTTTTCTTAGCATCGAACTCTGATTCCTGAGTATTTTTTTTGATATCAGTTTTTTGAGAATCAGCAACCGATTTTTTTCCCTTTTTCTTTTTCCAATATAGTCTTCCTTCAAAAACTTCTTCTTCTGAAATATCCAAAATTTTTGCTATCATTCTATCTGTAATTCCATTTTCACCGTAAGAAAGTAATAACAAATAAATCTTCACATAATTTTCCGGCGCTTCAATCATATCATTTCGTACAAAAGAGTTCTCTATATATATTCCTGAATTCATACTTTACCTCTTTACCTATTTAACTTCTTATATTATACCTTTTATTTTATATGAAGTCGAGCAATTTAAGAAGTATCTGCTAACAGCAGGTTCCTAACTTTTGTAGCATTTACAACTCTTAGAAAATATTTTTTTTACAGTAAATACAGCATTTCTTTTGTTTTAACCAATTTAATTGTATCATGCTCCATTATACAGAACAAGTGTTTGCATATATGTTTTATAAATTTTTAATTTTCATTTTTTATATAAGGAATACTATTGTCTTTTATACGTTCTCTAGTTCTCTCATATATGAAAGGATATCTGGATGCATTTGCCATGCAATAACATGTTCGGTCAAATCCTCGTTTCCTCGAACCCATCTTTTATCAGAAGTGAAACATAATGCTTGTACGTCTGGTGCATATCGGTTACTCCTTTGCAAAAGGCACATATATTCCTGTAAGTCTCTTGTTGCCAAATTAATCTTCCCTGGCGTAGGTAATTTTTCCCCTACAGGAATCCATTTTGCTTTTTTTTGATTATCATATGTAACTATATCTTTTTTTCTGCTGACAGGTGTGATCTCGATAAGGTATGTAGACAATTTAAACTGATCATTCTTTGTTAGTTCTTCAATTATATCTGTAAAATGCAACGCGCATGGTTCCTCATCTTCCAGAGGATTCCTATAATTTTTATCCATACACTTTTTCTTTGTTATCGTACATTTATATTTATCCCATTGATGCCAGTCTATTTTTTCCGATTCAAAACAATCTAATTTGCTGTATTCTTTTCTATAAATTACCAGTAATGTTTGATTGGTAGTTTTTTCCAATCTTATCTCAAAATCATCCCGAAATCTATATGCTTCTTCATAAGTCAGAAATTGAACTGGAATATATATCTTAAAATTAATATTTTGACCGTTTTTCATTTGACCACTAGCACATATATATAACATATAGCATATGTTTGTATCCATTTTCCACCTCATAATACATCGCAAAAGCCCCTACAGTTGCATACTATAGGAGCCTTTCATATTATTTAAAATAAGCTAGTCCATTCCCCATGGTTTTTTGATTTATTCATAGGATCTGCATCATTTTTTTCAAGATATTTATCATGTTCCTGTTCAATATCATCTGATTTTTTTTCATTCTTTTCCGGATATCCTGTAGAATCAACCATTTCTTTTAATCCGGCCGCCAGACCAGCGACTCCTTGTAATTCTGACGGAATAATAAGTTTTGTTGCATTTCCGTCTGCAACTTTTTCCAATGCTTCTAGTGAACGGATTGTAAGATATGCCTGTTTTGGATTTGCTTCTTCAATTGCTCTGATTCCATCAGCTGTGGCCTGCTGTACAGATAAGATTGCTTGTGCCCTACCTTCTGCTTCCCGGATCATTGCTTCTTTATGTGCATCTGCATGTAAAATTGCTGACTCTTTTTCTGCTTCAGCTTCCAGAATGGCTGATTCTTTTTTTCCTTCGGCTATCAAAATTGTAGATTTCTTTTCACCTTCAGCTTTTAAAATTGCCTCACGCCTTTCTCGTTCTGCCTTCATCTGTTTTTCCATGGCATCTTGAATCGCTGCCGGCGGAATGATATTTTTTAATTCTATACGGTTTACTTTGATTCCCCATGGATCTGTTGCTTCATCCAGTGATGCTCGCATCTTTGTATTAATCGTTTCTCTAGATGTTAGTGTCTGATCTAATTCCAAATCTCCAATGATATTTCTGAGTGTTGTTGCTGTCAGATTCTCAATTGCCTTTAACGGAGCTTGTACGCCATAGCAATACAGTCTTGGATCCGTAATTTGGAAAAAGATGACCGTATCGATCTTCATTGTTACATTGTCTTTTGTAATAACAGGTTGTGGTGGAAAATCTGCTGTTTGTTCCATTAAATCGACTTTCCTCGCGACCCGTTGCACGAACGGTATTTTAAAATGAATTCCTGTCCCCCAGGTTTGATGATATGCCCCAAGATTTTCAACTACATATGCCCTTGCTTGTGGTACGATAATGCACATTCTTGATAATACCAGCAGTACAATGACTGCTAAAACAATAATAAATATCATGTTTTTTTGTATAACCGAGTTCTCGTCTGTTATACTTCCTCCTTTTCTTTTTTCCTATTTTTTCTGCAAATTTCAACGCTCTTAAATATATTTACGATGGCCACCACCTTTCTAATGTAAGTTATATTTAATTACTCCCTTCAAATAATAATTTTGAATTCTACTTTTTATACTTTTTCTACTTTTCGCAATCCTTTTTTCTTAGCATCAGCTTTTACCATACTTCTGTCGATAAACACGATTCTTTCTTCCGAAACATCAGTTATTTCGCTGATTTCTTTTACAGTTAATTTTTCAGTCTTTAATAACCTTTGTATGATCACAGACTTGATTTTTTGTTCATATACATTCTTGAAGTTTCTTTGATAAGCAAATTCTCTTGGAATATTTTTCAGTTTTCTCGATAACTTTCGGATATGTTTTATCTTAAGTAATTCATTTTTTTCCTTTGCAATTTCTTCAATTTCTTTTTTTCTATATTCCTCATATTCGTTCAGTGTTTTCCCATAATATGTATTTTTCATCACATCATTTGCAATCAGATTTTTTCTTTTTTTGTACCTCTTTTCTTCCAGCATCTCTTTTTCCCATAACGATGTAAATATAGGTCCTAGTATATGAATAACATCTTCTTCATAATCTTCCTTTATTTCTTCATTATTGTTTAAACTATCAAATCCTTCTAACAATTTCTGCATAGAAGATATAGTCATTTTTATCCCTCCCGATATACTAACAACACGATTTTTTTATAATATTATTTATTAATAATATCATAAACACCCGATATTTTCTACTGTTATTAATTACTCTTTCCATTTTATTACTAATATTAATTAATTAGTTTTTGACTGATACATTTTACTTTCATTAATAAAATATAGGCTATTCAGTTTGAATAGCCTATCGTTTTGCGGGTTTATAATCTATGTATTATTTGGGAAGAACTTCCTCATAAGTATAAATGCCAGTTACAGATTGGTGTACTAATATTATTTCATTTTGTCCCATCTTATTTTTACCAATTGATAATGCTCCACTGGAAGCCTTTCCGCCAATCAATTTTAAATCTGAAAACGTGGCATTATCACATCTCATTTGACGGATAATTTCATAAATAATTTTTGCTTTATCACCAAGTTTCTCTAATTCGATGAAATTCTTTTCACATTTTTTCAATGTATCCGCTTGATTGTTTGGTCTTTTTCCATAAATCTTATTTTCAAGTTTATGCATCAGTTCTTCATACAATTCATTAAGCTGTTCATGTGTAAATCCATCAATTTCTTCTTTTACATCATATTTAGAATTTTTATTTATATATTTTTCAACTTTTTGTACAATCGCACAATATTCTGGTTTTAATACAAGTTGAACACCATTTTTAATAATAAGTGTTCCACCAGAAGCTCCACGAACACGGAAAAGATAACCATTCATCTTTATAAGAGAATTCTTTTTTATTGGGTATTTCATAATTTCTACATTTTCATATCCTTTTTGTAACTCTAGATAGTTAACAATATACTCCATTTCATCCGGGCTATTTTGAGCAGCGTTTACTATATAAGTCGGTAATTCAGTTAAATTGTACATACGTTTATCTTTTTTTACGAATGCTATCCATGCAAAAACTGACGTTTCAGGACTACAGTAACCACCATATTTCACAGGATCCAACTCTTTCTTTAATCTGATCAATTTAGGATCACCTTTTTTCCTAATTGTTTCATTGAACAACTGTCCCTTGCTACAATATGTGTATTCAGTATAAAGTACATCATTTTTATTCAAAACTTTTTTTACCTTTTCCAGTGAATTGCCACCGTCTTTTTGACCTCCCCATACCAGATTTCTTTCTCTGTCGTATATATTATAATCAAATACTTTTTTTATACTATAGTTAGTGTTTCGATTATTTTGGAACCATCTTCTTGGATTATCCGTAAACTTCACGTTATATACATTACCTACTACAATATTCAAATATGCATCTTTTGCATGATATAAGTCATTCACCCATTTGGATCGAATGATATTATTGTCTTGCCGGAAATCAGCAACAAGTCCTGATTTTACATATACTATCTTGGAATGATGATATAACCTTCCCAGTACTTCAGCTGCTAATTTTGCTGATTTCTGTGTTTCTAATATTTGTTGCTCCAGAAATCCGGCCAATTCCTCATTTGTAAAATCTTGTGTTCTTGTAAGTCTTTCATATTTTCGTTTTGTCAATAACTGTTGGCTGTATAATAATTTCCACCAGTCCTGCATATTATGTCGAATCTCTGCAGGTAATATTTTATTGCCCTTTTCTTTTGCATTGACAAGTTTATCAACTAACACAAGGTTATCAATAGAATCATCTCGTATTTTTGATTGTGGATAAATATGATCAATATTCCATTTGGAATTACCAGTCATTAACTCACTCAAATTAATTTCTTTTCCTGTATACATACATTTGCCTTTTTGCAGGTAATACAGATATAATTTTTTACTGTTAAAATCTCTTTCATCCCTTTCTTCAATTTCTTTTACCCAATCACGATTCTCATCAATTATATTTTCATACAGACTTATCAGTTTTGCTTTTCTTGTAATCGTACGCTTCTTCACATCTTCTCCTCGAAACATGTTAATGAAGATTTTACTCGGCTGGCATTTCATTATTTTTCTGATTTCTTCTACAATCTCTACAGTTTGCCAAACTGCCCGCTTATTTGCCGGTGATATTATCAAATCTTCTACAACCGATTCATAACTGATACCATTCATTTCCCCCTGTTTTTCAGCATTTCTTTTATTTAACTCTTCCAGGAACGTATACCTTCCACTAAGTAATTGCATGAGATTATTATTTGTTACCCAAAGTGCAGTCATGATATTAAAACATTCTCCAGTTTCGATATCTGCTCCTGTTATACCGGTAAGAAATTCTTCCGAAAAATTTCCCCAACCACTATAAGCAAAAGTTAATATTTTTTTAATTTGCTGTTCATCGAATAAATCAGGATAAGCATTATTTATAGTACGCTTTAACATTTTTGTATCTGACCCATAAATAGTTTTCCATCGAATGATTTTTTCTATGATTTTCTGATTCTTTTCTTTTTCGATTTCATCATGGAAGATTTGTTTTTTAAAATCCATATATGATGTCAATGCACAATGGAAGTTTTCATCGAATCCGCTTAAGTCTTCTAACTCTAGTTCTGGATCATCTTGTCTAAGATATGAAAGTAATTTTTTTCCAGTTACTTTGGCACTATCACAAAATAAATCATTATATATTCGTTGTTTTAATTTGACAGATATATCATTACCTCGAATTTTTAAATTATTCAATTCGTTCAGTACCATATATTTGGAATATAATAAAGAATTTTTAGGTAGTACATCTTCTCCAATCAGATAGGTACATTTGCTAGTCATCCGTTCTATAAATTTTTGATTTGATTTTTCCAGATCTATCATCTCTTCAAAATTCCATGGATAAATTCTTCCTTCTTTTTTTCGTACGGCCCATGCATTTGTATGTCTATTGCAATTTTTTGCACTTAAAGGTCCTACAAAGTAAGGAATGCGGAATTTTGCAATCTTGATGATTTTTTCTGCTGTTGTCCCATACTCATCTTTTTCTGATAAAAAAGGCAGATAATTTTTTGCATTATCCAATATCTTTTGAAGTTCCTGAACGTGAATCTGATTTGGTATTACACTGTTATCTTTTGACCGTGCAAGTGGCAATAATATTGCATTTTCCGCTTTTTGACATATTTCTTCATATAATTTTTGATCTTTTTCTTCTGGCTCAATTTTTATTAGCAGTTTTTTCAATTCTTTGTAAAAATCTTCTTTGGAACATTTTTTCATATCAAAGGTTTTTCCATTCATATAAATATTTCCAATGTAATTGCCATACCCCTCAGAACCTTCTAGGTTATTAAAGAATCCTTTGTATACTTCCTGACTGCAGTATTTCCTTATTATGGTCTTTAATTTTTTCAGATTTTCCTTATGTTCTTCATATGCTTTTACTTTAGCAAACGAAAGATATTCTTCACCCATTAAAATTTCAGAAAGTACACTCCAATCATAAATAGCTTTGATTTTTTCGAGGACATCAGCTTCTTTCGGAAATTTATTTTGTAACTCCGGCAAAATATCTATTTCAAATTTATCTTCACAAATTTTAAATGACGTTTCTTCCTCAAAATCAACAAAATCATGTAAAAAGATTTTCTTCAAATTTCCTTTTACACCAACTATTAATTTACATACATTATTAATAACATCATTACATGTTTTTTCTTTTAATTCATGCTCACCTTTAATACTGTAAGTAAATAATTTCGATATACGTGTTGCTTTTGATGAGGCTGATAAAGTCTTATTTGTGAGTATTTTTCGCACTTCTTCAATATTTTTTAATTCTATATCCATAACTGAGGACACTTCATTAAACGATGAAATCATCTGCTCACATATGTAGCCGAGATCTTTAGCTTGTCCAATACTTCCTTCGATCAAGAAATGTCCTCTCGTTTTCAAAATGTGATGGCAGGCCAAATAAACCAATCTTGGATCGTGTGGTTCTGTACTCTGCATCAATTCTTTTCTCAGATGATAAATAGTTGGATAGTCTCGATAAAACTCTTTGTCTGTATAGTTCGCATCATTAAATAGTGGAAATAGCATTTTTTCAGTTTTATCTTCTATATGCAGCCTGCTTTCTTTTAATCTTATGAAAAATGTATCATCAATTTTGCTAATATCCTCATCAAAAAATTCTTGAAGCAATGCAATTCTCTGTTTTTTTCTAGCATTTCTTCTTTTCGTGCTTCTGTTTAATCTTCTGTCTTCTGCAGTTTTTGCTTCGTCAAATGTCCTGACTGCCCACATGCTTTTTCCTGCGTGTTTGCACAATTTATAATTTTCATTTGTTACCGCGTATCCAATTGCTTTTGATGTAATATTTATTCCGATATAATATTTCATTTTTTGCACCTCTTTTTCTTCTTAGTTATATTTTATATAATGTTTTTTATAATTTCTATATTTCTGCATAGTTAAAAAGATTATTTTTACTTGACAATATAATATTCTCATTCTATAATACCAATAAACTTGTTGATTCATTTCGAATCAATGAAAAAGTGTTTATTCCCTAGAATTTACGCTGCATGTTCAAATAACGATTTTTCGGAATCAGCCTTGAAAAAGGAATCCACATGGTAGTGGAGTAAAATAAAAGCTCGCTTTTGCGAGTTTTTTTATTTATTATGATTTGATATATGATTTCAGCCATAAGCGCAACCTGCTCCCGTTATATTAACTGAGCTAGTTGGATTCGAACCAACGAATTCAGGAGTCAAAGTCCCGTGCCTTACCGCTTGGCGATAGCCCCTTATACATATATTTTTTCATGTCTTGTATTTTTCACGTTCATACATTCCATTATTTATGTATTTGACATTATTTTACGTAAATATCATCAGCTTTTTTGTAACTTGGCAGAATCCTATAAGTTAAAAGTTCCAATTCAAATTCTTTATTTTCTCCAAATAATTTTAAAATCTCGTCAAACTTCAAGGAGCATGGTTCTTCATCTTCTTTTGGATTACGATTCACTTTATACAAACACTCCGTTCTTGTAATATGGCATTTATATTTGAACCATTGCTGCCATGTAATTACATACGGTTTAAATTCCATTTTACTTTCGTTTGTTTCCACCATTAACACTGCTTTATCATAATTACGATATTTTTTTATCAGCTTTACATGAAAATCTTTTGCATGTGCCATAGCAGCATTTTCAGTGTCAAAGCATACTGGAATCGGTATTTCAAATGTAATATCTTTTCCATTTTTTAGCATGTCACACATGATCAGAACAAGTCTATATCCAATATCTTTATTCATGTATACTCCTTGTTATTTCCATGATTACATATGCCGGGAATATGTAATCACGGAACTCATCTAGATAAGTTCTACGGTATAAATTAGTATGTTTAAAATTTTGTTTTTTATTTATTGAAACCAGCCCGGCCTGTCTTCAATCATATGTATTGTGTGCTAATACTGCTCTGTTAAAACTCTTTTGTCAATTATCCATTTGTCCATTCATTGCGAAACTCTACTTCTTTTCCATCACTCATTTTTACTATGATTTCATGCGGATAGTTTTTTTTCCGTCTGACGTCAGTATAATACTTTACAGAAACAATTTCTCCAGGTTGTATGTGACTCATTTCACAATTAGTACATTCTTCTTTTGTCAGATATTCTTCGTTGCAGTATTCACATTTGTATTTAGTTACAATTTCCATAAATTCATCCTTTTTTACGCTTATTGATTTTTTTGCGTCCAACAAGGATATACTTTGCTGCTAACAATTCCTTTTTCCATAATTCTCTTTGATTCTTCAGGAGATTCACATAAATAAGTCAAAAATAAATAGGCTCCTAATTCAGAAATATCGAATTGTTTTATAATTTCTTTTGCTGTATATCCTTGGATATTTATTCTTCTTTTACTGTTTATAAGCAATAACTGATCAAATCCATATACTTCTGGTATTACATAATGCATAAATTCATTTCCAATTTCCTTATACTTGTCAAATCGATCAAGAGATGCTACCGTTGTCTGCAAAGATATTTCAAATTTTTTCATCATATAATTTAGCAATACTATATCATATGTGTTTTGTTTCCAGGTTTTTTCTTCTATTCTTGCAAGAAAAAAGAACAGATATAGCTCTTTATTACTTTCATATAAGATTGCGATTTTATTTTCTCTTACACTTCCAGCTATTACTAAAGTATTTTTTTTATATTTCATTGACATGCTCCACATATCAATTTCATTAGAATAACAAATATCTATGAGTTTTGTTAAGGTTGATATCTCCTTTTCTTTATCTGCATCACAATAACTTATCATTTTTCTTTCGTTAGCAAGCTTGTTGGAACAGTCCAAACTTAAGATTACATCATTTATTTCGGTTGATTTATACAGCAAATAACAAATCTGCAATCCTGGACATTTTAAGTTATTTGGATAATACCCATTATCAAACTCATACTGCTCAACGAATTGATTCTCTATTTTTTCTTTATGGATAAGTTTCATATTGTTTCAGTAAATTCTTCTGCACACGTAACATGATATGATTTTGTTACATATGTTCTTCCTTTCTTTTTATTTACATTAACTATTTTTTAAATTATATCATATAATCATCAATATTTGTTGTATTAATTATTATTATTTTTTATTTTTAATAATCACATTATTTTTTAATATTAACAAATTTTCAATATATTTAATATTTAAAATAAGTCTACCGTAATCCCACTGCAATCCCACTAGCTTTAGACGGTCGGTTAAGGTAGACCAAAGCGGAATATTCTGCTATTTTGTTCATTAATTTTTCGTTACTTTATTTATCTTGTTTTTATTGTGTACATTTTATTGTGATTGTACACATTTTATGTTATCATAATAATATGAAGAATCAATATAAACTAACAAAAACAACAGTATCCATGATTAATTATCATTTCGTGTTTTGTCCAAGATACCGACGGAAAATATTCTTAATCCCAGGGCTGGAAGACCGGTTCAAAGATTTGGTTAATGAAATATGCACACAGAATGATATCGAGATTCTGGCAATGGAATGTTATAAAGATCATGTTCATTTATTTCTCAGTGCATTACCTAAACTGTCAATCCCGGAGATTATGCATCTCATTAAAGGCGGAACTTCTCACGTCTTGAGAGATGAATTCCTGCAACTTTCCCAAATGCAGGGGCTATGGACACGATCCTACTTTGTCAGCACATCAAGAAATGTCAGTTCTGAAACAATAAAATGGTATGTAGACCTGCAAAAAAAGAGGTATTAAATTCACAAAATCACTGTCATCCAGAAAGCTTCCACAGTAAAGTGTGCAGATCCATTAGATGGACAGTACAATGAAACAGTTGGCAAGTAATATATTTCGTACAGGCTATGAAAATTGAGTAATTGTATGTAATTAGGGTAAAATATCAAAATAAGCGGAGGTGCTGGTAGCATGAGTAATGAAGTACGGAAAGTGAATATTTATAATTATGAATCCCAGTCTATTAATGAAATTGATTTTTTTGTTGATTCATCATCTTTATATACAATTTATATATGCAAGAAAAACAAAGGAACCAAAAAAATAATGACATCCAACGAAATTGTAAAACTATTGACCGGCAAGCAGAAGTTCAAAATGGTTGCTATCCACGCAGAAGAAAAGAAAGAAATTTATAGTATCTTGAGTCATGTTTCTCAAGTAAACGGTATCTGTTCTCCCATCATTGAAGAAGGGTCCGGAATTATGTATTTTCCACAGTTGACTTATTCAGATATGGGGTTTTTAAAAAACTTATGTGAACAAAAAAATTTAAAGGATTATAAATTGCGATTGGTAGGACGTTCTAAAGAAAAAGAATTTTGCTGTGAAGCAATATAAGAGATTTTCAAGTGCATCTTACAGTCATTTAATTTGTCCAGGTACTAAAACATTTTTCAAGTATTTTATAAGCATTGCTTGTTTTACAGTCACTTAATTTGTCCAGGTACTAAAACCTCAAATCGACTATTTAGGACGTCTCCATTTATCGATATAAGATACAATAATACCATAAATGAACTGTTATAGATAATATAACACTAATTATGACTTTAAGAAAGCATTTTCTAATATATTGTCTCCCGTTTCACATGATTCTTTTAAAAGCAATGTTTGATTTATCATTTTACATATTACATTTTCTTCTGTATCAATCAAATAGTCATTCACACCAATTCTTTGTACTATGTTTTGAATAATAGCGCTTATTTTTGCTTCATCAAATTTTTTATTATACGGATAGTTATCTTCAATAAATTTTAACAAGTTGTTTTCTTCCGGGAATTGAAAATCTT
>OGCQ01004281.1_pt1 | contig 11803 bp, 12 predicted proteins | sample 1570161 | NCBI WGS metagenome assembly OGCQ01 (sample SAMEA4384402, study PRJEB24528) | human gut metagenome
ATGTTATGCCTTGCAATGGCACCAAGGATAAGGAAGTCATGGGCAACCTGAACAACCAGACTTGGGATGAGCTGTGGAACAGCCCGGAAGCTGAGAAGGTTCGCGCAAAGGTTCGTTGCTGCGACCGTGATTGCTGGATGATTGGTAGTGTAAGTCCTGCTATGCACAAGTACATTTGGAAGCCTGCTACTTGGGTTCTGATTCACAAGTTCAAGGCTCTGTTCACAAAGCATCCGTACAGCATGTACGAGCTGAAGATCTGCCGTGACTATCGTGATGGCAAAGTCACCAAAGAGGAACTGGACAAGTGCAGCACTTGTGACATGAACTGCGTGATCAACAATGGTCTGAGTGAAGCATCTAATGAGCAGCTGAAGCATAAGACTGGTGAGGAAATCGTGGATGCCGATATCGCACAGCAGATGGAGACGAAGTGATGAGTGAAAAGACAGCGGTAAGAACAAGAGAAAAATGGGTCGATGACGTGAAAGTTATTGTCTGTATATTGGTTGTGCTAGGCCATTTCTTTCAGAGTATGACGAAGGCGAATATTCTGCCTGCAAGTGATCTGTACAAGTGGTTCAACACAACGATTTACTACTTTCATGTGCCGCTGTTCTTTATTTGTAGCGGATACTTGTATCAGAAGTACAGCAAGGTAAACAATGTTGGTAGCTGGTGCAAGAATGTGTCGAAAAAAGCATTAGCACTCGGCGTACCCTATACTACTTTTACGACTGCTACATGGGTGTTGAAAAAGGCGTTCTCAAGCAGTGTTAATGATCAGATTGGCGGTTTGGGTGATACACTGTTCCTTCATCCGACAGCACCGTACTGGTATTTGTATGCATTGTTCTTCATCTTTCTTGTTACGCCGACTTTTATCAGTTTGAAAGCGGCTGTGGTAGGACTAATAGTTGCATTGGCTGCAAAAGTCCTGATTTTAACTGGGGGGTAACGCAATTCCTTCTTACACTGAGTAGTATATGTGTGCCTATATTTATTTTCATAGCCGGATATGGCTATGCGATTAAAGAGAATAACCCTAAACCGCTTTTTCAGACAATCTGGAACCTTTATAAGAAAGTGTGGCTGGTTTTAATTGTCTTTTTTCCATTAGCCTTGTATTTTGGAAAATTGAGATTTAACGCAGGGGAGTTTCTTTTGAATTTATCAGGATTTTATTTTACCTACTGCGGTGAATGGTGGTTCGTTTGTCTTTATGTTCTGCTTGAAATCTATGCACGATTTTTAAAGCGTACAGGGATTATTGATAACAAGAAACTGCTGGTGTTGATTTCTGGAGTCTTGATGATTTCTGGATATGCGATGAAAGTTATAATTCCAACAGCTGAAAAAATAAACACAATCGAGTGGATACCATATACATTTTTAATTAAGCAACCAATCTTTATTAGCGGATATATCTGCAAAAATTTGGAGATATTCAATAAACCACTTGTAAAGAAATTTGGAATTGTAGGTATATTTACCTGGGGCTTAATATTTAGCAGTATTCCCCAATCGTTTTATCTTCCAATTATCATTCCGTGTTTTATAGCTGCATTTTGCAGCATGCCCATTAATGGCTCTGCTGGAAAAGGTTTATTTTTCTTGGGGAAGAATAGCACATATATGTGGTTGACGCACAGCTGGCTTATTTATAAGTTTATGCAACCAATTATATATGGATTGCACGATGTTGCTGCAAATTTGTGTGTGCTTTTAGTAATTGATTTGGTGATTTCTTATTTCTTTAAGAAAATGGAACTCGGAATCGGCAAGAGCTGGAAGACAATAGGCTATAGATTGCAAGCCGTGTCAAATAAGCATTAATAAAAAAATGTCCGTCGAATATTGTTTTCAAGACTGCTGATGGCATCGAATGAGAAGTGAATGGATAAAAATATTAAAAACAAGTTTGCACGAGTATGAGGAAAAATATGAAAATATTAATTATTAGAAACTATCCTAGTTATATGGATGTTGAAAAAAATACCTATAACATACAAGAAGTTGGCCTTGCAAAAGCTTTAGTTCGTAAGGGCAATATTTGTGATATCGTCTTTTGGACGGACAAAGAAGAAAAAGAAGTTAACCTTCCGGTAGATAATGTCGGAAAAGTAAAGGTTTTTTATAGACACGGTAAGACTGCATTGAAAAATACCGTATACACAGGATGCGATAATTTGTTTGCACAGTATGATGTGTTGCAAACAGCAGAGTATAATCAAATGCAGTCGTGGATTCTTGCAAAAAAGTATCCGAAAAAGCATATTATTTATCATGGACCATATTATGCGACATTTAATAAACGATACAACTTGATGTGCACCGTATTTGATTTGTTTTTTCTAAATAGATACCAGAAGCTTGGGACTCGTTTTATAACAAAAAGCAGACTTGCTCAGGAATTTCTGGAAAGTAAAGGCATAAAAGAATCTGATGTAAAAACAGTAGGTGTTGGAATAGACACACAGATGCTATCAAATGGAAAAACTGAATGCAATGAGCCGCTGGTTTTGGCAATGTGCCAAGATAAAAAAGTAAAGCTTTTGTACATAGGCCGTTTTGAGGAGAGACGAAACATTCCATTCATATTTGATATTTTTGCTGAAATTCTGAAAAAAAGTGTTAATGCAACTTTGTATATGATTGGTACGGGAGATAAAGATTACACAGAAAAATGCTGGAAGTATGCAACAGAACTTGGTATACGGGAAAATATCGTATATCAGGAGAAGATGGAACAGAAGTACCTATCTGGCGTTTATAATCTGGCAGATTTCTTCCTGCTTCCAACAGAATATGAGATTTTTGGAATGGTACTTTTGGAAGCTATGTATTACAAAACTGTTGTGCTGACAACGGATAATGGCGGATCAAGCACACTGATTGATAACGGTAGGAATGGTTATATTTTTAAGGATAAAAAAGCGAGCGAATGGGCCAATGTAGTATCCGGGATTACATCTGAGAAAATGATCGCTGTTAAAGAAGCAGCACACAACACCATTGCTGATCAATATACTTGGGATAAATTGGTAGATTCGTTTGTAGAGAGCTATAAGATACTGGGCAATAAACGGAAAGGATGAATATAGGGATGAAGTCAATAGCATTTATTGTGCCTTGGGGGGGAGCTCCCGACATATTTCTAATTGTGGCTGGAGTCATGTAGAAGAAATCCGAGCGTAGATTTTCTTATTTTTACAGATGACTATACGGAATACAGTTATCCAGACAATGTAAAAGTGTATTATATGAGCTTTGAACAGATGAAAGATCTGTTTCAAAATCATTACAATTTTTCGCTATCGATTAGTGCTCCATATAAGTTCTGTGATTTTAGACCTGCCTTTGGTGAAATCTTTTCTGACTATTTGGTAGGCTATGACTATTGGGGACATTGTGATGTTGACTTAATATGGGGAGACATAAGGAAATTTGTCACAGATGATGTGCTAACAAAATATAAAAGAATTTTTTCAAGAGGGCATTGTAGCATTTACGAAAATTCATTGGATGTTAATGCTTTCTACAGAACACTTCCGGCGTGTGGCTGCCAAGATTGGAAAAATGTATTTCAAAGTAAAAAGTCTTGTTGCTTTGATGAATGGGCTGGTCATTGTGGCGGTGGGATGTCGCAAATAATGCTGAAAAATAATGTGGCAATTTTTGATGAAGTATGTAGCGCAGATATAAATGTTAATAAGGGTAACTTTGAAATCAATAGAATGGAAAAACATAAGGGTCTGTGTCCTTGAAAAAGGGGGACAGTTTATAATACAATAAACGAAAGGTGGCAACAGGAAGTGAGGAAAATACGTATAAAGATAGGGGATATGTTTTTTTATATTGGTATGCTTTTGCAACTGTTTTATACAGGCAGAATCATAACAATCAACTCCTATGAAAATTCATCAATATACGTGGTATTGATATTAATATGTTTTTCAATTGCAATAATTAAAAGCAAATTTACAAGAAAAGAAATTAATATATTGGTCTGCTTAATTTTGATTTCATTGTGTCACATGGTAGCAGTTGGGGATACAAATCTGCTCAGATTGTGTATGATGTGTTATGCCGGAAGACGAGTAGCACCAGATTCACTAAAAAAGTATTTTTTTGCTTCCTATGTTGGTTTATTCGCACTGGTTTATTACCTCAGTTCTCATGGATTGATTGATTCCGGAATGTTCCAGGAAGGTGTCTGGAGAGTAACAAAGGGCTGGGAAACAAGAGTTACGCTGGGATTTGATGGTGCCACAAGAATGATGTTTATCTGGATATGTATCATTGCGTCTTGCCAGCTATTATTTGGTGCAAAAATGCTTGTCCGGGATGCTATATTTCTTTACATTTCCATGTATCTTTTTAAGATTTCAGTCAGTTACACGGGAATTATAGTTTCTGTTGCTGCTATCGCGGCTCCATATATTTTTACATTTTGCGTTAAAATGTTCGGAGAAGATTGTGTAAAGCTGATCTTACGAGGAAGTTTGATTACTGTACTGGTGCTTACCCTTGCGGCAACGGTCATGGACCTTTCAAATACTGCGCTTGGTATTTTCCTGAATGGGCGAACTGGAGGCCTTCACAGGCTGATTGCAAACGGATATTACCCATCTTTATTCGGTGTTACTATCCCGGAAAATGCGGTCGGACTGGATAATTCTTACTTCTACTCGATGTATGTGCTTGGTCTGATTCCTTTAGGACTGATGATTGCCATAATATGGCAGTTGTCAAGTACTTTAAGTGAAAACAGAGATTTGGCAGCTTGCTCGGTACTCCTTTCATTTATTCTGACAGCATATGTTACACAGACACTGGAACACCCATATTTGAATTATTTCCTGTTTTTGCTTATGGAGAACTGGGAGGACTTTGTAATAGGGGTTAGGAATAGCCCGGTGGGGCGTAAGTTTATTGAGGAAAGGAAAGCTTAATGATACCAAAAATAATACATTACTGTTGGTTTGGAAAAGGACAGAAACCGGAGCTTGCTGATAAGTGCATTTCATCCTGGAAGAGATTTTTGCCTGATTACGAGATAAAAGAATGGAATGAAGAAAACTATCCGGTAGAAGAATGCTGTGATTATGTCAAGGAAGCATATAAAGAAAAAAAGTGGGCGTTCGTATCGGATTATGTGAGGTTTGATATTCTGTATCGTTATGGAGGCATCTACTTTGATACGGATGTTGAAGTTATAAAACCCATAGATGACATACTTGAGCAGGGAGCATTTATGGGGGGAGAAACAATAGTAGACAGTATAAAAGATGCGGGGAAAGGCGCAGTTAAAAAGAGCGGAATGACGGCAGCCCCCGGCCTTGGAATGGCCGCGAATCCCGGCCTTGGAATTTATAAAGAAATGATTGAAAGCTATCAGAAGTCTCATTTTTTGAACGATGATGGTACATTAAATAAAACAACAATTGTTGCTAGAATGACAGATATATTATCGAAACACGGTTTTAGAATAAATGATCTTTCAATACAGAAAGTTGATGGCATTTATATTTATCCACCAGAATATTTTGCACCGTTTGTCTATCACACGGGAGAAATGATTATCACCGAAAATACCAGAACGATTCATCATTATATGGCTTCCTGGAAAACGCCTGAAGAAATGAAAATGAAGGAAATCGGTCTGAGACTTGAAAAAAGATTTGGAGTAAAGGCAGGACGTGGCATTTCAAAAATTGTAAACATTCCATTTAGAATTCAGATGAAATTAAAAAAGCATGGATTGAAAGGGGCATTCTTGCTGCTTTACAGACATTATTTTAAACACGGAAAGAGAGAAAACTGATATGTACGATTATCCTTTGACAGTTTTTACACCAACCTACAATCGGGCGTATATCATTAAGAATGTTTATGATTCCCTGGTTTTGCAGACAGAGAAAAATTTCGAATGGTTGGTCATTGATGATGGCTCATCTGACAACACAGAAGAATTAATTAAGTCCTTAATCGAAGAAAAGAAAATTCATATACGCTATGAAAAAAAAGAAAACGGAGGACAACATACCGCATTAAACCGGGCAATTGAGGAAGCCAGGGGAAAGATGCTGATGATTGTTGATTCTGATGACTACTTAAAACCCAATGCGGTTGAAAGAGTTTTATACTGGGAAAATACAATAAATGATAAAGGAAAATATGCGGGGGTGTCCGGATTGAGAATTCATCAGGACGGCACCGTTATCGGACAGAAATGGAATTCGCCGAACACTTATATCGATGCTACAAATTTCGAACGGGAAAAATATGGTCTTCTTGGTGATAAGTCAGAAGCTTATTATACGGATATGCTAAAAAAATATTATCCTATACCTGTTTTCAAAGGAGAAAATGACGTTGAAAAGGCTGTAATGTGGAACCGTATTGCACATGGCGGGTATAAAGTGAGATGGTTCAATGAAGGCATCTATGTATGTGAATATCTGGATGACGGTATGTCACACAACATTGTTGACGTGCATTTGAAAAACTTCAAGGGATTCACATGTTGGAAAAAAGAACTTATTGACATGCAATCCAACTATATTAATGTTGTCAGGGAGACCTCTTCGTTTGTAGGTACGGCTGCAAAAAAAGGCTTGAGTACAAAAGAAATGGCCAATGCAATTGGCAGGAAGCCTGTCACAATTCATTTGGCAAAATTCCATCAGCTGTTATATAAGGCTAAAAGGAAACTGCTAGGCAGATAAAGGATGAAAAGAAAATGAGAAAGAACTGTTTTATCGTAACTTCATGTATTTGTCCATGTGACAAGCCTTTCAGCTATATCGATACCCGGTCAATATATACTCCGGAAGAACGCCTGTTACAGACTCAGGGCACCATTGACAGTATCAGAAAATATTGCCCGGACAGTGATATTCTGTTGATTGACAACGGGCTGAAAGATACCGCCTGCGGCAAAATAGGGGGGGTGGATAAATATATATACATAGGAGACAACTGGCTGGTAAGGAAAGCGGCTGACTCTTCCTATAAATCACTTGGAGAGTTGATGATTTTACTTGAGGCCGGCAGATATTTATCTGGATTGAATGATGATTACGAAATGATTTTCAAATTGTCCGGAAGATACCAGCTGAGTAGCAATTTTAAGTACGACAACTTCCCACATGATGCGTTTACATTCTATCATCTTGCCAACAGGACAGCTGATATTTTGGGCTATCACAGCTATGTTCCGGGTGTACACTCAACGAGACTGTTTGCATTCCCGGGGAAAGCGGTAAAGGAGTATTACCGGGCTTTATGGAGGACTTTTCCCTGGTTCCTTAAAGGGGAGTCTCTTGAGGCAGTATATGCAAAACATATCCACTATCCATTGTATTATGTTGAAAAAATCGGTGTAACCGGGAATGTTGGAGTGGATAAAAGCTGGAAAAACGAATAAAGACCGAGGTGTTTAATTATAGCATGAGAACAGAAAAAGCATTAAAGAACTCCATAAGCGGAGTTGTATCATACATCCTTCTTGCACTGATTGCGTTTGTTGTTCAGCGTGTGTTCAAGGACTGTCTGGGAAAGGAATTCCTGGGAATTAATGGATTATTTACAAATATTATGTCGGGGCTTGGGATAGTAGAGTTGGGGTTTGGCTCTGCCATTATTGTGAATATGTACCGGCCGGTGGCGGAAAATAACATTCCGCAGATCAAATCTTTGATGTGCTATTACAAAAAAATATACAGGATGATTGCGTTTATCGTTCTCGGACTTGGATTGCTGATCATGCCTTTTACGGATTATCTGGTCGGGAAAAATGTGGCAGCATCCATTAATATCAAGATTATATTTTTACTTTATCTGTTTGATTCAGTCGTTTCATATTTTTTGACATATAAGAGGTCAATTCTGTATGCTAACCAGCGAGATTATTATATTACCTGGCTTCATACAGCAGTTTACATTACAGTGAATCTGCTTCAGGTTCTGCTACTCTATCTTACGAAGAATTTTTATCTGTTTATTTCTGTCAGTATGGCATCGCGCCTTATTGAGAATATAATCATCAATATAATGGCAAACAGGATGTATCCATACTTACGGAGTAAAGATGTCAGTCCGCTGGACCGTTCAATTGTTGCAGATATAAAGAAGAAAGTGCATGGTCTTATTTTTCATAAAATTGCCGGATTTGTTGTCACCGGAACGGATAACATTATAATTTCCGTGGTTCCGGGTCTGGGTGTAATTATGGTAGGAGTGTACTCCTGCTATTCCATGATTACAAAAAAACTCATGGGAATGATAGATGCTCTCTTTAACTCTCTTACATCAGGCGTGGGAAATCTTCTGATCGAGGGAAACAAAGAAAAGTCGTATGAGATATTTAAGGTTACACACTTTATTGTTACATGGATCTATGTCTTTGCTGCCGTAAGTTTTTACTATGTTTCGTTCCCGTTTATAGAACTGTGGATGGGAAAGGATTTTGTTCTGGATGGAATTACGGTATTTGTGATCACCTGTGATATGTTTTTTAGGGGAAACAGGGCATCTTTTGGCACATTCAAAAGTGCCGCCGGTGTTTTCTATGAAGACCGGTATGTACCAATCCTGGAAATTGTGGTAAACCTGTGCATGTCAATTCCACTGGCGATGCGGTTTGGGATTAAGGGAGTACTTTTTGGAACAATATGCTCTTCACTGGTGGTGTACACGCTATCCTATCCGCGGTATGTTTATCGGCTCATATTTGACAAAAGTATAAAAACATATATTATCGATAATGCATATTCGATTTTGCAGTTTGTCGTTGCTTTTGTTGCAGTGTATGTGGTGAATAGTTTTGTTAACTGTGATTCCGCTGTTTTGAGACTGGTGATAACACTGGCGGAATGCTGTATTATTCCAAATATTGTTATATTGCTGATGAATTGGAAATCAAATGAATTTAAATATATAAGAACAACAGGATTAAGGCTTTTGAAAAGAACAAAGTGATTTTTTTATAAAGGAAGGACAGCGGCATGGGAAAAAAAGAAAAAAAACGCGATGATTTTATTGACATATTAAGGGGTCTTGGAATTATTGCGGTTGTGCTTGGTCATGTGTGCATTTCAGAATTTTATTATTCAGAATTATCGGATGGTATCAGACGCTTCTGCTATATGTTTCATCTGCCGTTGTTTTTTTTTCTGCGCCGGATATCTGTATCGGAGAATTGGCCTGCGTGAAAAAATTGTAAAAATAATTAGGAGTTATTATTTTCCGTTCATAGTAATAGGCTTGATTTCAATTGGATGTTATCCCATCTGGAGGGCACTTGGTATAACTGAATCCGAAACACTTATGCAGCTTGCCAAGAGAGTACTGGGAGTCTTTGCTTTTCGGATAGACGGATTTTTTATTCAGCCCATGTGGTTCCTTTGCTTTTTTGCAGTGTGCCAGCTGGAGTATTGGGCTTTTGATGCGTTAATTGACAGACAGAAATATGTATTACGGTTATTAGTGGCTTTCGTAATTGGAATCGCGGGTATGGGTCTGGTTCATTTCTTTGGAAAGGGCGTTTTTTATGTATTTTTAAGCCTGACAATGATACCCCTGATAGAAATCGGGGGGGGGTATCACAGGTTTACAGATTACCTTGCCTCTGCGCAGACCACTGGTCAATACAGAAGAAAAATGCCTCTTGTGTGCATTGGATGTTTTACCATGATGGCAGCATTGATTCTGTTTACCGATAAGGAAATAGACCTTTCAAAATGTTCCTTTTTTGGAGGAATCGGGTTCTATCCGGTGATTCTGGTGGGAATAAGTTTTTGAGTGTCCGTTAGTATGATGGTAATGGGCAATAAACACATGCCGGGGATATATAACATTCTCCGGTTAGCTGGCAAATACAGTTTTTGGATTATGTGTTTTCATGTATCAGTCTTTAAGATTATAGATGGGATTGCCGGGCTCTTGTATCATTGTGATTTAATGGTACTGCAACGCTTGCTATGGTCATTTCCGATGCTTAGGTGTGTATATTTTGCAGCCGGGTTAATTATACCTTCCCTTATTGGGATGGGAATAGAAAGTTGGTCAAGAAAAAGGAGATTAAAGCGTAATGGATGCTGAGCAGAAATGGTTCTCTCTGATAGTGCCGGTTTACAATGTTGATAAATATTTAAAATTTTGTCTGGCATCTATAGAAGAACAGGATTTTGATGATTATGAATTGATTCTTATTGATGACGGTTCAACAGATAACTCTGGAGCTGTCTGTGATTTTTATGCCTCAAATCATAAAAATGTTAAGGTGCTTCATCAGAAAAATGGTGGACTTTCATCCGCCAGAAATGCCGGATTGCGGCTGGCGAATGGTAAGTATGTGATATTTATAGACAGCGATGACTATATCGCTCATGGAACCTTGAGAAAATTCTATGACGTTACAGAGAAAAATCCTGTTGATATCGTTGCGGCTTATGGATATAAGATGATAGCCGAAGGGCAATGCGTAAACAGAGAAGATTTTAGAAAAGGCTATGATAAAGTCGATTCAGGGCAGAAGTATTATACTGAAAGGTTATACGAAGGAATATATTCGGCAGCGTCAGTTTTTTATATAACCAAATTATCAGTAATACATGAGAACCATTTACAATTTGAAGAGGGTTTGCTGCATGAGGATGAGCTTTGGACGCCAAAGCTGTTGTGCTGCAGTGATTCGGTTCTTGATGTAAAATTCCGGTTTTATTATTATAGAACCACAAACACAACATCTATAACAAGGAATCCTCTTTCTGCAAGGAAAAGGGCAATGAGCCGGATTACCATAAGCCATTTGCTTAAGAAGGAATATGATAACAACAGTAAATACCATATTCCGGCATTAGCGGATAATGCCTCCGCGCAGTATATGTATGGCGTATACATTGGTGATTTATTACATGATAAAGAATTCACTGTTGAAAGAAGATTTCCTTTACAGTGTGCTAAAACATTAAAATATAAACTTAAAGCACTTTTGTTTTTCGCTTCACCGGAGCTTGCTTGCAAATTGAGAAAGAGAAAAGGTAGGTGATTTTGTAAAGTACCCATAGGGTCAGCCCCTGTGAAGTACCTACGATATGCAAACTGGTTATCGGAAGTTTGTCATGGAAATTTCGGGTATTCCTATGCAAATGGACAGGAAGTAGCAACCATGCTCAAGGAACGTATGCCGAATACCATGAGATTATTTCTGGTGTCATTTATATTGATCGTCACACTATCGATTTTAGTTGGGCTTTTTGCAGGACTGCATCCTTATTCATCGATCGAAAAAATAATCACAATTTCATGTATTACGTTTAATGGAATACCAAGCGTTCTGGTCGGAGTCCTGTTAATTTTATTGTTTTCTGTTTGCTTAGGGTGGTTACCATCGTCAGGAGTAACTTCCATGTTTTCGGATACCTTTGGGGATCGGGCAGTCCATCTTGTTTTGCCAGTGATGACGGTTATTTTTAGTCATATCGGTTCTTTTTCAAGATTTATCCAGGAAGGTATGAAAGAGGAACTTGACAGTTATTATGTGTATGTAGCCAAAGCAAACAGAATGGCAAAAGGAGATATTTACAGAGGTGCCATGAAAAATGCGCTTGTTCCCTTTGTCAATTATGTTGGAACTCATGTACCGTCATTTTTTTCCGGGTTTGTTGTGGTAGAAACGGTTTTTGCATATCCAGGTTTAGGTAATATGATCGTAAATGCGATTCCTGAATAAAGACTCTAGGGTCAGACCCCAATGTGGTCAACCTAGCGTCAACTTAGGGGCATATTAGCGAAT
>OGCQ01004285.1_pt1 | contig 11788 bp, 8 predicted proteins | sample 1570161 | NCBI WGS metagenome assembly OGCQ01 (sample SAMEA4384402, study PRJEB24528) | human gut metagenome
GGCGCAAATTGCGCCTGCTCCCGGCCCGCAGGGCCGCCCAAGCCCCCGCCGTCCCCGCCTTGCGCCGCCGCCATACGCCCCCGCCTTGCGCCGCCCTCCCTGAAAGAAACGCTATTCTAAAATATTGCCCATTCTCCTCCGGCTGATACCCTCTTATTTCTCGCAATAAAAAAGGACAAACCCCGCGCGATATGCTATAATAAACTTACTTTAAACTATTATCTTTAAAATTCCGCCGTCAAATTACGGCGCGTAAAGAGGTCAAATATGCCCGTATTCGTATGTTCGCCTGAAAATCCCTTTGGAGATATCTTCGCCGTAGAGGGCGAGTTCGTCCGCTCCTTTCTCTCCGAAACCCCCTCCGAGTATGTAAAGGTCTATATCTACTGTCTCTATTCTCTCTCCCCCTCCAGCCCCTGCGCCAATTTAAAGGATTTAGCCAAGGGCACGGGCCAGACGGTGGAGCAGGTCAAAAGCGCCCTGGAATATTTCGCTAATGAAATGCTTTTAAGAGTGGTAAGCGAACGGCCCCTCTCCATTGAAATACGCTCGGTCCGCGAGGCCGCCCGGCTTAAGGCTGCGGCCGCGCCCGCAGGCATGCTGGATTACGCCGACTATTTCGCCTCCCTCCGCGCCATCCTTGGCGGCCGCGAGCTTAAGCCCGCCGAAATGGAAAAGGCGCGGGACTGGATAGAGGTTTACTGCCTGCCCCAGGACGTAGCCGTATTAATGGCCAGCCACTGCCTGAACAATCTGCAAAAGGAGGGCAAAAGCGCCCGCAGCCCCTTTAATTATATGGATAAGGTAGCCCATTCCTGGGCGGAAAACCATATAACCACCATGGAGGCCGCCGAAAGATACCTTACTATCTATGAATTGGAGCACCATGACGTCAATCAGGTCATGCTGCATCTGGGCATAAAGCGAATGCCCTCCATAGAGGAATTAAAGCTGTATCAAAAATGGACCGGACAGTGGGGGCTGTCCAAGGAGGCCATACTGCAGGCCTGCGCCCAAACCGTCAAAACCGCCGCCCCCTCTTTTGGCTATCTTGATAAAATAGTGGAAAAGCTCTATAATAAGGGGGATATAAGCGGCGCTCAGGCTCAGGCGGCCCTAAGCGAAGAGGAAGCCCAGCGCGCCGAGGCCGGCGAGGTGCTTAAGGAACTGGGGCTTAAGGGCATAACGCCCGAGCTGCTCGAAGCGCTCGCCGCCTTTAAGGCCATGGGCTTTTCCCTCGAAGCCCTGCTTCTGGCCGCCCGCGAAACCGCCAGAAAGCCCGTGCGCAGCCTGGAAAAATATATCCAGCTTTTAGACGAATTAGCAGCCCAAAAACTGTTTGACGCAGAGAGCGTCAAAAAATATCTCAAACAGAGCAAAAAGCCGGCGCCGCAGAAAAAGACCAGCGCGCACCAATACGACGAGCGGGATAAAAGCGATTACGAGGGCGTAATTATAGACCTGTAGCCCTCCCGCCCTTAAAAGCGCGCGCTCCCGCATGCCCCACGGCCGAACGTCCAGGAGCCGGTATTTAATATATGCAATTTTATATCAGGAGAAAAAAATATATGAACGACGCTTCAGTTATACGCGAGCTGGAAAAGGAATATGAGCAAAAAGCCCGCCGCGCGCGCCATCTAAGGGATGAGCGCGTTGAGGCGCTGTTTGAAAAGCACCCCTCTCTGGCCCAAATTGACGCCCGGCGCAGAGAAGCGGTGCTGGATAAATTCCGCTTCAGGCGCTTAGGAAATCAAGACGCGGCGCTTGAGCAGGAAAAGCATATCGCCGAGCTGGACGAGCAGTTTAAAGCTGAATTAAGCAGGCTCAGCATAGCTCCCAGCCTGTTCGAGCCCGAATATCAATGCCCAAAATGCCATGATACCGGCCTTATTGCGCCCAATGAATACTGCTCCTGCTTCAAGCAGAGACTGCTTGAAATGCTTTACGGGCAGGCTACTCTTGAGCAGGGCGCCCAATTAAACACCTTTGAGCAGTTCAGGTCTGAAATATTTCCCGATTCTCCCGAAAACCCCCAGCGCAGCAAAATGCTGAAGCTTAAGGCCATAATGCAGGGCTACGCCGAGGCCTTTCCCGACAACGCCGCGCCCAACGTCATACTTACGGGAGAAACGGGCACAGGCAAGACCTTTATGCTGTCCTGCGTAGCCGCAAAAGTGCTGGAAAGAGGCTATACCGTGCTGGCCCTGACTTCCGCCCGCCTTATAGAGCTGCTTAAAAGGAATCTCTATTCGGACGGCACGGATATGGAGCGGCTTTATTCTGTGGATTTGCTGCTTATAGACGAGCTGGGCATGGAGCCCATGCTCAACAACGTTACCATAGAGAGCCTGTTCGCCGTAATTAACGAACGGCTGCGCCGAAGAAAGGCGATTTTAATAACCACCAATCTTACTCCCGGCGATATAAAGACCCGCTATACCGAAAGAATAGCCTCCAGGCTGCTGGATAAAAGCGCCTGTCAGGTTTACCGGCTCACGGGCGTGGATTTGCGTACAATATAGTTTTAAACTGCGTTTTAAAATAATAAAAAGCCTGCCCCTGGCAGCAGAAAACATTGTAAAGGAGCGGCGCGGCGCCCGGCCTCAAGCGAAGCTTGAGGCCGGGCCGGAGCGGCAAAAAAAGGGGGCGGCTCGTTACGCAGGCGTTCCGCCTGCTCGGCCGAGCTTCGCTCGGCCGGCGGCCCTTTGGGCCGCGTAACGAGCCGCCCCCCTTTTTGCCGCTGCCGCCCCCCTGCAATGTTTCTGCTGCCAGGGCAGGCTTTTTTTGCCGCGGCACGCAAGCCGCAGCGCAGCAAAATCAATAAGCCGATTACTTCAGCTCGGCAAAATATTTGATGGTGCGTACCATCTGGCTGGTATAGGAATTCTCGTTGTCGTACCAGGAAACAACCTTAACTAAGGTCCTGCCGTCTCCCATATCGGTAACCTTGGTCTGAGTCCCGTCAAAAAGGGAGCCGTAGGTGATGCCGATAACGTCAGAGGAAACTATCTCCTCCTCGGTATATCCAAACGAAGCGCTGGAGGCCGCCTTCATAGCCGCGTTGATTTCCTCGGCGCTTACCTTCTTATCCACAACCGCTACCAGCTCGGTAACGCTGCCCGTGCATACGGGAACGCGCTGAGCGGCGCCGTCCAGCTTGCCGGCCAGCTCGGGAATAACCAGTCCAATGGCCTTAGCCGCGCCCGTGGAATTAGGAACGATATTGATAGCCGCGGCGCGGGCTCTGCGGAGGTCCCCCTTGCGGTGCGGTCCGTCCAGAACCATCTGGTCGCCCGTATAAGCGTGAATGGTGGTCATAAAGCCCTTGACTATAGGAGCCAGCTTATTCAGAGTATCAGCCATGGGCGCCAGGCAGTTGGTCGTGCAGGAGGCCGCCGAAATAATAGTGTCCTCAGGCTTGAGGCTCTTTTCGTTTACGCTGTAAACAATGGTGGGGAGGTCGTTGCCCGCAGGAGCGGAAATAACAACCTTCTTGGCGCCCGCGTCTATGTGCGCCTGAGCCTTAGCCTTGGAGGTGTAAAAGCCGGTGCACTCCAGAACCACGTCTACGCCAATTTGACCCCAGGGAAGGTCCTTGGCGTCCTTCTCAGCGTATATCTTAATCTCCTTGCCGTCCACCACTATGGAGGATTCCTTAGCCTCTACCGTATCCGCCTTGGCGTATCTGCCCTGCGCCGAATCATATTTAAGAAGGTGCGCGAGCATTTTGGGATTGGTAAGGTCGTTGATTGCCACGATTTCGTAGCCCTCGGCGCCGAACATCTGGCGGAAAGCCAGGCGTCCGATACGTCCGAAGCCGTTAATAGCCACTTTAACTGCCATGTGAAACTCATCCTTTCAAAAAATAATATGTTGCATGTTATATTGTACCTTAAATTTTATTTTTGACAAGCGTTTTAGAGGAAATTTATTTAATTTAACGCAAAAATAACGCCTGCACGGCTCTTTTAACCCATGTATTTTAATAAACGGCCCCAGGAGGGAGAAAGGGCAATACGCGGGGGGCGGCCCCTGGGCAGGCATCCTGCCTGCCGGGGCCGGGCCGTCCGGCCCGGCCTGCGGCCTGCGGCCGCCAGGGGCCGCCCCCCCGCGTATTGCCCTTTCTCTCTCCTGGGGCCGCCGCACTCGAAAAGCCTTTGCAAGGCTCCGCTCTGCGCCCAAGCAGTTTTATTTATATTCCCGCCTTTTTCATAAACTGCGCGGTAGTAAGGGCGCCGTGCCTGTTATAACGGCCTAATTGAAAAAGGCATTCAGGCTCGCGGGTTATATAATTCAATCGCTCGTAGCAGGAAAGAGTAGCCCTGAAGCCCAGCGATTTTAATATCTCCTCCGATTCTTCGCTTATCCGGCCAAAGGGATAGGTAAAGCAAAGGGAGGTTATGCCGCATTTTTCCTTTAAATTCTTATCCATGCGCATAACGTCGTCGCTCAGCGCCTGGGAATACACCTCCAGGCTTTCCCCCTGCTTGCGTCCAGCGCCCAGACGTCCCGAATTTTTATGCATATCATAGGAATGATTCTGAATCTCTATATAGCCCCTCTGGTTCATTTGCTTTAAATCCTCCCAGGAGAGATAGGCGTAGCCGGGATTTTTGTCCCCGCTCTGGCTGTACTGCTGAGTATAGCTGCCCACGGCCGAAACTACGGCTTTCATATCATATTCCATAAGCAGAGGCTCAAGATATGTAAGATTATTGTAATATCCGTCGTCAAAGGTAAGCATAACGGGCTTTTCAGGCAGAGGAGTACCGTTATACACATATTCTATAAGGTCGTTCACTCCTATCGCCGTATAGCCCCGCTCCTTGAGATAAAGCATATCCTGCTCCAAAGAGGAGGGAGTTATGACATATTCGCCGGTTCGCGCGTTATCCCTGAGAATACTGTGATACATTATAATAGGCAGGCTTATCCCCTCCTGCTGAGCGGGAGCCAGCACCCCCAGGGCCGTCCCGCCCAGCAGGGAGCAGAATATAATAACTCCCAGCATTATTAAAGCGAACGCTATTCTCCGTTTTTCTCCCTTAATATACAGCACCATGCGCATTTCCCCCTTTGGGCGGCTTATTTTCAGGCAGAGCCGTCTAAGCCGCGATTATTAACTACATATTCACCCGCAGCCCTAATTATTCATATTATAAACTGACCGGCTTTTATTCCCCGGGACGTTTGCCGGTTTGCCAAACCCAAGCCCGGCCTAAACCGCCCGATTAAGCGGCGGGCGTTCTTTAAAATTCAGCATAGAAAGCAGAGGCGCATATGGAGATATTATTTTTCGGCTCAAAAGGGCCTATTACCAAGGTCTTGCAAAAGACTCTCAACCGCATTGGCTATAATGCGGGAGAAGCGGACGGAATCTTCGGAGAGCAGACATATGAAGCAGTCATACAGTTCCAGCAAAGCAATCAGATACCCCCGACGGGCATAGTCTGGCCCCAGACCTGGGACGCGCTGGCGCCCGCCCTGCTCGGATATTCAAAATATACCGTTCAGGCAGGGGACACCCTTTTTAAAATCGCGGAAGAAAACGATATAAGCGTACGGGCGCTGACCGCAGCCAATCCGAGCGTTCAGCCCGACAGCCTTGAAATAGGAACGGTTCTGACCGTGCCAAGCGACCGGAGCGTTATAGACTGGGATATAGAATACTGCTATGATATTATGTACTTAAATCTGCGCGCGCTTAAAATACGTTATCCCTTTATAGAGATATTCAGCGCGGGCAGAAGCGCCATGAATCAGGAAATATACGGCGCGCGCCTGGGGCGTGGAGACATAAACGTATTATACAACGCCTCCCACCACGCCAACGAATGGATAACCACGCCCGTGCTTATGAAATTCCTGGAGGACTTCGCCGGCAATTACCTTGAAGGACTGGGGCTTTACGGCAGGGACGCGCGGACCCTCTTTGACAGAGTGACCCTGAGCCTTGTGCCCATGGTCAACCCGGACGGAGTGGATTTGGTTACGGGGCAGCTTAAGCCCGAATCCTCCGCCTATAAGACCGCTCAAAGCATGAATTATCTGGAGCTGCCCTTTCCTTCAGGCTGGAAAGCCAATATAAGGGGAGTGGATTTAAACGTGAACTATCCGGCGGGCTGGGATATTGCGCGCGCGCAGAAATTTGAGGCGGGATATATCGCGCCCGGGCCGCGGGATTACGTCGGGCCTTTTCCCCTGAGCGAGCCTGAAAGCACGGCTATGGCCGAGCTGACCATGGAGCTGCGCCCCCGGCTTACCCTGAGCTATCATACCCAGGGCCAGGTTATATACTGGAAATACTTAAACTACCAGCCTGAAAATTCTTATGAGATTGGCCGGCAGATGGCGGACGCAAGCGGCTATACGCTGGAGACCACTCCCGAATTTTCCGGCTATGCCGGATACAAGGACTGGTTTATACAGAATTTCAACCTGCCCGGCTACACCATTGAATGCGGCATAGGGCAGAGCCCGCTGCCTCTGACTCAGTTTGAGGAAATTTACAGCGACAACATAGGCATACTTACCTTGGGGATGGAATTAGCCTAAAAAGAAAATCAGTCCCCCATAAAGCGCGCCGGCGGGGCCGGCCGCTTGCGGGCCGCAGGCCCGCCCGCGCCCCAGCTTTGCTGGGGCGCGGCCCCCGCTCCGCGGGGGAAGCGGCCGGCCCCGCCGGCGCGCTTTATGGGGGACTAATCTTAAAATCCCTCGTCTTTCCCAATATCCATCTTAAAACTCTTTATCTGCTTTCTCTCCCCATTCCCCGCAATTATCAGCCTGTGTACCCCGCGCAAAGCCCTTTACGGCGCGTTCTCCGGCTTAGGCGGTATCTTTTCAGGCGGTATATGCTCGTACACCTTTAAATCTTCTTCTCTTACCATTATATCCGCTATATCCTCGCCCGTATAAAACTCAGAAAATATTACGTACCAATAACCATCTATTGATTTTTCAGACATCACCGCGCCGAAATCTCCAGCCTTTACTCCCTCCTTTGTATATTCAGGCCTTTCTTTTATCAATTCCACTATGTCATATTCTTTCATGTTATCCTCTCCTTTTTCCAGAAAATGGCGTTGTGTTGGTAATCAAGCCGTCCTTTCTAACCATCCGGCCCGTAATTATAATCGCAGCCGCACCGTTCTTCATTAAAAATATAGGAATAGTTATTCTTTGGCCATGTCTGTCCAGTTTATCTAAAGTATACTCCCCATTGCAGTATTTTTCAAGCGCCTGTCTTTCATATTCCGCTTTATCAGTTTCTAAATCAAGCTCCATATACCTCCGGGGCTTCCTTAATTGAAGCGGCAGCGCCGAGGGGGCGGCTCGTTAGGCAGGCTTAAGCCTGCCCTGGCCGGGCATAAATGCCCGGCCTGCGGCCCGAAGGGCCGTATAACGAGCCGCCCCCCGGCCCCCCTTTCGGGCCTCGCCCGAAAGGGGGGCAACGGCGCAGCGCGCCGCGTTCCTCCTATATTGCCGCCAGTTTTTCATCCCGCTCCGAACCTGACCAATATAAAATTTTAACATATATTCTAATAAACCGCTTGACAAACCCTGAACGCAATATTATAATTTAATTATAAACAGCAAAGGCGCTGTAGAGCAATCTACGGCGCCTTTGCCTTTATACCGGAAAATACCGGCAAAAAATCAGCTTCAAGGAGGAATATTTATGAGCACTTTGTCCGAACTCTTCGGCAGCATGGTCTTTAACGACGCCGTAATGCGCGAAAAGCTGCCCAAGGACGTATACAAGGCCCTTAAACGCTGCACCGAAGAGGGAACCAGCATAGACCTGAGCATAGCCGGCGCAGTAGCCAACGCCATGAAGGACTGGGCTATTGATAAAGGCGCAACCCATTACACCCACTGGTTTCAGCCCATGACGGGCATAACGGCTGAAAAGCACGACAGCTTTATTTCCCCCACAGAGGGCGGCCGCGCAATTATGGAATTTTCGGGCAAGGAGCTTATAAAGGGCGAACCCGACGCTTCCAGCTTCCCATCAGGCGGCCTACGCGCCACCTTCGAGGCACGCGGCTATACTGCCTGGGACCCTACCAGCTACGCTTTTATAAAGGACGCCACCCTTTGCATACCCACGGCGTTCTGCTCCTACGGCGGCGAAGCGCTGGATAAAAAAACCCCCTTGCTGCGTTCAATGGAGGCTCTTAACACCCAGGCTCTGAGAATACTCAAGCTGTTCGGAAACGACGCGACCAGAGTAAACACCACCGTAGGACCCGAGCAGGAATATTTTCTGGTGGATAAAAAATACTACGACAGGCGCAAGGACCTTATCTATACCGGCCGCACCCTCTTCGGAGCCAAGCCTCCTAAGGGCCAGGAGCTGGAAGACCATTACTTCGGCGTAATAAAGCCCCGCGTTAAGGCGTTTATGAAGGATTTGAACGAGGAGCTGTGGAAATTAGGCATATACGCCAAAACCGAGCATAACGAGGTGGCTCCCGCTCAGCACGAGCTGGCCCCCATCTTTACCACTACCAATATCGCGGCCGACCACAACCAGCTTACAATGGAAATAATGAAAAAGGTGGCTCTGAAGCATGATTTAGTTTGCCTGCTGCACGAGAAGCCCTTCGCCGGAGTAAACGGCAGCGGCAAGCACAACAACTGGTCCCTTTCTACCAACAAAGGGGAAAACCTCTTAAAGCCCGGCAAATCGCCCTATGAAAACGCGCAGTTTCTGCTCTTCCTCTGCTCGGTAATAAAGGCTGTGGACGAATATCAGGATTTGCTCAGAACCAGCGTCGCTACTGCGGGCAACGACCACCGCCTGGGCGCAAACGAAGCGCCCCCGGCGATAATTTCCATGTTCCTGGGCGACGAGCTTACCGAAATACTGGAAAGTCTGGAAGCAGGTACACCTTATAATAAAAAAGACGCTCCCGTTATGGAAATAGGGGTGCATGTGCTGCCCACCTTCCCCAAGGACACCACCGACCGCAACCGCACCTCCCCCTTCGCCTTCACGGGCAATAAATTTGAATTCCGCATGCTGGGCTCCTCCAGCTCGGTTTCAGGGCCTAATATAATACTCAATACCATTGTGGCCGAGGAATTAAGCCAGTTTGCCGACGAGCTGGAAAAGGCGCCCGACTTTAAAAAGGCACTTAACGAGCTTATACGGCGCACCATATCCGAGCACAAGCGCATAATCTTCAACGGCAACAATTATTCGGACGAATGGGTTTCCGAAGCAGAAAGGCGGGGCTTGCTCAACCTCAAATCCTCTGCCGAGGCTCTGCCCTATTTGGTCAGCGAAAAGAATATCGCGCTGTTTACCAAGCATAATATCTTTACCGAAACCGAGGTGCGCTCCAGATGCGATATAATGCTGGACAACTATTCAAAAATGATAAGCATTGAGGCGCACACCATGATAGACATGGCTCAAAAGGAGATACTGCCCGCTTCCATAAAATATGCGGGTCAGCTCTGCGAAACGGCGGCAGCCAAGCGGGCGCTTTCAGAAAATATAGCCTGCAGCGCGGAAATAGAGCTGGCACAGAAAATAAGCGCTCTTACCGGCGCTTTAAGCGACGAAATCCAGGCTTTGGACAAGGCGCTTTTAACTCTTAAAGAGGCGCAGGACGTGCAGGAGGAGGCGCTTAGCTGCTGCCGGACGGTCATTCCGGCTATGCTTAATCTGCGCTGCACAGCAGATCAGCTTGAAACGCTGGTAGCGGAGGAATACTGGCCCTTCCCCACCTACGGCGAATTGCTCTTCGGAGTGTAATTTTTAGGGCCGGAAGCGCTTTTTAAGCGGCGCGGCAAAGCCGCGCCGCTTAAAAAATGCGTCCGCCGCCCCTGAAAGGGGCGGCGGACGCCGCGAGGGCGCAAAGGAAAAAGGGGGGCGGCTCGTTAGGGCAGGCGCTGCGCGCCTGCCCTCGGGCCGGGCCGTTTCGGCCCGGCCCCGCGGCCCCGTAGGGGCCGCGCAACGAGCCGCCCCCCTTTTTCCTTTGCGGCCCTCGCATGCGCCTAAAGCGCGCCCATATTTACCCTTCTCTTATAAATAAATCCCCTTCTTATCTCCCTGCATATATCTCCCTGTATCTTCCCGGCGCCATGCCCTCCCTCCGTTTAAAGGCGGTATAAAAATATGAGGAGCTTAAAAAGCCGCAGCAATCCCTTATTTCATTTACCGAAAGGTCGGTTGAGAGCAGCAGCCGGCGCGCGTGAGTCAGCCTCAGCTTCACCAGATATGCTACCGGAGTATCCCCATACGCCCTTTTAAACGAACGGCAGAGATGCTCAGGCGTTACGCCCTCCTCCTCCGAAAGCCTTATAAGACTGATATCCTTGTTAAACTCATTATCCAAACGCTCTTTTATGCGAATGCAAAAGCTGTTCTGCTCGCTCCGTCCCGGCAGAGTCTCAAGCAGCCTCAGCAGACGGGCGCGCAGGTCAAGGCTCCGTCCTTCTGTGATAAATTCTTCAAAAATTCTTCTGAAATCCGCTTCAAAATGCTCTCCGCCCGGAATCCACTCCAAAGCGTGAAGCGCTTCAAAATCTCTCTTGCTGCCCGCTAAAAGCTCCAGATGCCTCCGGCCAGCGCTCTCAAACACCCGCTTCTTATATTCGTCCGCCAAAGCAGAATCATAAAAAGCGTCAAACACCAGTTTTATGCCGCTGTATCCGTTTATACGCTTAATCCGCGCTCCCGGCCTGTGAAAGAATATCATGCCCGGCCGGGCAAGCTTAAACCGGGGATTATACGCAATATTTATGCTGGCGCCGTTCCATAGGCCCCCGTGCTGCATATCCGAATTTTGCTTAAGCCATACTGCGACGCCGTCGTGCGAACCAAATACTATTTTATTAAAATTTTCCTGAGTTATATTAAAATCCTTTTCCGGAGGGCATAAACGAGAACCATGCGAAAAAAACGGACGGTCCAAAAACAGCAGCGCGCCCGAGCGTCCGCCCGGCTCCAAAAGCTCCAATTCAAGAACGCAGGCCTGAACGCTTCCTATATCATTCTTTGCCTGAGGCCGGAATACAACCCATCCTGAAAAGCCCGCAGGCAGCTTAAGCCTGCCCGCCTTTTGAGGCAAGCCGCGCAGCAGCCCGTCCGGATAAATCCCGCTGCGGGCCGGTCCCGCCCAGAAAAGCTGCTGTTCCTCCAAAAGCATACGCGTCTTAAGCGAAATATCAAATTTGCATACGTTCCGAATATGCAGCGCCAGATAGGTAAAGCCGCCGGAGACGTCCGGACTGATAAGAGAGGGCTCAAATCTGAGCCTGACGGGCTGGCAGCTTCGCAGAAATCCGCCCCCCTCGCCGGTTAGGACATATTCCAGCTCGTACCATTTTACCGTCCTCCATAACGGCTCTTCCTCCTTGTTATACGGGTCGCTGGTCAGCATGCATGAAATAAGATACGGATTAAATAAAGCAGGGTGCGTATACATAGGTCCTCCGTAAAAATCAATATGCGGTGTAAAAGCTACGATAATAATTAAACGAAAAATTGAATATACTTTATATTAATTTATTTTAATCAAAATACAGTAAAAGTCAATACCAAAATAAATTTTCGACATTAACCGCGCATTAAGCGGCGCTGAAATAAATTACCGGCGCTTTTTTAATCGTGCCCAAAAAACGGGGGGCGGCGGCGCGTCCTGCGGGCGCCCTGAAAGGGCGCCCGCAGCGGAGGGCTGCGCCGGGGGCGGCGTTGGTCAGGCGTTTTCAACGCCTGACTCAGCCGGGGCTAAAGCCCCGGCTGGGCGCCCGGAACGGCCGCCCAACGCCCCCC
>OGCQ01004288.1_pt1 | contig 11780 bp, 9 predicted proteins | sample 1570161 | NCBI WGS metagenome assembly OGCQ01 (sample SAMEA4384402, study PRJEB24528) | human gut metagenome
TCCCTGAAAAGCCAGGCGTATATTTTCAAACATGAAATTTCTCCTTCCTGTTATTCATTATACATATCATCCAATGTTACTTCTTTTGTCTTGGCACCTTCCTGTACCGTATTTCCGTAAGGAAACGCAAGAAGATCATCCGACTTCAGACCTGAAGTTACAATGGCATAGTATCCGCTGTTTACGATACTGCCCACAGTAACCTGCTGTTTTTTCAGAGTTCCTTTTACATCTTTATAAACATAACTGGTTCCATTTTCTGTGCGGATAAAGGCCTTCATCACAACCAGGCTGCCTTTGGACAGTTTGTTTGATTTCAGAGATATTGTCACATAATCCTGATCTGTAAACTGAAGCGACTGATCAGTGATCTCTGCATTAAAGGTATAGTAAGATACATTGGGATTGGAATCTCCTCCATAATAAAAATTATTGGAAGAATCCACCGGATAGTCTGAAACATTTAATACTTTTGCCTCAAAACTGCCGGAATCATAACTGGTACACTGGAGAAGAGTCCCCTCTTTCATCTGATCCCGCATCAGCTCACTGACTGTTCCGGTAACATAGAAACCATCTTTGCTCTTTACCTTCAAAAAAGCATCTCCATTATAGGAACCGGTTGCTTCATCTCCAATATAGGCAACGGTTCCATCCAGCTTGCTTGTCACAAGTTTATTTTTTACTTTATTTTCCAGTTTGGTGATATTCAGATTACTCTCTTCAATATCCAGTTTCAGGCTTGAAACCTTATTTTTCTGGATCTTGATGGCATCTTCTCTGGTCATGGTCGTACTGTCCGTACTGTCATCTCCGTCACCACTGTCATCCGGAATTTCATCGTCATCACCAGTATCATCGTACTTCATTGCATCATCCAAAGTAAATTCTGTCTCTGCATACATATAAACAGGATTTTCCAGAAGACTTCCATCGATCAGATAATATCCTGTGTATTTTCCCTGCGCCTGGTATTCCTGATCCAATTGAGGCAGAGCCACCTGATTTCCTGATGGGTCGTAGTAGGAAAAAGCGCCTGATGCCTGATCCCAACGCCAGCTTCCGGCAGTATTACCTGCTTCCTGTGCTGAAAGATCCTCACCAGCAAAAACATTCCCATCATTAAACAGACTTTCCTGGCTGTCTGCATCCAGTCCGGACGCATCAGCGGACGGCTCCTCCTGTACAGTGCTCTCCTGCACATCTGCTCCCGTCAGTTCATCCTGGCCAATATCAGTAATCTCTGTAGTAGTCTCCGTTTCAGTCTCTGTTTCAGTCCCTGTCACAGTTTCTGACTCAGTTCCTGTTTCACCTGCCTCCTTTGATGGTACAGCAGTTAAATCCTCAAAACCCTCATCTGACCCTTCTGCAGCAGTTTCTGTAAAAGAATCCACTTCCATAGCATAAGCAGACGGCACAGCTGTCATACACATAGCTGCACACAAAAGCATAGATACAATTCTTTTTTTCACTTAAGATCTCCTTATTCCCCTAATCCGCCTTCAATTGCCTTTACCAATGCTTCCAGTGCTTCCTTTTCATCTGCACCTTCGCACACCAGTTCAATCTCATCTCCGCACTTCACACATGCCCCAAGCACGCTCAGTACGCTTTTGGCGTTTGCAGTTCCCCCACTGAATGTAAATGTAATCAATGATTTGAATTTGATTGCCTCCTTACACAGGATTCCTGCCGGACGCAGATGCAGTCCTGATGGATTGTTCACAATTACTTTCTGACTTACCATTTTATCACCCCTTATCCATTATTATCTTCCACATTGGAGATCTCGGAGATCGTCACATCTGTGGTCACATCCTCAAGAAGCTCATAGCCCTTTGGCAGCTTCACTGTCACAGGCACTTCATAGCTTCCTTCCGTCTTTCCATCCAGATCAATGGATGCCTTAATATCCGAAACATCAAACTCATCAATATCCCCGTCTACAGCCTTTACCTTCACACTGATACTATCTGTGTCAAAAGCGAACTGCAGATCAGAAGGTTTGTTATCCACTTCGATCTCATTAGCAGGAAGACTGAATGTACGACTGCCAACAGGCAGGATAGATACCCGCACCAGCACATCCTCGCTGGCTCCACTTGTAAGCTTGGTATCCTCAGGAAGCACATCCTTCAGGCTTACCTTCTTTTCCATATCACCCTTCTCACCGGAGATATCTACACCATCTCCTGAGATCCACAATGTATTATCTTCCAGTCTCAGCTTCTCTAATGCCTCATCCGTACCTGCAATGCTGATGGTGTCAGGCACTGTAGTCACACTGTCTACCTGATAACCATCTGCCGCTTCTCCTGTATAACCGGCACGGAGCTTCACACCTGTACGGATCTTCCAAAACTTAGTGGTAACTGTTACCTTAGGATTGTCAATGGTCAGATATGCCATCTTGCCGTCAGTAAGACTGTCCTGGTTCTTATCAATAATCTGAAGATTAACATCTTCTGTCACATCTTTTGTTTTGCCGTCCACATTCACGGTAGCATTTACTTTATCAATTTTATTGATCAGCGACTTTGGCCCTGTGATCCTTACTTTTTCCGGGCTTGCAGTCTGAGTACCTACCTCATAGCCCTTCCCCGGTGTACTGGTGCCATAATTAGCATTCACCAAGAAATCCTGGGAGGCTTTTTCTTCCAGACGCACCTCCAGATACTGAGGTGTCACTTTTATGTTATCAGCAGAAACACCGCTGCAGCTTGCTGCAATAGGAACCATCACCGGCTTTGTATCAAGATTCCCTGCCTGCTGCAGGTCAGCTACTACAGATATATCAGAAGCCGTCAGACGTGCAAGGGTCTTGCGCTCTGCAGTCACAGAAACCCTTACAGGATCCGGATTGTCATCCTGCATAACCATCTTATTGTCACTGTCCACGTATGCCTTATTGATCACTTCCACGTTCTCCCCTGGAATAATGATCGTCCTGGTCTTAATAGGATTATCCACATTGACAACCAAAAGCCATACCAGGATCCCCACCAGGATGGACATGATTTTCAATGGAATATTTGCTGTAAGCTTCCTATTATTGTTCATGTTTCGCCCTCCCCTTCAGCAGATGGCGTAATTTACCGTTATCAACAACCTTCTTATTCTGTGCTTTTACAAGTGCTTCCCGAAGCTGGGCACTGGTCAGCCTTCTGGAAAGCTTTCCGCCCTTCGCTACAGATACCTGTCCTGTTTCCTCTGACACGATAATCGTCAGAGAATCACTAACTTCACTGATCCCTACTCCTGCTCTGTGGCGGGTTCCCAGCTGTTTGCTCAGTTCCATATTATCAGAAAGCGGCAGATAGCAGGTCGCAGCCACGATACGATTGCCTCTTACGAGAACCGCTCCGTCATGAAGAGGTGTATTATGCTCAAAAATATTGATCAGAAGCTGGCTGGTAAGCACTGCATCTACATTAATCCCAGTCCGCTCATATTCTGTAAGACGGATATTCTGCTCGATCACGATCAAAGCACCGGTCTTGACTTCTCCCATATCAAAGCAGGCCTTGACCAGTTCATTTACAGTCTTGTCCGTAAAACGTTCCTGTACTTCCTTGCTTGTATCAAACAATGGGATCGCAGACATGATCTTTTTCTGTCCAAGCTGTTCCAGCACTTTACGAAGCTCTGGCTGAAAAATAATGATCACTGCAGTGATCAGCACAGTAGACAAATTCTTTACGATCCAGAGAATGGTGCTCATCTGGAAAACATATGCAATAAAAATAAACCCAAGAACTATCAGGATACCCTTCAGCAGTGTATATGCACGGGTGAATTTGATCCAAACCATGAACTGATATACGAAAAATGATATCAGGGCAATTTCGATCACATCAGTGATTCCAACCTGCGGTAATGCCAGCTTAGGAAGATACCTGGCAAGCATAACTGCAATATCCTGCATAACGGTCTCCTCTCATTTATTGTAATCAGCGCTGCTTTGGCGCCGGTTTGGTTTACAGTTACAGGTAATAACAATTCAGCATCCTTGTAATCACCGACTGCTGAATTGTTATTACAGATCTTTCAAAGACTCTTCCAGTTTCTTCTCAAAGTCAATTTCATCCATATCGTCTTCCTTTGAAACCGGCTTTGCCTTTCTTGGCGTAGGTGCAGGCGCTGTCCTTCGTTTCTTTGGTTTGTCACTTACAGCCTGCGTAGGCTCTGTGAAAGATACCGCTTTCTTTTCTTCGGAACGTCTCTCTTCCCTTATAGGCTCTCCGTTGATCTTCTTGATGCTTCTTTCGGAAGTAGATACAGACGCCTTGGGAACAGCCTTTACATAGTAAAAATATTCATCATCCTCATATTCCAGTCTCTCTGTACGGCTGTAATCCCCTCCAAATACAAAGAATTCCAGAATAATGGCAAATACCACTGACAAAACTGCACAGGTGATCAGTGCCGGCATGGAAACAGTTGCGTTCAGGAAAAGACTTCCTCCCAGCATCACAAGCACATAAGTCACACCGCCTGCAACAATAGCGATCCTCCATGCATAATCAAAAGCACGGGTACGAATCAGATAAACAACAAGGACCACAAGAACAAAAGCAACTACTGTGATCCACATACCCCAATTCTGTGCAAGCCCGTCTGCAAGAAGCTGCAGCTTGTCTGCCACTTCCAGGTCTGTGTTCATCAGTGAAGCGGACTGTCTTTTGATAAATCGGATAAAATAAAACAATACCACACTGCATCCTGCCGGAATAGCGGATACTGCATTGCCCATAAGGCCGCTGCCAATAGGCAGGATCGCCGGAACATTAAACATAAAGGTGATCGGTGTAAAAGCCATCACAGTATTCTGTCCGCCGCTGAATCTAAGGAAAAAGATCACCATTACCAGAATCAGTACCAGCATAAACCCTGCAGTCTCCAGGCTCAAGGCATAGCCGTGAAGGATCATCAGGATAAATCCTGCATATACTGTCACAACAGATGGCAGTATAGAACAGATCAGAGCCAGGATCAGCACAACAAACATACTGTTCAGCTGACTCATATATCCCATATTTTCATTGATCCAGGTAAAATACAGCATGGCAAGAACAAATTTGAATACAGGAAGAAGATAAAGTTCATATTGCCCATACAGGTTTTTAATTTTCTGTTTTAATTCAAGTAGTGCTGTCATCTTTTACGTCCTCCTGTGATTTCCCGTCCGGAATTCTTTTTCTCTTCACGACCGTAGATCCTCTCCAGTTTGGTCAGTTCTTCATAATACTTCTTAACACTTTTCTTGGCACAGTGATATTTCACAGTATATGCAATATAAGTAAGAACCGAATAACTGATCAGCACCACAGCATAACCGCCAACCACTTTCATGCCCAGACTGACCAGATCCATCTGATTAATATTATTCATAAGATATTCTGAATAATATACAGCTACTGCTGCAAGAACCAAGGCATATCCAATAGTAACCAGAAAAAAATTTTTAATTAATGCAAGCCCGATATAATCGCTGCGGTAATATCTGCTGACAGGCAGATACTTCTTCCCGCCCCGCTTTTCATACATTGCAAGCCTGTTCATTATCTTGACTTTCTCTTCGTTGATCATAAATGACTCCTTGCTTTTGATACTATAAACGCATTTTAACCATATAGATTAATTGTATCATATATCCTATGCTGTGAAAAGCATTTTTTGCCATGAATCAATGGATCCCACTGCACAGAGTGAGAAAAAACACTGCCTCTGCCCCGCTTTTTTTCAGGCATCCGGCGATCTCATCCATGGTACTGCCTGTAGTATACACATCATCAATGATCAAAATACGCATTCCGTCAATTCTTCTGGTAATTTCAAAAGCACCTTTCAGATTACGGCGCCGTCCTGCTGCATCCTGCTCCTTCTGAGCATCTGTATGCCTGATCTTTCGTACAAGCCCGGTATCCAAAGGAATCTTCATCCACGCAGCAACGATCCCTGCCAGATCCACTGCCTGATTAAATCCCCTCTGCCGCAGCTTTGCGGCAGTCATAGGGACAGGTACGATCAGATCCGGTGACCATCTGCGAATGGAATCCGCACCATAGACACACATGGCTCTTCCGAAAAAGCGTCCATATTCTCGGCATCCGCTGTACTTATACTTCATCATGGAAGCCTTCATCCTGTCATCGTAAAGAAAAATCCCTTTTCCCGCTGTAAATGTGCCCGGATGAGATCTGCAGTCTGCACAGTATTCTTCTCCCTCTTTGATCGGTTTCCCACAGTGATAACATCTTGGGCCGGTAATAGGATGAAGATCCTTTTCACATTCCGGACAAATCAGCCGCCTTTGTTCCTTCATTACCTGATGGCACAAAGGACATCGTCTGGGATAAAGAAGATTCAGCAAGCTCCCGGATACGCATGTCCAGAGAGCTGTAACGCTTCTGCTGCTTTTCATTGCGGATCATCTCCCCAAAAGTTTCTTCACTTCCCACTACAGTTACACATTTCCTTGCCCTGGTAACAGCTGTATACAAAAGATTACGGTTCAAAAGCATCCTTGGTCCTGACAGGATCGGAAGGATCACTGCCGGATATTCTGACCCCTGGGACTTATGGATGGTAATGGCATAAGCCAGTTCCAGTTCCTCCAGCTGCTTAAAAGAATACTCTGCCCATCTTCCATCTTCAAATTCCACGGATGCAATCTCTGAAAATTCATTGATTTCCTTCAGTATCCCGGTGTCTCCGTTAAATACGCCTACTCCCTTTTCTACAGGAATGCCATATTTGCCCCGCACTTCCCATTCCATCTGATAATTATTTTTAACCTGCATCACCTTGTCCCCTTCACGGAACATCTGCTGCCCGGCTTCATACTCCCGTTTACCCGAATCCGGCGGATTCAGATATCTCTGCAGGATCTGATTTAGCCGCTCCACACCCAGAAGTCCTTTACGCATAGGGGTAAGCACCTGTATCTCAAAGGGTCTGGCTTCCACATATCTGGGCATCTTCTCCTGGATCAATGCGATCACCACGCGGATGATAATATCTGCATCATATCGCTTCAGAAAAAAGAAATCCCTGCTTTTGTTATCTAAGGATACCTGTTCTCCACGGTTGATCTTATGGGCATTCACCACAATATCGCTCTCAGACGCCTGCCGGAAGATCTTGGTAAGTTCCACCACAGGAAATACCTGGCTGCGGATAATGTCTCGCAGTACATTCCCGGGTCCTACGCTTGGCAGCTGATTTTCATCTCCTACAAGAATCAGCCTTGTGCCGGCAGTGATGGCCTGAAGCAGAGAATGCATCAGAAAAATATCCACCATGGACATTTCATCAATAATGATCACATCCGCATCCAGCGGATTCTGAGCATTTCTGTCAAAATGAATAGCCTGATTGTCATGCTCTTCATCCGGAACACCGTTCAGTTCCAAAAGCCTGTGGATCGTCTGTGCTTCATATCCGGTGGCCTCCGTCATTCTTTTGGCCGCTCTGCCTGTAGGCGCAGCAAGTCGAAGTTCTGCTCCCTCCCCTTCAAAAAAACGGATAATAGCATTAATGGTGGTGGTCTTTCCTGTGCCAGGACCTCCTGTAAGAATGAACAGGCCATTTTCTGCAGCTTCTTTTACTGCTTTTTTCTGCATTTCATCCAGGACAGTACCTGTTTCCTTCTGTATCTGGGCCAATCTGCGCTCTACCAGTTTTTCATTCTCAGGACATTTAATATTCAGTTCATTCAGCATTCTGGCTGTATTCAGCTCAATCTGATAATATTTGCTGGGATAAACCAGAGTAGCCTCTTTTGTTTCTTTTAATACAAGTTTCCGGTCAATAGCCATATCCATCAGATGCTTTTCCATATAGGAGGAATCCACATCCAGCAATCTGGAAGCTCTTTCAAAAAGCTCTTTTTGGGGCAGATAAATATGGCCTTCACCTGAAGCCTGCATAAGAGTATACAACATACCGCTGCGAATCCTGTAATCCGAATCTGTATGTATACCGATCCTGGATGCAATCTCATCTGCGATCTTAAATCCCACGCCAGAAATGTCTTCGGCCAGGCGGTACGGATTCTCCTGAAGCACACCGTAAACAGCCTGGCCATATTTCTGGTATATTTTTGCGCCAAGATTCAGGGATATCCCGTATTTCTGCAGAAAGATCATGGCTCTCCTCATATCTGCCTTTTCTGTAATCTGGGCAGCAATCTCCCGCGCTTTTTTCTCACTGATCCCTTTGACTTCTGAAAGACGTTCTGGCTCCTCCTCTACGATCCGAAGTGTATCTTCTTCAAAATGCCGAACGATCCTGGCAGCCAGCGCCGCCCCGATTCCTTTGATGGCTCCTGATCCAAGATATCTTTCCATTGCAAGGCTGTCTTCCGGCATCTTTTCTGTATAACTGTGTATCTGAAACTGCTTTCCGTAAACAGGATGAGTAGTGTAAGTGCCTTCCGCCTCTATAGTCACGCCCTGGCTAATAGAAGGAAAACTGCCTACACAAGTCAGTTCTTCCTCCTTTGTGCCTTTCACCACCATAACTGTATATCCATTGTCATTATTACGGAAAACCACATGGTCAATATAACCGGTAATCTTCTCACTCATTCTTCGACATGATCTCTGCATATTTTCCTGTTCCTGCAGCAACTACCATGATGGCATCCTGTACAGTCAGCGTATTTACGCCTGTTTTCTGTTCGATCAGGTTATCTATGCCATGAAGCAATGCACCTCCGCCGGTAAGCACGATCCCCCGGTCTACAATATCAGCGGCAAGTTCCGGCGGTGTTTTCTCCAGAACTCCATGTACAGCCTCTACAATCTGTCCTGTAGCCTCCCTAAGAGCCATCCTTACTTCTTCAGAGGTAAGGGTCACTGTCTTGGGCAGTCCGGTGATCACATTGCGCCCTTTCACCTCCATAGTCCTGGGAGATGCTTCTTCGATGGCAGTACCGATCTTTATCTTGATTCTTTCTGCTGCATCCTCCCCTATAAACAGATTGTGGGCTTTCCGCACATACCCCATAATGGCCTGATTAAAATTATCTCCTGCCACCTTAATGGAACTGGATACCACAACTCCTGCCATAGAAATCACTGCAATATCTGTAGTACCTGCACCAATATCCACGATCAGATTGCCAAACGGTTTTGTAACATCCACACCTGCACCAATAGCAGCGGCAATCGGCTCATCTGCAAGAAAAACCTCTCTGGCTCCTGCCTGGTAGGTCGCTTCTTCGATAGCCTTTTTTTCGATTTCAGTGGTTCCGCTGGGAATACAGATGCTGATCCTTGGCTTGCGGAAAGCTCTGCGTCCCATTGCCCTTGAAATGAAGAACTTCAGCATTTTCTCCATAACTGTGTAATCTATAATCACACCTTGGCGAATGGGCCAGATAATCTCCATATTGGAAGAAACATGCCCTGCCATCTGCTTTGCTTCCTCTCCCATTGCCTTTATTTTTTCTGAATCTTTATCATATACTGCTACTGTAGGCTCCATCAGCACAAGGCCTTTCCCGGTAGAATATACCTGGCTGTTTCTGGTTCCAAGATCAATTCCTATATCACTTGCCGGCATTGTGAACCTCCCTTTAATTCCTGTTTATTTTCCCAGAACTGTAACTGTTAAAAACATAGTTACGTTTTTCTTATTATACGCAATTCCCCTCCAAAAAGAAAGCTCTTGTCACCGTAAATATTTGGCTACGTACTGGCCGGTGTAGGAGGACGGGTTGGCTGCAACCTGCTCCGGCGTACCAAAGGCAACCACAGTGCCGCCCCTGTCGCCGCCCTCCGGGCCTATATCTATGATATAATCTGCAGTCTTGATCACATCCAGATTGTGCTCGATCACTACCACAGTATTTCCTCCTTCAGAAAGGCGCTTCAGGATCTCCACCAGCTTGTGCACATCTGCGAAGTGAAGGCCTGTGGTGGGCTCATCCAAAATATAAATCGTCTTTCCGGTACTGCGTTTGCTCAGCTCTGCTGCCAGCTTGATCCTCTGGGCTTCTCCTCCGGAAAGAGTAGTAGAAGGCTGTCCAAGCCTGATATAAGAAAGCCCTACATCATATAAAGTCTCTATCTTTCTGCGGATGGACGGAATATTTTCAAAAAACGGAAGCGCTTCTTCTACAGTCATATTCAGTACATCATATATGCTTTTGCCCTTATATTTTACTTCCAGTGTTTCACGATTATACCGCTTACCCTTGCAGACCTCACAGGGCACATATACATCCGGAAGAAAATGCATCTCAATCTTAATAATACCATCTCCGCTGCAGGCCTCACAACGCCCGCCCTTTACGTTGAAGCTGAATCTGCCCTTCTTATAACCTTTGGCCTTGGCATCGGCAGTGGCAGCAAACAGGTCACGGATCTGATCAAAAACGCCGGTATAAGTAGCAGGATTGGAACGTGGAGTCCTTCCAATAGGAGACTGGTCAATATTAATCACCTTATCCAGCTGCTGGATCCCCAGGATATCACTGTGCTTTCCAGGAATCACCCTGGCTCTGTTCAGATCCCTGGCAAGACGCTTATACAGGATCTCATTCACCAGGGAGCTTTTCCCGGATCCGGACACACCAGTCACACAAGTCATCACCCCAAGTGGAATATCCACATTGATCTTCTTCAGGTTATTCTCAGCTGCGCCACGGATCTTCAGGAAACCGGTTGGTGTTCTCCGTTCCTTTGGTACCGGGATCTTAAGCTTGCCGCTAAGATATGCACCTGTAACAGATCTTTCATTCTTCATCAGATCTTCTGCAGTACCGATACCTACAAGCTCTCCGCCATGCTCCCCTGCTCCGGGGCCAATATCAACCACACAATCTGCAGCACGCATGGTATCCTCATCATGCTCTACTACGATCAATGTATTGCCCAGGTCACGAAGATGCATCAACGCTCGAAGCAGCCGGTCATTATCCCTCTGGTGAAGGCCGATACTTGGCTCATCCAGAATATAAGCAACTCCTACAAGACCTGACCCGATCTGAGTCGCCAGACGAATCCTCTGAGCCTCCCCTCCGGAAAGAGTGGCAGTTGCCCTTGCAAGAGATAGGTAATCCAGCCCAACATCTGAAAGAAAGCCTACTCTGGCAACAATCTCCTTCAGGATCTGCCGGCCGATCAGCATCTGCTGAGGTGTAAGCTGGATATCCGAAAGAAACTCTTTCAGTTTTTCGATTGATAAATTGGTGATCTCATAAATGTTCTTATCTGCCACAGTAACTGACAAGGATTCTTTCTTCAGTCTCTGACCTTTACAAGTGGTACATGGTGTAATCCTCATAAAGCTTTCATATTCCTGCTTCATGGTCTCCGAACCTGTCTCCCTGTACCGCTGCTCCCCATTACGGATCAGTCCCGGGAAAGCCACATCATAAACCCCTTCCCCTCGCTGTCCCTTATAGTATACCTTTACGGAGCGTCCTTCCGTACCATTCACAAGAATATCCTGAATCTTCTGAGGATATTCCTGAAATGGCGTATCCAGGCTGAAATCATATTCCCTTGCCAGGGCAGAAAGGATCGCATAGGTAAAGCTACCTTTATCTGTGCAGGACTGCCATCCGGTAACTGCAATGGCTCCATTTGCGATGCTTAAAGACTTGTCCGGAATCATCAGGTCTATATCAAACTCCATCTTATAGCCTAATCCCAGGCAGTCCGGGCAGGCACCAAAAGGATTATTAAATGAAAAGCTTCTCGGCTCGATCTCATCAATACTGATACCGCAGTCCGGACAGGAAAAGCTCTGGGAAAACTGTATCTGTT